>Ga0114974_10001916_pt1 | contig 16196 bp, 11 predicted proteins | sample S_130206_EF_Meta_FD_87318 | JGI IMG/M metagenome (GOLD analysis project Ga0114974, IMG submission 87318) | Freshwater microbial communities from Lake Simoncouche, Canada to study carbon cycling - S_130206_EF_MetaG | ecosystem: Environmental > Aquatic > Freshwater > Lake | place: Lake...
AGTTTTTGATTTTTATGATTTTTTATGATTTGAAAATCGTTGGCAATTGCACTAATTTACTATAAATCAGATTGGTTTTTAATTTCTTGACAAAGCTCTATCAAAACACCATTGGTACTTTTAGGATGCAAAAAAGCCACTAATTTATTGTCGGCTCCTTTTTTTGGGATTTCATTCAAAACTATAAATCCTTCTGCTTTCAATCGGGAAATTTCTGAAATAATATCTTCTACATCAAAAGCGATATGGTGTATTCCCTCTCCCTTTTTTTCGATGAATTTTGCAATAGGGATTTCAGGATTTGTAGCTTCCAATAGTTCTATTTTGTTGGGACCATTCATAAAAAAAGAAGTATTTACGCCTTCACTTGCTACTTCTTCTGATTTATAGGCTGGGGCGCCAAATAGTTTTTCGAAAACTAAATTTGAAACTTCAAGACTTTTAACAGCAATTCCAATGTGTTCTATTTTCTTCATTTTATAGTTGATTCGGTTAATCGATTCTTAGTTTAATCGAAAATAAATAGTAAAATTAGTGCTTTTATTACCAAACAAAGTTAAAAAATTGTATCGCTTTGCGACTTTGATTCGCATTAACTCAAAAAAATCGTATTTTTGCACCATGGAAACAAATAGACAGAAAAAAATAGGCGGTGTAATCCAAAAGGATTTGGTTGATATTTTACAAGGCGAAATACGAAAAAATGGAATTTCAAATTTGATTATTTCGGTTTCAAAAGTAATTGTAACTACCGATTTATCTGTGGCAACAGTGCATTTAAGTATTTTTCCACAAGAAAAAGCAGCAGAAACATTGGTTGCTATTAAATCCAATACCAAATTAATCAAACACGATTTATCGCAACGCGTGCGTTTACAATTAAGAAAAGTGCCTAATTTGACTTTCTTTATTGATGATTCGTTAGATTACATTGAGAAGATTGACAATGCCTTAGCATCAAAAGAAAACCCAATTGAGAACCGCGATCTTCTAGAAAAACGAAGAACAACCTAATTTGAACTTTCCTTTCTACATAGCCAAACGCTACTTGAAAAGTGCCAATAAAAACAATGTGATAAACATTATTAATGGCATTGCCTCACTTGGTATTGTAGTAAGTTCGATGGTTTTGTTTGTAGTTTTATCGATTTTTAGTGGGTTAGTAAATTTTAGTTTGTCGTTTAGTAATGACTTCGATCCCGATCTTAAAATCAGCAGCACATTAGGAAAATCCTATACCATTTCTCCGCAACAAGAAAAAGAAATTAACGGCATTGAAGGCGTTGCTTCTTATAGTCAAATTGTTGAAGAGCGCGTGTTATTTATGTATGATGGCAAAGAACAATTTACCTATTTAAAAGGCGTTGATAGCTCTTTTAATAAAGTGAGTAATGTCAAGAAAAGCTTGTTTAATGGGCAATGGTTAAGTCCAAAAACGGCCCAAGTTGTAGTGGGATACGGGATTTCCCAAAAATTATCTTTAGGAATATTTGATTTCAATAATGCTTTTGAAGTTTTTGCTCCAAAACCAGGCAAAGGCAATATTGAAAATCCTGATGATGCCTTTACAAAATTAGGATTAATTCCCGTTGGTATTTATGCCGTAAGCGAAGAATTAGATTCGAAATATGTGTTTTCTGATATTGATGTTGCCAGAGCTTTACTTGGTTTCAAACCCAATCAGATTACAAATTTAGAACTAAAGTTGCAACCCGATGCCGATGAAAACCAAGTAAAAGAACAACTCCAAACGATTTTTAACAACAAGATTACTATAAAAAACAGAGCGCAGCTGAATGATGCTTTATATAAAATGTTGAATACCGAAAATACTGCTATTTATTTATTGTTTACATTGGTAATTATTTTAACATTATTTACGCTTGCAGGCGCCATAATAATGATGATTTTAGACAAAAGAAGCAACCTGAAAACCCTTTATAATTTAGGAACTGAAGTGAAAGATTTAAGAAAAATATTCTTACTTCAAGGCACATTATTGAGCGTTCTTGGAGGCGTATTAGGACTCTTTTTAGGAATTGTCTTGGTTTTAATTCAGCAGCAGTTTGAGGTGATTATGATTACGCCATCACTAGCTTATCCTGTAGATTTTCTGTTGAAAAACGTACTTATTGTTTTAACAACTATCATTTCTTTAGGATTTATAGCTTCGCTAATTGCGAGTAGTCGCGTGAGTAAGAAATTGTTGGAATAAAATTAAATAAAACTATAATCCGCATAAGCGTCTTCAATTTCATTTAAAGCGGCAAATAATTCCTCGGGCGTACTTAGGGTAACCAGTTTTTGTCGGTGTTCTTTAAAGGATTGAATTCCTTTGAAATAATTAGAATAATGGGGACGCGTTTCTACAATTCCCAATCGTTCGCCTTTCCACTCCATTGCCCATGTCAGGTGATTTCGTACCGCCTCTACCCTGTTGACAACGGTTGGTTTTGCTAAGTGCTCACCTGTATTGAAATAATGTTTGATTTCGTTAAAAATCCACGGATAACCAATGGCGGCACGACCAATCATGATTCCGTCGATGCCGTATTCGTTTTTATATTGCAATGCTTTTTCGGGAGAATTGATATCGCCATTTCCGAAAATGGGCATGGTAATTCTTGGATTATTTTTCACGCGGGCAATGTGCGACCAATCGGAATGACCTTTATACATTTGGGCACGAGTTCGGGCATGAATGCTCAAAGCGGCAACGCCAATGTCTTGCAAACGCTCGGCAACCTCATCAATATTTATCGAGTTGTCATCCCAACCCAAACGAGTTTTTACGGTTACAGGCAAATGTGTACTATCGATAACGGCTTGCGTAAGGCGAATCATCAAATCGACATCTTTTAGGACTCCAGCACCTGCGCCTTTGCAAACCACTTTTTTTACGGGACAACCAAAATTGATGTCAATAATATCAGGGTTTACTGTAGAAACAATTTTTGATGAAAGTGCCATTGCTTCTTCATCGCCACCAAAAATCTGGATTCCAACGGGGCGTTCATAATCGAAAATGTCTAATTTCATTCGGCTTTTAATAGCGTCACGAATTAATCCTTCGGAAGAAATAAATTCAGAATACATCAAATCGGCTCCGTGTTGTTTGCACAATCTGCGAAATGGCGGATCGCTTACATCTTCCATAGGAGCTAGAAGCAAAGGGAAATCTGGAAGTTCTATGTTGCCGATTTTAATCATGTTTCGAATTATTTTTGCAAAGATAGCGGTTTTAAGAGAATAGAAAATAGATAATAGAATAAAGACAGATTTCAGCTATTTGAAAGTGCTGAATTTAAACTATATTTGCAGATTAATTGCGTGAGGGATTGCAGAGGAAATCCTTGTAGTTGTGAGATTGCCGCGCAAGCTCGCAATTACAAGATTGTAACGAAAAGCCCGACCCTTGTGGTCACGCCCAAAAAACAGACAAAATTCGAGCATGAAAAATATAAGAAATTTTTGCATTATTGCACACATTGACCACGGGAAAAGTACGCTTGCTGACCGTTTACTCGGTGCTACTCAAACGGTAACTGCACGTGAAGAAAAGGCGCAATTGCTTGACAACATGGACTTAGAACGGGAACGTGGGATTACGATTAAGAGTCACGCGATTCAGATGGAATATACATACAAAGGCGAGGAATACATTCTGAATTTGATTGATACTCCTGGTCACGTAGATTTTTCTTACGAAGTTTCTCGGTCGATTGCAGCTTGTGAAGGCGCACTTTTGATTGTGGATGCAGCGCAAAGTATTCAGGCACAAACGATTTCAAATTTGTATTTGGCTTTGGAAAATGACTTGGAAATTATTCCTATTTTGAATAAAGTAGATTTGCCAAGTGCCAATCCTGAGGAAGTTAGTGATGATATTGTAGATTTATTAGGTTGCAAATTAGAAGAAATTATCCATGCTTCGGGAAAAACCGGTTTGGGTGTTGAGAATATTTTGGCAGCCATTATCGAAAGAATTCCTCCTCCAAAAGGAAATGTAGACGAACCTTTACAAGCTTTGATTTTTGATTCCCATTACAATCCGTTTCGTGGAATTGAAGTAATTTTCCGAGTAAAAAACGGACAGATTAAAAAAGGCCAAAAGATTAAATTCATGGCTACTGGAAATGAATATTTTGCAGATGAAATTGGTACTTTGAAATTGAACCAAGTTCCGAAACAAGTGATTTCTGCTGGTGATGTTGGGTATTTGATTTCGGGAATTAAAGAGGCGAAAGAAGTAAAAGTGGGCGATACGCTAACCGATGCAAAAACGCCAACTACCAATATGATTACTGGTTTTGAGGACGTAAAACCGATGGTTTTTGCTGGGATTTATCCAGTGGATACCGAAGATTATGAAGAATTGCGTAACTCGATGGAAAAATTACAGTTGAACGATGCTTCGCTAGTGTTTTTGCCAGAAAGTTCAGCGGCTTTAGGATTTGGTTTCCGTTGCGGATTCTTGGGAATGTTGCACATGGAAATTATCCAAGAACGTTTGGAAAGAGAGTTCAATATGACTGTGATTACTACGGTTCCTAACGTTTCGTATTTGGCTTACACCAAAAAAGATCCAGAAACGCCATTAGTGGTAAACAACCCTTCTGATTTACCTGAACCTTCTCGATTAGACCACGTAGAAGAGCCTTATATTAAAGCAACTATTATTACCAAAGCTGATTTTGTGGGTAATGTAATGTCACTTTGTATTGAGAAACGAGGCTTGATTACGAACCAAACGTATTTGACCACAGAAAGAGTAGAATTGACTTTCGATATGCCATTGGCAGAAATTGTATTTGATTTTTATGACCGATTGAAAACCGTTTCTAAAGGTTATGCATCGTTTGATTATGCTCCCATTGGATTGCGAACTTCAAATCTAGTAAAAGTTGATATTTTATTGAATGCCACTATTGTTGATGCTTTGTCTTCTTTAATTCACGTTGACAACGCGTACCACATTGGTAAAAAAATGTGCGAAAAATTGAAAGAATTAATTCCGCGTCAGCAGTTTGATATTCCAATTCAAGCGGCGATTGGTGTGAAAGTTATTTCGCGTGAAACGATAAAAGCCTTACGTAAAGACGTTACCGCCAAATGTTATGGTGGAGATATCTCCAGAAAGCGTAAATTATTGGAAAAACAGAAAAAAGGTAAAAAGAGAATGCGTCAAGTTGGAAATGTAGAAATTCCACAAGAAGCATTTATGGCTGTTTTGAAATTGAACGATTAAGACTTCTGCGCTTAAAAACTGAATAACAATATATTGAAACCTGCCGATGTAAAAACTGACAGGTTTTTTTGTTTAAAGTTTTGGACGATAAAAGCGGTAATTTTATTGAATTTATTGGTGTTTTGAATTTTTTATAAAATTGTTTTGTAATAATTTAAGTATATTTACAACCTATATATAAGCCACAATGAAAAACATTTTTTATTTAATATTGCTATTTACTAGCCTCGCTTTTTCGCAAGGAATCGTCGTTGATACAACAGGTTTGAGTGTTCCTGACTTAGTTCATGCCGTTTTAATGCAAAATTCGTGTTCTAACGAAACTAATTTTTCGTTTTCATCTCATAGGGGAATTGGAAATTTTACCAATACAAATCCTGTATTTCCTTTTACTAACGGAATAGTAATCCGAAACGGAATAGCCAAATATACGGAAGGAACATATACTGGACTAAATGAAAGTAGCCTAATTTCTACTGCAACTGATGCTGATTTACAACAAATCAGTTTAAATACTGGACAATCAGCTCCAATTACGGATGTGGGTTTTATACAATTTGATTTTACACCTATCTCTAGTAGTTTTAGCTTCGATTTCCTTTTTGCCTCAAACGAATATGGGCAGTACCAATGTGGCTTTAGTGATGTTTTTGCATTCTTGCTAACAGATTTAACCACAAATGTCCAATCAAATTTGGCCGTAATTCCAAACACTACAACACCAGTAACCGTAAAAAATATTCGTGATTCGGCTTATAACAGTTCGTGCTTATCGAACAACGCCAATTTATTTTCCAGATATAATGTTACTGATGCTGCAAATTCTGCAATCAATATGCGAGGTGAAACCGTTTTGCTAAGAGCGTCTTCGCCTGTAATTCCAAATAGAACCTATCGTATAAAATTGGCAATTGGCGATTATTTTGATAGCAACTACGATTCGGCCGTTTTTATAAAAGGAGGTAGTTTCACGACAACAACCGATTTAGGGCCTGATAAAACAATTTGTCAAGGCGAAAGTATATTGCTGAATAGTGGTATCAATCCTCCTTTTACAGTTTCATGGACACTCAACGGCGTAACAATTTCTGGTCAAAATGGGGGCAATTTATTGGTAACCCAACCCGGAACTTATGGTGTGATTGGTAGTCTTCCTTCTTCTGGTTGTTCCATAACGGATGAAATTATCGTTACAGACTTGTCAATTAATACTCTAAATAACTTATCGGTTTGTAACTCTGGAGCAGCAACGTATCAGTATAATTTAACGCAAAATAATCTTACAACTTTGGGATTAAGCACTACTGATTATTCCGTTTTGTACTTTGCTAATTTGGCTGATGCCAATGCCAATGCTCCTCAAATTCCCAGCAACCAACTAAATTCATATACAAGTGCGGGCAGTCAAACCATTTATGTAAAAGTGATGCACCTTTCAAACGGAAATTATATTTGCGATAATTTACTTTCATTTGATTTACTTGTAAACGCTCCCATTATTGCAACAACTCCAACTGACGTGCCCTTGTGTGCGGATGCATCAGGAAACAGCACTTTCGATTTAACGAGTCAAACAGCTTTAGTTTTAAATGGATTAACAGCTGCAAATTATAGTGTCACTTATTTCAGTAGCCAAGCTGACGCGCAGAGTAATGTAAACGAAATAACAAACCCAACTTCATACATTGCTACCCTTGCGCAATCACCACAAACGATTTGGGTTCGGGTGAGTGCCCTTGCTAATGTAGGCTGTTTTGATATTGTAGACTTTGATATAACTGTTTATCCAAAACCATTAGTTGATGTATTAACCAATGTCATTGAGTGTCATAGCTATTTTCTCCCAGTTTTAACTAATGGAAATTATTTTAATAGTGCAAACGGGACGGGAACTATGTTGCATGCGGGGGATGAAATACTAATCCAGGGTACCTATTATATTTTTAATGGTCCTGATGCAAATGGATGCACTAATGAAAGTTCCTTTACGATTACCTTGATAGACCAAATCGTTTTCCCATTAACAGGCTGCGGAAAATATACTATTTCAGGACCACCAATTGGAAATTTTTACACTGGAATTGGTGGAACTGGAACGCTACTTGCCGCTGGAACAAACTTAACCAGCAGCCAGACCATTTATTATTATGCTGTCATCAATGGAGTTGTATGTCGAGACGAAGCATTGAATATAACTGTATTTCCGTTACCACTAGTAGATACGGTTCAAAATGTGATAACTTGTAACACTTTTAATTTGCCAACACTAGTAAATGGAAATTACTTTACGGCATCTGGCGGCCTAGGAACCGCTTTATTCTCAGGAGATTCTATTACTTCTAGTCAAATAATCTATGTTTATGCTTTTGATGGTCAATGTCCAAATGAGACATCATTTAATGTTACAATTATAGACACAAGCATTTATGTTCCAATAACCAGTTGCGGTAGTTTTTCGCTTCCAGTAGTTCCTGTTGGTAATTATTATGATGCGCCTTTGGGAGCAGGGACACTTATTCCTGTAGGAACATTAATCACAACTTCCAAAACTGTATATTATTATGTTGCCACAACTACCTCTCCAAATTGTACAGATTCCTTAAATTATGCAATAACTATTAACCCTTTACCACCCGTAGATTCTCCAATAAACCGTTTGGAATGTGAAAATTACACCCTCCCAACGTTAACAGACGGGAATTATTTTACTACAACTGGCGGAGTTGGGCCATTGAATGCTGGTGATGTTATTTCAACAACTCAGACACTTTATGTTTATGCAACTTCAACTCTTGGATGTACAAATGAAAAAAACTTTACCGTTGAAATTAGAGAAAAACCTTTAGTAGATAATTTTACAGATGTGTTTTCCTGTACCGATTTTGTACTTCCTATATTAAGAAATGGTACCTATTATACCTCAACAGGCGGGCCAAATGGTTCAGGAACACTACTTGCGCCGGGAACCACAATTTCGACAAGTCAACGCATTTATATTTACAATTCTTGGGCAGATTTTCCAATTTGTGATAATGAAAGTTTCTTTAGTGTAGATTATAGCGGTATAGACGTGGGGACTTTTTCCGATATTAATGTTTGTGATAGTTATACATTACCCGCACTAACTATTGGTGATTATTATTCCCAACCCAACGGGGTAAATCCAATTGCGGCAGGAACAGTATTAACCACTTCGCAGACTATTTATGTTTACAAAAGTATTGGAACTCGTTTGACATGCACCGATCAGGATGATTTTTTAGTGACCATTACAACAACTCCTACATTACCCCCCTATCCAAATGTTGAGGCGTGCGGCAATTTTGTACTTCCAGCTTTAGGATTGGGAAATTATTTTTCTGGAATTAATGGAACAGGCACTTCTTATGTCACAAATCAAAGCATTAGCTCCTCTCAACTGATGTATGTTTATGCAACAGCGACAGCAAATGCAGCATGTTCCGTTCAAGATGATTTTAACATAACCGTTTTTCCTCTTAGAAACTTAGTACTTCCTAATGGGGTAATTTGTGTAGATGCTATTACGGGGGCATTGTTCAAGTCCTATCGAATAATCTCTGGATTAAATCCTGCTATTTTTACTGTTAAATGGTATTTAAACGGTATTTTAATGGGGACTGGGACAAATTATATAGCAACACAAGAGGGAACTTATGATGTGATTATCATCAAAAACACACCCAATATCGGAAATGATTGTGGTTATAATACCACAACCGTTGTTGTAGAAAAATCAAGTGGTGCTATTGCAACCGTTACCGTTTCGGGAGCTTTTGAAGATAGTATTGATGTGATTGTAAATGTAACAGGAGGGCTTGGAAACTATGAATTTCAAATAGACGGCGGCGCGTTTCAAACTGATCCTGTTTTTCATGATGTCGCTTCTGGAACCCACACTATAAATGTCGTTGACACTAAAGGAGAATGCACTAAAGTTTCTCTGCTTGCCCACGTAATAAAATATCCTAATTATTTTACTCCAAATGGTGACAGCTACCACGACACTTGGAATATTACCGACTTAGCGTTTCAGCCCGATGCTGTAATTTACATTTATGATCGCTATGGAAAATTTATAAAAGAACTCAGAGCAGACGGCCCAGGGTGGGATGGAAATTACAATGGGAATCCGCTTCCATCAACCGATTATTGGTTTCAGGTTTTTTATAAACTAAATGGTACTAGTCAAGAATTTAGGTCTCATTTTAGTATGAAACGTTGATTTTATAATTTTTTTATCACATACGTCACTATCCCCCATATTACCAATTGGTTTTCTTCGGTAACTTTTATGGGTGAATAATTTGGGTTTTCGGGCATGAGATACAAACATTCTTTTTCAACTAGAATGCGTTTTACGGTAAACTCCCCGTCAATGAAACAAATTGCAATTTTGTTGTTTTGAGGTTCTAAACTTCGGTCAACAACCAAAACATCTTTGTCATTTATTCCTGCGTCAATCATCGAATTCCCCTTGACCTTTATATAAAAGGTAGCCAATTGATTTTCACTTAATTCCTTATTTAAGTCGATATTTGTTTCCATAAAGTCGGCAGCTGGCGATGGGAATCCGGCTGACACTCCTTCTTTTATAAAAGGAAATTTTAATTCACTTTCATAATCTGGAAGAAAAAAAGTTAGTTTCGGGTTTTTGTTTATTGACATTTTATTTCAAGGATATCTTTAAAGTTTGTGGTGAATTTTCGTGATAAATGGTTTTGTTTCATATTCCACGTAAGGTTTAAATTTTGGGAGGCCAACTTCACTTTTTTGTCACCAATCTTTCTATTCAGAGAATCAATAGATTTCATTAATGCCAAATGTTTAGGGTTTTCCTCTTCAAATAATTGAAATTGTTTTTGATCTTCGGGTATAAATTCTGTGACAATTACTCCTGCCTTTTTGAACTTAATATTTTCATTTCCCAAATATAACTTTTTTAATATATCGATGGCAACATTCGAAATCGTTAAGGTTGAATTTGACGCATAAGGCAATGTAACCGCCATATTAAAATAATATTTGGATGTTTTTATAGTATGCCTATCAATAACCAACATTACGATTATCGTATGGCAACACGAATTTTGCTTCCGTAATTTTTCAGCACAAATGGAGGCAAAAGTTGCCACGCGTTCCCGTAATAAATCAAAGTCAGATATTTGTTTTGGAAAACTTCTTGTAGTGGCGATACTTTTTTTCTGATTCGGAATTGGTTCTAAATCTAAAACTGATTTTCCTTCCAATTCATATTTTAGTCGAAGTCCGACCACGCCCAATTCTTTTCTAATCCAACTTTCATGTTGGGGATGAATAAAATCCAAAGCGGTATTAATATTTCGAAGTTTCGCTTTCTTGGTCGTTCTGTTTCCAATGCCCCAAACATCTTCAATTTTAGTCCATTTTAGGGCTTTGATTCGTTTTTCGTCAGTATCAATTGTATATACTCCAGAGGTTCTATCTTGAAATTTTTTAGCGATTTTATTGGCTACTTTGGCCAATGCTTTTGTAGGTGCAAAGCCAACGCAAACTGGAATTCCAACCCATTTTTGAATTCTGATTTTCATTTGAACTCCATACAAATCATAGTCTAATATTGACATTCCATCAAAATTTAAGAATGCTTCGTCAATACTATAAATTTCTAGATTTGGGGAAAATTGTCCTAAGATTGCCATTACCCGATTACTCAAATCACCATATAAAGCATAATTTGATGAAAAAACGGCGATGTTTTTTTCTTTGATTAATTCTTTGATTTTGAAAAGTGGCGCACCCATAGGAACACCAACAGCTTTGGCTTCGTTACTTCTTGAGATTACGCAACCATCATTATTTGATAATATAACAACTGGTTTTCCGTTGAATTTCGGTTGAAAAACACGTTCGCAGGAAGCATAAAAATTATTACAATCAACTAAAGCATACATGCTACAAAATTACTGAATAAGCAAGTATCGATATGCTACAGATGCGTTAATTTTTTTGGATTGTTAATAAAAAAGAGGTGGGGATTTTGAAAGAATAAAAAAAGAAATAACCACAAATATTAATGGCAGCCACAGTCATCAGTACCACAACTTTTAGATTTTTCCTTTTTGAAAAAGAATTTTTTAATCAAAAAAGCAACTGCTATTCCTAGGGCGATAAAGGCGATTATTTCTTGTATCATCGGTGTCATTTTAATATTTGAAAAGCTATCAAAGCCACTAAATAGGCAAATCCACTCATGAAAATAAGTTGTGCTAAAGGCCATTTCCAAGTATTCGTTTCTTTCTTGGTAATGGCTAACGTACTTGCGCACTGCAATGCAAAAGCATAGAATAAAAGTAACGAAATTCCCGAGGCAAAATTAAACACTTTATCCCCTGTTTCAGGATTGACTTCGGCTTGCATTTTATTTTTTATAGTTTCCTCATTTTCATTTCCACCTACACTATAAATAGTAGCTAAAGTCCCAACAAAAACTTCTCTAGCTGCAAAAGAACTGATAATAGCAATGCCTATTTTCCAATCATAACCTAAAGGCGAAATTGCAGGTTCTATGGCTTTTCCCATAATTCCAATATAGGAATTTTCTAATTTGTAGGCAGCGAGTTTATTTTTAAATTCAATTTTTGATAGAGTACTATTTTCATTTTTTGCCATTAAAATAGTTTCTGCATTGTTAAATTTATTGCCTGGTCCGTAGGAAGCCATAAACCATAAAACAATCGAAATAGCAAGAATGATTCTTCCGGCACCAAAAATAAAAGCCCTCGTTTTCTCTACAACATTGATGGCTACATTTTTAAACATTGGCAGTTTATAGTTCGGCATTTCTACTACAAAAAAGGTTTTCCCTTTAATTTTTAATAACTTATTTAATACATAAGCTGCAAAAATTGCCATTCCAAAACCCAAAAGATAGAGCAACATTAAAGTTAGCCCTTGCAGATTTAAAACCCCAAATATCCGTGTGTCTGGAATTACCAAAGCAATAATTATGGCATAAACTGGTAATCTTGCAGAACAAGTTGTAAAAGGAGTTACGAGTATTGTAATTAGTCGTTCCTTCCAGTTTTCGATATTTCTAGTTGCCATTATCGCTGGAATTGCGCACGCGGTTCCCGAAATCAAAGGCACCACGCTTTTGCCAGAAAGTCCAAATTTTCGCATTATTTTATCCATCAAAAATACCACGCGACTCATATAACCGCTTTCTTCTAAAACAGAAATGAAAAGAAATAGAAATGCGATTTGAGGAATGAAAATTAATATTCCTCCAATTCCTGGGATAATTCCTTGTGAAATTAAATTCGTCAAAACACCCGTTGGCAAAGCTTCGCTCGCTATGACACTCAAAGTCGCAAAAGTAGAATCTATAAATTCCATCGGAAGTTTTGACCATTCAAAAATAGATTGAAAAATGACAAATAAAATAGCAAAAAAGATGACATACCCCCAAATTTTATGGGTTAAAACACGGTCCAATTTACTTCTGAAATCTTTAGCAATTGAGGTGTCAATTTTAAGACCAACTTTCAGAACATCATTAATAAATTGGTATCTTTTTATAGTTTCTTTTTGTTGCAAACGCTTCAAGTCCGAATGAGATTTAGTAAAAGAATTACGAACTTCATTGCGTTCTAAATTCATAAAATTCACATCCTGAGTGATTACCAGCCACAATTTATACAAAAGCTGGTTTGGAAATGTTTTTCGAAGCGTATCAAAATATTCTTCATCAATCGCGGATGCATTCAAACAAGGTTCGCTAGAAAGCGACTTATAATCAATAATTAGATTTTTTAATGTTTCAATTCCAAAACCTTTGCGAGAACTGATTAAAGCAATTTTTGTTTTTAAATGTTCTTCCAGATATGGAATGTCGAGTGAAATTCCTTTAAATTTCATTCTATCAGCCATGTTTATGACTAAAATTGTTGGGATTTCAAGGTCTTTAATTTGGGTAAAAAGCAATAAATTTCGCTTCAGGTTTTCAACATCTGTAACAACAAGAGCTACATCTGGGAATAATTTATCGTTTTTGTTTAATAGTAATTCAATAACAACATTCTCGTCAACGGAACTTGCATTTAAACTGTATGTTCCTGGCAAATCCAGAATATTTGCTCTTATTTTTGAGGTTAATTTGCAAAAACCTATCTTTTTTTCAACGGTAATTCCAGGATAATTTCCCACTTGTTGGTTCAATCCCGTCAAATGATTAAAAACCGACGTTTTTCCTGTATTTGGATTTCCAATTAAGGCAACATTGATGTTTATACTGCTCATTTTAAGTTGTTTTTTAGTATTTCAACTTCAATTTTTTGGGCAGTTTCAATGCGAATGGCAAGATGAGAACCGTTAATATTCAAGTATAAAGGATCTCCAAATGGGGCAATCTGAAGCAGCTCAACCAAATTTCCTGGCAAGCAACCCATTTCCAGTAATTTTAGTGGAATGGCATCGATGTCAAAATCTTTGATGATTGCTTTTTCGCCTTTTTTAAGAGAATTTATTGTCGTTTGCAAACCTTATTTAGATTGAATTTAGATTGCAAAAGTAAATATAATTATGTTTACAAGAATGATAATTATCAGTTTTATGACATTTTTAAGCAAATGTCAACCTGCTTTTTAGAAAATTAAAGTGTTATTCAGAACACAAGAAATTAATATCTTCGATTAACCGCTCAATATCTTCTTTTTTGGTTCCGTCGTAAAAGCCACGAACTCTTCTTTTGGAATCTACCAAAACAAAATTTTCTGTGTGAACCATATCGTATAATTCATTTGGTTTACCCAATTTCACAGCCAAATATGATTTCCTTGCCATCGAATAAATCTCTTTTTTATCGCCCGTAACCAAGTTCCATTTTGAATCAATTACGCCATTTCTCAACGCATAGGCTTTTAGCACTGGAACCGAATCTGTTTCAGGAAAAACAGTATGCGAGAGTAACATTACTTTGGGATTATTTACAATTGCTTTTTGAACCAAAACTAAATTTGTAGTCATTATTGGACAAATTGAGCCACAGGTAGTAAAGAAAAAATCGGCAACATAAATCTTACCTTCATACTCTTTTTGAGTAATTTTTTTTCCATTTTGATTAATAAAAGAGAAGTCTCCAACAGTATGGTATTTACTGATGTATTGAACCGTTGAATCTACCAATTCAGGATTTACCATTGAAGGATTGTAAATGGGTAGCATTTTTTTTGGCTTCAGCGCCGAGTAAAAAAGGAACAAAATAATTGCGGAAAGTACAATTACCACACTCAAAAACCAACGGTATTTTTTTAAAAAAGGCAGCATTTTTATAATTTTAGCAAATTTACGAAAGTAAAACAGCAAGAATTAATTTTTTTGTTAATTCTTTTGAATTGAGTATAAAAGAGACTAGTTTTGTATAAAACTTAAATTAAATGAAAAAAACATACTTATTATTTGCCTTATTATGTACTTTTTTAGGATTTTCACAATTTAACCCAACCGCACCTTGGATGGGAAACCAAGCAGAAACTGTTAACAAAGGCGAAAAAACACTAGCAGAATTAGTAAATTCTTTTGATATTTATTGGTCGTCTCATGACAAAAATAAAAAAGGAAGTGGCTACAAACCTTTCATGCGATGGGTTGAAAACTTGAAAAATACTACAAATGATAATGGATATGTAATTACACCTCAAGAATTATGGTCCGTGTGGGAACAAAAAAACCAAGTGAAATCAAATAAAAGCAGTATATACAGATCGCTTCCTCCTTCCAACTGGCAACCTATTGGTCCAACGCAAAATGCATCTCCACAATCTACAAAAGGAAGAGGAAGGGTAAATGTTGTTTGTGTTGATCCGTCTAATCCAAATACTATTTATTTTGGAGCTCCTGCTGGAGGAATATGGAAATCAACAAACTCAGGGGTGTCTTGGGCACCATTGGTAGATTATTTGCCTCAAATTGGGGTTTCGGGCATTGCCGTTGATTATAATAATCCCAATATTATTTATATTGCAACAGGAGATAAAGATGCTTCAGATTGCCCATCTATTGGAGTGCTAAAATCTATAGATGGTGGCGCAACATGGGCTACAACAGGATTAACACTAAATAACGCTTCAAAAGGAGCTGGCGATTTACTAATTAATCCAACAAACAGTCAAATGTTATGGTGTGTTACAAGCACAGGTGTTTTTAGAACATTAAACGGAGGAACAAGTTGGACAAATGAATTGTCAGGAAATTTCACACAAGGATCCTTAAGATTAAAACCAAACGACCCAACTGTAGTTTTTGTAAGTTCTTCTAATAAATTTTATAAATCTACGAATTCAGGAGACACTTTTTCGAATTTTGGAGTTACTGGATTACCTGCTGATTCTGGTAGATTAATTTTTGATGTTACCGCTGCAGATCCTAATCTTGTGTATTGCCTGAGTGCTTCAACATCTAATGCTTATCAAGGAATTTTTAAATCAACTGATGGAGGAACCGTATTTGTTAATACAGGCTTAACTAGAGACATATTTGAAAACACACAAGCATGGTATGACCTAGCGTTTTGTGTTTCGCAGACAAATGCAAATGAACTTTACTCTGGCTGCCTCAACGTTTGGAAGTCTTCAGACGGGGGAGTGACAGCAACAAAATTAAATAGTTGGGATACTTATTCGCCTAACTTCACCCATGCCGACATTCACTTTCTAAAATTCATGAATAATAAATTGTATTGTGGGAGTGATGGCGGGATTTATGTTTCTAATGATGGGGGAACCGTTTTTAACGACATTATTGGTCAAGCACAAATTGGTCAATTTTATAAAATATCAGTTTCAAAGCAAACGGCTTCAAAAATAACCGGTGGACTTCAAGACAATGGTGGATTTGCTTTTAATAACAATTTTTGGCAAAGCTACCACGGTGGTGATGGTATGGACAATGC
>Ga0114974_10001917_pt1 | contig 16187 bp, 32 predicted proteins | sample S_130206_EF_Meta_FD_87318 | JGI IMG/M metagenome (GOLD analysis project Ga0114974, IMG submission 87318) | Freshwater microbial communities from Lake Simoncouche, Canada to study carbon cycling - S_130206_EF_MetaG | ecosystem: Environmental > Aquatic > Freshwater > Lake | place: Lake...
AGACATCACTACTTTAAGTAGTGTTGAAATGAAATTTATGGATACAACTATTGAAATAATAGAAAAGTATTGCTACGACCTTACCCTTTCAGACTACGGAATTTACTAATCAAAGAAAAAACTATGAATAACTCAGCACAAATCGACAATATGCTTCGAAACTTCGAACAAATCGACAAACAACAACCAAAGGTTGAATTCGTACCTCAAGTAGAAGACTTTTGTCTTATGATAAACGGCAAATCGGATGGCTACATTTACTACTACACAACTATAGTTGATATGGTAAACGATGGCTTAAAACTTAATTCTAATGAGAAATTCAAAAGAATGACTAGAATGACAAACACTGAAATGCAACACTTTCTAGCCAATCGAAAATACTAACTACTTACTCTCTCTACTCTTATATATACCCTGAGTTCTTACGAAGGGTTATATAAGAGTTTAGAGAGAGTTAATAAGGCTCCGAAACCCCAAACCAAAACCAAAACATTCACACATCAAAGAAAAACACATGAAACAAATTACACAAAAATCAGTCGATGCATTTTTAAATGCAAAACCATTCAAAAGAGACAACACTGAAGTGAAAGTGTTGCCAAATGTAACAATCTTAATACTTTTCGGCAATGAAATTGCTTACCTGTATAACGATCCAGAACGTACTCTGAGTATCAGAAACTGTGGTTGGTTTTCAAACACAACCAAAGAACGTCTTAATGGTTTACCAAAGGTAAGTATCTCTCAAAAGAAAGGCGAATGGTATCTCAATGGTCAACATTGGAACGGCAACTTAAAAGACATCAAATTAAACAAAGAATATAATTTAAGCAAATAAATCATGAAATTATACATAGAAAAAGAAGGTTATGAACTAAAAGTTCAAGTTGGCTACGAAAAAGGTGGAATTAGTTATTTCAATTATCAAACAAGTGAAAGAGGTTATTACCTCTATGTTTATCCTGTCAAACGAGAAAAACATGCCAACGGAGTTGTAATTGAATCATTTACAATGTTCAAAGGTGGTAAAAAACTCTTATTTGAAGTCAATAGAAAATCAGAAAAAGCATACCAAAAAGCATGTTCCATGCTAGAAGAAAACCAAGAATTTATCGATAGAATCGACGCAAACACTAAAAACCAAAACTAATCAAAGAAAAACATGGCTATAAAAATCAAAACCCAAAACGACATCTTAATTCAAGAATTAAAAAACTTACATCCTTATGCTCAAGGTTATGTAATTGATTGTTTACGAAAATCAGTTTCTAATATTCAAGAAGAATTACCTCAAATCTTTGCTCAAGAAAAAGAAAATCAAGAAAAAGGTGTAATTACAATGTTTCACCCTAATTTTTATGTCAGTTTCGTAAATCAAATGAACGAAGTTTTCGATAAAATTGACTTAAATTATATCAAGAACTATGACATTTCTAAAGTTAAAGACTTTAAACCAACCGAAAAAGTTCAACCTTACCAAGACTAAACCAACCTAATCAAAGAAAAAACTATGATAATTTACATCGAACAAAAGTACAAACTCGAAATTACCGAATGTTTTTGGTGCACCTCTGAATTTAGAGGTGTACTTGTAAAACTCTACCGAATTGCTCTATATGACCAAAGGTCAAATGAGTTACTCTCTGATATCAGAGTTCATGAAGATGAAATACTTCATCATTTAAATGACATTTTGCCAAACTATTACTTAATGATCAGAAACGAAATTAAATCAAAACTAAAACTAAACTAATCAAAGAAAAAACTATGGGACGTTATTATAATGGAGACATCGACGGCAAATTTTGGTTTGCCCTACAACCATCAGATTGTGCTGACAGATTTGGAGTTGAAGGTGTACCACCTTCAGAGTTAAATTATGGCTTTTATGAAGATGATTTGCCAAACATTGAATCAGAGATTCTTAGAATTGAAACTGCGATAGGCGAAAAGAAAGCAAAAATCGATGCACTTCTTAAGACTAACAATGGTGGTTACAACAGCCAACTTTTAATCGATAATAATATCACAAAAGAAGAGCTCAGAGACTATGCTGATTTGCTTTTGGGCTATGAAATTAGAGATTGCGTTAAAGAAAACGGGGCTTGTTGCTTCACTGCTGAACTCTAAAAAACCACAAACATTACCTTATGCTATTTTAATAACCCTGATTTTATGAAGGGTTATATAAAATAGCAATAAGGTAAAATAAACAAACCAACCAACCAATTAACCAAAAAACCAACCAAAACTATGAAACAAATCGTCCACTACACTGTACCAAAAAATGTATTATCAGATGGCAAAAGCAATGCTAAAACTAAAAAGAATCATCGACCAACTAGGATTTTGTATCTTGCTCCTGCGAAGCAAAATGACATGGACATCAATCTTTGTCCTTTCTCATCCGAAGGATGTAGAAAAGCCTGTTTATATACGGCAGGAATGGGTGTTTATAGCAATGTTCAAAAAGCGAGGAAAAATCGTACACACTATTATCTACAAGATAGATTTAGTTTTCTTATGCAAACTGCTTTGGAAATTAGCCATACTGCAAAATCACTTCAGAAAATTAATCAGCCGTTGGCTGTAAGATTAAATGGCACTTCTGATATCCCATTAGTTGAGCAGTTAACTAATAGTTATGGTAGTCAGATACCCCAAAACGTAGTTTTCTACGACTACACTAAGATTCCTAAAAAGTGTGGAGAGTACACTCTAAAATCAGGTCATAGATATGTTGTTGCATTCAGCCTTGCTGAAGACAATAGAGAAAACTTCGAATGGTTTGTTGGTAATAAATTAGCAGTTGGCTCAGCAGTTTTCGCAGTCAAAAAAGACCAACCTTTGCCAGAGTTTTACAAAGGTATGCCTGTAGTTGACGGAGATTCTCGAGACGACTTAATGCTAGACATACCTAAAGGTACAATCTTGGGACTCAGAGCAAAAGGTAGAGCAATCAAAGATGATTCAGGATTTGTAATTCACATCTAATCAAAGAAAAACTATGAACTTTATAGACGACACAACACTAGAAAATGCAAAGCATTGGTTTGAATCCATGGGTTACAATGCTGAAATTGACTTTGATACTTTGTACCTAAACCTAGAAGGTTTTTCGGTAGAAATATCACAATCAGAAGTTGAAAACAGAGCCGAACAATGGACTAATGAATTAAATAGAAAAAACTAAATCTATGACAAACGAACAATTAAACGACATGATTATGGCAATTGATTATGCTATTAATTCGCTAGAATTAAATTACAATAACGATACTGATGATAGGGAAACTATTGCCCACAATTTACAACAATTAGATAACGCAATTGAATTAATTAAAAAACTAAAACTATGACAAAGACAGAAGTATTAAAGCACATCGACTCAGGCAAGTTTTTTTCTTGCAAGTTTGTAAAACAAAACGGAGAGATTAGAACTCTCCGTGGTCGTACTGGTGTACGAAAGTACATTGACAAAAATGGTGAATGCCAAACCATCAAAGGTGTAGGTATGAAATTCAAACCTAAAGATATGGGTTATAGGGTTGTCCTTGACCTTGACAAAAAAGAATACCGAATGATTAATACAATCACTTTGATTGAATTCAATCGAGAAAAAGTTGGACAATTTTTTATAACTGAAAATCAAGTAATTTAAATCTATGAAACAAGTAACAATCACAACAAGAGCAGTCTACCATAAGGTAGCATCAGTAACTATTGACGTTCCTAGTACTGTCAAAGACAATGAAATTCACGATTGGCTTTTGAGCAACGAAGAATTGTTTGTGAGTGAATTAGATACCAATATAAGCAAAGCAGAATTTGATTTTGGCTTTGGATTACACGATGGAATGGATTGGGCAGATTGTGAATCAGAAACCCGATACGATCTTATCGAAGATAACAAAATAAAATTGGGAGGACACCTCTAATGATAAAAGTATATTTTCAATCAGAGATTGGTAGTCACTCAGAGTTAGTGGCTGTCTTTAGAACAGAAAATCTTTACATGGAGGCTTTGCCTTCATTAGAAAAAGCAGCAACAGAACAAAGATGTTTTGTAACTGAAAGTTATATTGAAGATGACTTTGATGACGTTGTTGCTGAAGATGGTCAAGCCGTAGGACATAGTTGTTTAACTTGGTCGTTTCATGACTTCTACGGAGACAAAAATCTAATGGATGAGTTTTTTACAACCCACCAAGATAGCATTATTCAGTACATTAACGAACTAATCACATTATCAAAAGAAAACTAAATCTATGAAAAAACTTACAGAAAATCAAGAAAAACTAATCCAACAAATCACAAAAGAGTTTATGGTTATGAATGAATCCGAAACCCCAAAATCTTTTGCAGACTTATTAATCAACGAAGTTGAAGAAACTCGTCAAAAGTTCGATTTCATATCATCAAAGAATCAATTCTTATTCAAAGAATTACAGAGTCAATATCTTGAGAATTTAGGATATCTTAAAACTGAGTGTGCTAAATTGGGAATCGCTGTAGCAGATAGAGGTTTTAACTATAAAAATAATTCTGAATACTGCTCTGGAACAATCGTGCTTTTACACCCTCAAAACAGTGACTATAATGTTCACATTACTGTAAGAGTTCCAACCCGATTTCACTCAAAGAGTGGACTACATACATGGGAATTGTATTCTAATGTTAAATATGGTTTTGGCGTAAGTTCTAACTTAAACTTTATGGATGACTTCAATGTCTTTCTTAATAAAGACAACTTCAAAAGTGCCATCACAAATTTGTACAACAAAATAAAAAACTAAATCTATGAACATACAAAACTTAACCAAAAAATTAAAGCACCTTCAAGGTGTAGTATTTAACTTAGTTTATCTGACTTTAAGAGATAATCTAATCGCTCAAGGTTTAACCGACGACGAACTTCTCCAGTTTACAATCATGGATGAAATCAAGAATGACATTGAACATGAAGTTGTTTCTCACATCTTGAAAAAAGAAGTTGATATCGACTTAATGTTAGTCAATGACTATGTATTTGGGGCTATACCAAATATCTTGAAAAAGTATTCTTTTCTTTCTGAGTCCACAACTGAATTTTTTCATAGAAAGTGTTCAGTAACAGGTGAAGTTTTCAGCGAAGGTTTTGTCACTAGCAGTGATATGTACTTCAAATATTCAAAAGATTTAGTTCTTTACTTAAGAATTGATCAAACTGAAGAAGAATCTAAGTTATCAGATTTAATGTTAATAGAAAAAGCCTATGACGATGATTTTTGCTACCATACTGCTTGGGAAGATGCTTCAGACTTATCTTATGCCGTCGACCGAAACGGAAATATTCACACCATAAACGACTAATATTATCTATGTCTCTTTGAATACACCCCATTTTATATGGGGGGTATATTCAAAGATACAATAGATAACCTAACCAAAACTAACCAACAAAACAAACAAAACCATGACTATAAAAATCACAGAAATTAACGACACACCTAATCAAGAAAAACCTATGTTAAATTTAGATGCATTAGACAGACAATACTTTTGGTATGAACGACCTAAAGCAGTTGTCGATGAACTTAAAAGACATTTTAAAAATGTCGATGACGTTTCTTACATAAACGACGGCACCCCATCAATTCAAGTTGATGATAAATACTTAGTATTCTTGCCAAATAGTATCAGAGGTAACGAAGAAGAAACAAACCAGTATTTGGTTTGTAGAGATGAAGATTATGGTCAACTTGATAATAACTTTACTTTACACGAAACTTTAGAAGAAGTTATCGATCAACTTTTAGAGTTGGAGTCAAAAGAAATCAAGACAAATCTTGATTTGAAAGTACACCTTATGCAATGTATTCTAGAACTTAAAACCGTTGGAGATTCTCATGACCACAAAAAAGCCGAAGGTATGCAGTTTGCTCTTGACCTTTTTGAAGAGGTTCATAGAAACTATCTAAAAGAAATAGAGCATCGTATGGCAATGGTTATCGATGACCTTAACAAGTTATCTAACCATATGAGTCAGTATCCAATGCCTGACAGTGTTAAAGGTAATATTCATAACATTGAAGTTGCTGCTGACTTAAAAGATGACGAATGTCTTGGTTGGAAACTTTATAAAAAGGAGGAAAAAAATGACTAATTTAGAACCCATGAAAATCGGATACGAAGAATACTTATTTGCCCAACTTTGGGCTTGTAGAGACGACAGCTTTGCTGAACTTCCTTATGACCAACAATGGGATGAGATTCCTAGCAAATGGAAGGATTTTGAGCAGAGTGAGTTTAACAACCCCGAAAAGAACTTGTACGACTGCATTCTAGCGTATTTCGATGCGGAGGAACTTTAACATTTACTAACTCTTACTATATATCCCCTTATTTATGAGGGGTATATAGTTAGAGATAGTTAATAAACCACACCATGAAACCATTTAGAATTTACCGAAATTTACACAAAAACTGCTTCAGTATTCAAATGTACAATACTGAGAAAAAAGGTTATCGTTTGCTTCGCCATGCTCAAGACATCCTATTGACTAATGTTAAAACTTATGTATCTGAGTCAGGTAGGCAACGTACCATCAAAGAAAAACAAAAGTGTGTTCACGCTTTTATAGAATGTGAAAGATTCGTCGAGTTTGATAACATCAGTTATCTCTTAAACGATAACATGAAAGAACTCACTTACAATCCATATAAGCAAGACTGTTTCACAGTTGAAGGACAACCTTTTATTCATGCTGAGCAAGTTGTATTGATCAGTACTCCGAAACCCAAAGCATTAATTTTTTCAAAATAAATTTGCATTTTACACAAACATCAATTTAATTTGTAACCTCAATCCACAAAAAACTAACAACTAAAAAAGTAAAACCTATGAAAAACACACCTAAAAACAACAACTTATCTATGAACACAGATTTAAACTTGGACAATTTCGAAAAGACAATGAACTTATTAGAAAAAACTGGACTTAATTGGGAAGTCAAGAAAGAAAAACTATTTCACACCACCGGTCGTGAAACTGATTTTTACGGTATTTTTAAATACCCAACCACGGAACATACTGTTCCTACTGATTGCTTTGGTACTGTCAAAGACAGATACATTCCATTCCAAAATTGGGAACTTGCTGATACCTTAGTAAGAGCAACCGAAGGTATTGGTATCACTACTGATAGAGGTGGTTTGCTTGGTCGTGGTGAGAAAGTTTACTTTCAAGCCGAACTACCTGATGAATATGTTGGCAAGTCTGACGTAAAACGTTGGGTGACCGTTCTTAATTCTCATGATGGATCTTCATCCATTGGATTTGGTTCTTCGAACATGGTTGTGGCTTGTTCAAATACATTCCATCGTGCTTTCAAAGACACTGAGAAATTCAGACACACTGCCAGTGCCAAAGAGCGTATTGAAATTGCAATTCGTCAGTTTCAAACTACCATCCATGAAGATAAAATGATGTTTGATACCTTCAAAAAGATGTCTGAACTTCGTGCTGATGAGAACATAGTTCAAGCAGTTATTAACAAAATGTTCAAGGTTGATGTCAAAGCGAGTTCTAGCGATGTTTCTAGTCGTAGAATAAATCAAATTCAGCAGTTTGCAAGTGCTTACAACATTGAACGTGAACTTGCAGGAGATACGGTTTGGGGTTTATTCAATGCTGTAACTCGTTACACTAACCACATTTCTGCACCTCAAGGTGTAAAGAAAGATGCCTATCTAATGACAGGTACTGGCAAAGAGATTAATAATATGGCTTATGACACCATTGTCAAGTGGCTCGATGAGAGAAGTGCTAAGACTTTGGTTTCGTTAGCATAGGTTTATTTGGTTACCCCCTCTTAATTGAGGGGGTTTTTATTCACTTTTAATCACAAATATTATGGCAAAGAAAATACAAAAACAAGTATGTTTAGAAAAGAGATTTAGAGACATGGATGACATGGATCGTAAGATTTTTGTTACTTACATTTCAGAACACTTATTACATAATGATGACCATTTTCAGCAAATGGTTGCCCTATTGACCACTTGGGAAAAGGTTGCTCCTATTCCTTCAAGACTAGAGTTTACCCTTACAGAAACAATAAACTAAAACTATGACAACTAAAAAACGTACCCTCGTAATTCATCCTGCTGATGAATCAACTGAATTTTTAAATGTAATTTACCAAGGAACTGATTGGACAATTTTATCTCAGAATATATCTGACCATTCACTTCGTAAACTAATCTCTGAGCATGATAGAATCATTATGCTTGGTCATGGCTTTCCCGGTGGGTTGTTTGGTAATGGTAGAATCATGATCAATGAATCTCATGCTGACTTACTTCGTCCTAAAACCCTAGTAGGTATTTGGTGTTTTGCTAATAGGTTTTTTGAACCTAATGGTTTAACTGGTATCTACTCTGATATGATTGTATCTGAGCCCCAAGAAGCCGAACTCTTTGGTGTTGATTACACTGAGCAACAGATTCATCAATCTAACAGAATGTTTGCAATGGCAGTTCGAGATGCAATCATTTCAGACGAACCCATTTCAACCTTCAAAGAAATGTATCGCAGCAATACAAACCCAGTTATAAACTGGAATCAAGATAATTTTTACCACGCTTACGAAACAATCCAAATCTAATATGACACAGTTAAATCTTTTCGAAGGTATTGAGAACAAGGAGTTCTTAGAATACCACAAGACAAACCCTCATTTATATGAGGCATTTAAACAAGTGGCATTTGATGCCATGAATATGGGCTTCACTAGATATGGAGCCAATGGTATTTTTGAAATCATTCGTTGGAAACGTGCTGAACGTGGCGATGATGAATTTAAAATCAACAACAACTTTGCTCCATTGTTTGCAAGACTATTTGTAAATGAGTATCCACACTTTACTCAATTCTTTAGAATGAGAAAGTCCAAGTTTAATAAGTACATTGAAAACACTACTAAGCCATGATGATTGAAGTTTACCGATTTGTTTTAGAACAACCTTGTATTACTTACTTTGGTAATACAACCCACCCCTATCCCATAAGATATGTTTACAGGTATTCGGAGAATAATATCGAAGGCGAAGCAAAGTGAGGAGCACCGTAATTTTTTTACGTTAGAACTTAAACAGTTTGTCGGACATCTAATTTTTGGTTTGATTGTTTACACAATCTATACAATCCTAATCTATGGAACTCAGAATTAAAAAGAAAAACGTGCAAGTGGTTAACGTTGATCTCAGTCAAGATCAATATAGAAAGTTACAAAAAGTTGCTGAGGAAAATGGTTTTAAAACTCCTTCGGTTTTACTTGATGACATAGTTCATTCCTATATGAATAGGAACCGGCTTAAGTTAGCAAGAACTACGAAGGAGTTTGAAACTAAAGTTACGATGCCAGTGCAAATCTCAAATAAAAACTTTGATGCTTTGGAAAAGTACTCTGAAGCCACAAAGATTTCTAAGACTACGTTTGTACATTTAATATTAAGGGAAATACTCAAAAAAATAAAACTATGAAATACCGTATCAATGAAAATCTAGAATTAGTTCCTGTATCAAAGAACTATAATGCGATTAGTTTAATAATCGCTATGGCTTTAACTCCACTGGTCTACATTTTTTTCTTTCATACCCAAGATGTACTGATTAAGTACAAAACCATACACCGATCTGAACAAACAACCACGAAAGATATTGAATTGTCAGAGCAGTCAATTGTTAATTGTTTGCATGAGAATGGTTGTGTTCTCCCCAACGTGGCTTTGGCTCAAGCAAAGTTAGAATCAAATCTTGGAAAAAGTAAAGTGGGGAAAAATGCTAAAAACATGTTTGGGATTGTTCACCACAAGTGTTGTTATGTAAAAGGTAAATATGGAGTTTACGCTAAATATGATTCCTATGCCGATAACATAAAATGTTACATTCATATTCAGGATTTTTATTTAAAAAATATCGATGGAGTCTATGCTGAAGATAATAATTATATCAAAACACTTAAAACGTTAAAATGAAACAACTCAAAGAAAAATCTCTAAGGAAAAGAGCCGTGTACTATACACGAGTCTCTCACGACAATCAAGTCGAAGACGGTTCATCTTTAGATAACCAAGATGACCGAATTAAAAAGTTCTGTGAACTAAATGACTACGATATTGTAGGCTCATATTCTGACCCCGGGGTCTCCGGACGTAAATTTGAAAACCGTCCTGACTTTATGAAAATGATTGGGTTGGTTGACAGACGTGAAACCGATGTTGTAATTGTTTACAGCCTATCTCGTTTTGGTAGAAACGTAAAGGATACTTTAAAGTGGATTGCCTATCTTGAAAACAAAGGAGTATCTTTCTTTACTCTTGACTTTCAAATAGACACTGCAACCTCCCATGGTAAACTCATGCTTCAGATGATGGCAGCATTTGCTGAATTTGAAAGCAACCAAAGAGGTGAACTGATTCAATCAGTAATGAGGTATCTGAAAAAAGAAGACAAAATCTATTGTGGGCCAACTCCCATGGGATTTGATAAATCTGGTGAAAACCTAGTTGTCAATGAACAGGAAATGAATATTGTTCGCAAGATATTTTTATGGGATAAAACCTATTCTCACTCAACAATTGCTACAATGTGCAATAACTCAGAGTATAAAACTAAGAAAGATAAAAAGTTTCACCACACTACAATCGCTAAGATTCTAAACAACAACCTTTATGCAAAACATTTATGAAATTAACTATGTTACGATAACTCCTGCCAACATTAATGGAGTTTGGCACTACCGTCTTTATGTAAATCAGCAGTCTGTTGGCGATTACACTGATATTAAATTAGCAACCGATAAACTGAATTCAATGGTAAACGAAGAGAAAAGTAAAAACAAACAAGTTGAAAAATTCTGCACTGGCTGTGGTCGGTCAAGTTTAAAACCAATAGAAGAGCAGTACGCTGCGTGTTGCCCTGACAATAATTATGTAATTATGAGCAACGAAACAAAACAAACGGCAGTGAAACTATACACAGAAGAACAGATGCATACCGTTATTTTATTATCATTAGGCAGACATGGAATTTACATTCCAAATAAACATTATCAAGATTTGATTGATTTGCTAACCCCCATTGAACTACCAAGTGATGAAGAGATAAAAGATTATGCAAATAATCATATAGAAAGCATTTCTTTTGTGAATGGTGCAAAATGGATGCGTGATAAAATACAAGGAGGTAACAAATGACTCACGAATCAATTAGAATTTACACTGAGAGTGGCTTTGTCTTTGAGGTTAGTTACGACTGGGTGCTTACGCACATGGGTGAGCACCAGTTTCTTTATACCTCAGACAAGTCTACCATGAAAAACAAATTGGACGTTATTGAATATGTCAAAAAGTTATCATGGCCAGAAATAATGCCTCAGCTTAAATTCGTGGGGATCATTGAAGACTCGTCTCAAGATACTCTCAAAGGTTCTGTTTTAGACTTAGTCAATAACCCACTGAATTACAAACCAACACAACAAAAAAACATGCAATTTAAACTATCAAAACTATGAACGACGATCAACAATTGTTGTATACAATCGCTGAGGTTTTACTAGAAGTAAACCTATCGGCAGAAAAGAAAAAGCGTATCTCGGATGCTCTCTGTGGTATCTATGCTTTGAAAATGGGAACTGAAGCCCCACCTAAATCAAAGAAGTTTGTAGTGCCGGCTATCTCAGAGGTAAAGACTCATATGGAAAGTCTCAAGATTTTGAATTGCGAAAAACATTCAGCTGAGTTCTGGCATTTCTATGAATCTAAAGGATGGATGGTAGGAAAGAATCCAATGAAGAACTGGAAGTCGGCAGCAAGTCGGTGGTGTATTGAATTACCTAGGGGTAATGGTGAAGGTGGTCAGAAGAAAAGGATTGTTGTATGAACTACATCGCAGATTTTCAAAGATTGGGAATTGATACCAAAGGTAAATTTTCAGGAACCATTAAAACTCAATGTCCAAGGTGTGCTAGTCAAAGAAAGAAAACTAATGACCCATCTCTCTCTGTAAACATAGATGAAGGCTTGTACAAATGTCACCACTGTCAGTGGAAGGGGACTGTTGTAGAACAAAAGTACACCCGACCTGAAAAAGTTGGTGACGTTTTAGATACCCAAGTTTATCAGTACTTTATTGATCGTGGAATTGATTATGAGACTGTCAATAGTTTTAGAGTTACTCAGACAATCGAGAAAATGTCTGACGGCAAACAACACAAAGCAATTAACTTTAACTATTGGGATGGAGATGTTCTAATCAATGTCAAGTATAAGACTAGGGACAAACAATTCAAAATGGTTTCCGGAGCCAAAAAGATTCCTTACAATCTGAATGCTATTAAAAATAGTGATACAATTATTATCTGTGAAGGCGAAGAGGAAACTATGTGTTGGGCAGTGGCAGGTTATCCGTTTGCAGTTAGTTGTCCGGCCGGAGCATCTACTGGAAATAATAATTTAGATTGGCTAGATCATAGTTACTCTTACTTTGAAGGTAAGAAAATCTACATTGCAACCGATGGTGACAACCCGGGCAAAAAACTCAAAGAAGACTTGTCAAGAAGGTTTGAACCTAGTGATGTTTACGTGGTGGAATTCTCAGAGTATAAAGATGCCAATGACTATCTTAAAGCAAAAGGAAAACAATCTCTGATTGATTTGTTTGAAAATGCAAAGCCATTGCCAATTCCAGAGATTTCAACTGTTGATGACTTCAGAAGTGAACTTATGAGTATCTATGAGAATGGCTACCCCGTTGGTGATTCTATTGACTATCCTGAGTTTGATACTCTCTTGACTTGGAAGCGTGGGCAGTTCGTAGTTGTATCCGGAGTCCCCGGTTCAGGAAAATCTACATTTGTAGATCAAGTTTGTTTAAGATTGGCTCTAAGGAAAAACTGGAAGTTTGCTATGTTTTCTCCTGAGAATGACAACGTACTTAAAAGTATTCGTCTTGCAGAACAAATCACTGGGCAGCCTTTGACAAACAACATGAATAGAAAGATGCCAAGGCCAATGTACGAGCGTGCTCTTACAAATATCAATGACCATTTTTCTTTCTATGATACAGCAAGTCTTGATGATTTTAAAATCGATAACTTACTTCGAATCGCAAAGTCTTTGATTCGTCAGAAGGGGATTGATGGTATTGTTTTGGATCCATTCAATTACATTGAACACGATAACCAAAACGATATCATGAATGAGAAAATCGGTAGGATGTTGGTGAAGATTAAGAAGTTTGCCATCACCAATAAAGTTATGGTTATCCTTGTTGCTCACCCTAAGAAGATGCAAAAGAATAAGAACACTGACCAATACGAAATACCTCGTCTTTATGACATCAGTGGTTCCCATCACTTCTTTAACGTAACTGATAACGGTTTTGTAGTGCACCGTGATTTTGAAACTGGACTCGTAGATGTCTATGTACAAAAAGTAAAGCACTACTTCATGGGTAAATTAGGGTATGTAACATTTGACTTTGACCCTATTACCGGAAGATACAAAGAACAAAGTCAAGAATTTGAAAACGAACTACACAACTATGATCAAAGCCACATCTTTACTGAAAATCCTAAATTACCTGATTGGCCAAAATACTGAGATTGACCATCTGAACCTCTCCCCGGTTTTAATGCTAACTATGACTGCCTTATTCAGAAGACTCAAAACTTATGAAGTTAAAATATTTGATGATTACTTAATCATCTATATCAAATCAAAACCAGTGGTTATAAAATCCTATGGATGGAAACGATATAACTCTGCGTATGACATGTATTTTAATTATGAGACCAGAACTTTTCACTCACACTTTTATATTCAAATGAAATGAGAACCGTAGTTTATGACGTAGAGATTTTTCCTAATTTCTTTTCTTATACTGACATTGACATTCAAACATTAGAAACAAATGTGTTTGTTGTTCATGAAAGTCGAAATGATATGGACAAACTTTATGAGTACCTTTTGGAAGAAAAGTATCGAATAGGATACAATAATGTGCATTTTGATAGGGTTGTTTGTGATTTAATCACAAATTTCTATCATAAGATGAAAACGTTTAAAGTAGACAAAGCGTTGATTCATCTCTACAATAAAGTTCAAGCATTCATGCGTGAAGAACAAAAAGAATTCTATCGTGGGACTACTGAGATTGATTTGTTTTTATTGAATCACTTCAATAATAAAAGTAAACTTACATCTTTGAAAGCACTTCAGTGTAGTATTTATTGGCCAGTGGTTCAGGATATGCCGTTTCACTTTACAACTCAGGTAACTAAAGAAATGATTCCAGAGATTTTAGAGTACAACTTGAATGACGTACTAAGTACCAAAGCGTTCTTTGAAATCTGTAAAGATCAATTAACCTTTCGCAAGGAACTTGGCAAACTAAATAAAAAGTTTATGTTGAACATGCCGGACATTACAATCGGTGAGGAAATTTTTCTTAAAGCGATTCGTCAGGAGTTTGGTCTAAGTAAAAAGGAATTGAAAGAAGCCGTGAAGTTTGACAAGACTGTTGACTTGAATAAATGCATCTTACCTTATGTAGACTTTCAAAGTGCTGCCTTTCAAGAATTACTTAAGAAAGTTAAATGGACGGTAGTTTCTGACAAACAAAAACTGAGTTATAGTGTCAATTACAAAGGCTTTAAATTTGATTATGGTGTTGGAGGAATCCATGGTTGTATTGATTCTGGTATTTATACCAGTAACGAAAATGATATCATCATAGATTTTGACGTAAAGAGTTACTACCCTAACCTTGCGATTCAGAATGACCTACATCCTAAACATATTCCTCAAGGGGCTTTTGTAGAAACCTACAAGAAACTCTTTGATAAACGTGTTGAAGCTCAGATAGCCAAAAACAAAACTGAAGATGCCGGGTTAAAACTTGCTCTTAACGGGGTGTTTGGAAAGACAGGTGAGAGTACGTCGGCTTTCTTTGATCGATACTATTTTTATTCGATTACTCTGAATGGACAGCTACTACTTTCGATGTTGGCAGAAATGTACATGGATACAGTTACTGGTTTGGAAATGCTTCAAATCAATACCGATGGTATTACAATTAGGGTTCCTAAAAAACAAATGAAACTTGTCGAAAAGATTAACAGAGATTGGATGGCCAAAACTAATCTTATTCTTGAATCAGTTGAATATAAGAAAATGGTAATTCGAGATGTTAATAATTATTTGGCTGTATCCATGGATGATAAAGTCAAAAAGAAAGGTATCTTTGAAACGGAAAAACAATTACATAAAGACAACTCTTTTGGTGCTGTAGCAAAAGCTTTAGAACAATATTTTGTAAATGATATTCCTGTAGAAGAAACAATAAAGAACAATAAAAATATCTATGATTTTTGTGGCAGATATAAAGCGTATAAAGGCTGGTCAGCAGTTTTTAACTACTCGGACAAAGGTAAAGTTATACAAGAGAATCACGGCAAGATGCTTAGGTTTTTTCCAGTATCTAAAGGCGGTGGGACTTCGCTCAAAGTAAACGTAGACGGTCGTGTCCATAGCTTACTAGCCAATCAAAAAACTATGAAGTTTAATAGGTATTTTGAAGTCGAAGACTTTCAAGAATACAATATTAATTATGAGTTTTTCAAAAATGAATGCCAAAAAATCATTGACGTAATACAACCCAAACAACTTAAACTATTTTATCTATGACAATCCACGAATACACTATAGAACTTATTGACTTGATTATGAAGACTGCCGATATTGAACCAATCTTACGACACAAAATTGTCAGAAGAGTGAGTACTTTTAAACCTTACAAAGATCATAAGTATAAAAAACTTACTCCTCTCAAGGTATTGAGTCCAAGAAAACCAAATGAAACTATTGACTTTTTTAAGTTACCAATCAAAATTCAAAAAATAATTTTATTGGCCTGTGAAAAGAATGATATTGAAGTTCAAAGTTTTTGCAGTAACCGAAGGAAAGAAGACATTGTTGAAACCCAGCGTCATGTATCTTATTTTTTACACAAAGAAATAAAACTTAGCAGTACAAAAATTGCAGGGTGGTTCAAAAAAGATCATAGTACTATCTTGCACGCATGTAGTACTCACGCTGATTACTACCTAACAAATAAGCTGTACATGAAACTCTATGAC
>Ga0114974_10001921_pt1 | contig 16181 bp, 9 predicted proteins | sample S_130206_EF_Meta_FD_87318 | JGI IMG/M metagenome (GOLD analysis project Ga0114974, IMG submission 87318) | Freshwater microbial communities from Lake Simoncouche, Canada to study carbon cycling - S_130206_EF_MetaG | ecosystem: Environmental > Aquatic > Freshwater > Lake | place: Lake...
AGTCGATCTCCCCCTCCTTGACGCTCCACACCGGCCGGCCGTCTGGATGGATTTCCGAGTCGGCGTGGGATTCGATCACCCAGCCATCGAGATCCCGGCCATTGAAGATCGGCTCGAAGCCCTCCTCGCGAGCGCCGAGGGCTCGAGCGCTCGACAGGCTGAGCAACAGCACCACCCACAGGCCATACAGACACCGGCGAAACAAGCGTTCCATCCCCATTCTCCGCCACCTCCGCCTCACGACCGACTGCCGATCCCCGTCGCCGGTTTCACGCGGCAGCCTCGATGGGGCGCTCGAACCGGTCAGGTGCAATCCTCACAGCGTCCCTTGAGGAGCACCTCGCTCACCGAGCCGATCCGGTTGTGGCCGGGCTCGGCCTTGGCGCCGGCCGGCCGGCGCCCCTTGGCCGCGGACCGGGGGCGCGGCGTGATCGCCACCTCCATCCCATCGAGGCAGGAGACGCCGCCACACTCCGTGCAGACGAAGTGGGGATGATGCGCTTGGCTCGACCCGTCCGCGGCGACACCCTTGAGCTCAAAGCGCCACACGTGGTCCCCGAGTTCGACCCGGGTCACCAGCCCGGCTTCCGTCAGCTCGACGAGATTGCGGTAGATCGTCGCCTTGTCATAACCACTGCCGGCATGGGTGGCCCCGGCGGAGAGTTCGGCGGCGAGTTCGGCATGGGTTCTGGGGCCGTGGGAGGCAGCCAGACGCTCCATGACCGCAAGTCGGGCCGGCGTGCAGCGCAGGCCTGCAGAGCGGATCCGCTCGCGGGCTGCATCGGTCGATGGGGCGCCAGCGGTCTTAGTCCGCCGGCCGGGTTTGGCATGCATTTTCCCAGTCTACACCACGCTCTCCTCCGGGGCTCCCGACATGTGTCAGCCGCCGCTCCCCGGCATCCCGGTGGATGAGCGCCGCGGCCTCACGTTGCTTGAGCGCCGCGGAACGACCCCCTCATCCGGGTGATCGGCATCCATGACGGCATGTTCGATCGCCTCGATCCGATCGCGCCGTCGGCTCGAGCCGAGGATCAACGCCTCATCGACGCGCCCGTCGCGGATCCAGATCCCCACTTCGGCTCTTCGCACCAATGCCTCCCAGGTGGTGATCCACACCTCGGCCCGGCCCCGCTCCCTGTCGCGGACGGCGGAGTTTCTTTTTCTGCACTTGCATATTGAGTGCAGAAGCTCTTATCGTGCATCTGCAATACCGTTGCACCTGCATAGGATCTCTCCCAATCCAGCCGCGACCATGACTATCTCACCTCTCCAAGCCCCCGCTTCGAACTGCCTGCGGCACCGCTGCTCGCTGCCCCCGTCGCGGTCCGGCTTCACGCTCGTCGAGCTGCTCGTGGTGATCGCCATCATCGGGACGCTCATCGGCCTCCTCATCCCGGCGGTTCAGTCAGCGCGGGCGGCGGCGCGACGGGTCCAGTGCGCGAGCAACATGCGACAGGTGGGGATCGGCATCCTCCATTTCGCCGACACGCACCAAGGCAAGTGGCCGGACACGACCCACACCGTCGAGCCCGACCCGGTCACCGGTGAGTTCATCCGCGCGTGGATCTACTCGGTCGCGCCATTCATCGAGAGTGTCGACGCCATCCGGATCTGTCCGGACGACAAGCTCGCCACGCAGCGACTCGCGGCGCGGATGACGAGCTACACGCTCAACGGCTGGCTCTCCTCCGAGGCCCGCCCCTCGTTCGATCGGATGCGGACGATCAGCGAGAAGACAAAGTCGATCCTCGCCTTCGAACTCTCGGAGAAGAAGGGATTCGATGATCCCTACGCAGACCATGTCCATTCCTTCGACTGGTTCACGACGACCCGCAAGAACCGTGGCCTCGTGTTCCAAGGAGTGGCCAACGAGGTGGCCGTCGGACGCCACCTCCGCTCGGCTCACTACCTCTACGCCGACGGCCACATCGAGTCGATCGCCGAGGAGGAGATCGCGCGGCTGTGCGCTCCCCCCTGGCAAGACCCCGAGTTTTCGAGACCGCGCTGACACGCCGGGGCCCCCGGTGCCGCCGCCAGCCGTCCTGACGGTGCACCACCCCGTCCCCCTCCACCAGAAAGGAGCCGCTCCCCACGGCAGCTTTATCGGGCCGAAGGATGGCCCGGTCGCTGCACCGAATGACACGTGCTTCGGAATCGGACCTGGTGTTCGCATTCCCCACCCTTGTTCACATTCTCACATAACGGAGTTTCCCGATGAATGTCCCGACACGCACCGCACGCCCGCTCGCCACGGCCGGAGGGGGGCTGTTGATGGCGCTGGTCGCCACCTGCTCCCCCTGCCTCTTCGGATCGCCATCCGCCCAGGCCCAACATGCCGACGTCGTCCCCTATGCAAGCGGCGGCGTGATTCTCACCGGCGCCCATGACGATCTCGGTGGCACGACCACCCAGAGCATGTCCGTCTTCGGCTACGACTTCGGCGAGGACCCGCTCGACCCGTGGATCATCAACGACCCCGGCTTCAACAACAGCTCCGCCTTCACCCCCGGCGTCTTCCCCAACGACGGAAAGCTTCCCACCCAGTCGACCCTCGCCCTGGCGATCGCGGCCGGGGCGTACGGTCCGCTCCACTACTGGGACGGAAGCGGCTCGCCTTCCTTCACGCCAGCCGGCGACGGCGTCGGCATCAACCTCAACAAGGGCTCCTTCAACCTCCTCATCGGCGGAAGCACGACCTCGGGCTCGCTCAACATCGGGAGCACGGGCGTCCAGGGGCGGGTTCACCAACACCTCGACTCGAGCATCGGGTCAGGGTGGAGCGGATCGTCGTTCGCGACCCCCGGCGCCGCCGATGGGCTCTATGCGTTCGGTGTCACGCTCTCGGCCGGGGGGCTCACGTCCGCACCGATCTACTTCCTTTACAACGTCGGCTTGAGCGAGACGGTCCACGACGAGGGCATCGCTTGGTATGAGGCCAACGTCGTCGCCGTCCCGGAGCCCTCGAGCGCGACGCTGGCGGGGATTGCCATTGCCGGTTCGATGTGGCTGGGTCGTCGACGGCTCACCGGGCGGCAAGCACCCCGATGACTGCGGCCATGAAAGCGGGCAGGTCGGATGGGCGGCGGCTGGAGACGAAGTGCCGGTCGACGACCACCTCCGCGTCCTCAAACAGCGCCCCGGCATTGAGGAGGTCATCCTTGATGCCGGGGCTGCCGGTGACGCGAACGCCCCGGTAGACCCCCGCTGAAATCGCGATCCAGCCGCCGTGGCAGATCGCCGCCACGAGCTTTCCCGCGGCGGCGAAGTCACCGACGAGAGCGAGGACATCCCTGTCGCGGCGGAGGGCGTCAGGCATCCAGCCACCGGGCAGGATGATCCCGTCGAAGTCGGCCGCCACGAGCCCAGCGACGGTCGTATCTGACCGGCAGGGATAGCCATGCTTGCCGAGGAACGTCCGCGGCTCGTCGCGGCTGGCGAGCGTCACCACGGCGCCGGCCTCCTCGAGTCGCAGCTTGGGATACCAGAGCTCGAGATCCTCGTAATCGTCGCCCGCAAGCACCACCACCCGGGCTCCCGGGAGCGGCGGGGACATCGAGGAGGGAGACGGGGCCAACGACGCCGCAGGGAGGCCTGTGGCACCAGGGGAAGAGGCGCTTTGGGCCATCGGGCAGGCTCGCAGAGGAGGGGGAGGGCAGCCGGAAAACTACCCCGCCGGGGCTCCCGCCGACAGCCCCCCGCCCTGAGCCCCCGGATGGCCCGGATTGGCCCTCGCAGTCATCCACTCCTCCGAGGGGTCTGCACAGGGCCCGCCGGCGCCCCTCCCGGAGACGGCGGACCGTCGTTTTCCCGCCAGAAATGGGGGGGTGAAAAAACTGACTTGACGGTCCGTTCCCTCACGTTACATTCACGCCCCGGTCGATATGGAACCATATGAAGTGGTTCCCTCAGCGATCACCACAACATCTAGCGATAGCATGCAGATGGAGCTGCTTTCTTCTGATCGCGTGAACCGGGCCGTCTGTACCGGTTGATCCGCGGCTCTGGCGTGAACAGCGTCCAGATTCGCCTGGCACTTGAGCTATACGGACGTATACTTTTTCAATCGCCCTTTTCCTTCTTCCCCCTGGAGCTCCCCGATGGCAGCCTTCGAGCCGACCGCCGGATCCGCCACCACCCACCGCTCGGACGCCGGATCGACGTCGTCGGTCGACCACCTGCGGGGTCAGGATTCGAGGCCGGCCGGCCGGCAGCCGCTCTCCATCCCCGCCACCTTCTGCCCCACCGACGCGGCGACGCCGTTTGACACCACCGAATGGGATCTGCGGACGGCCGCGATCAAGGGTGAGGACGGGAAGGTCCTCTTCGAGCAGACGGCCTGTGAGATTCCCGCCGCCTGGACCCAGCTGGCGACGAACGTCGTCGTCAGCAAGTACTTCTACGGCGAGATCCACACGCCAGAGCGCGAGCACTCCGTCAAGCAGCTTGTCCACCGCGTCGCGAGAACGATCGCCGACTGGGGCATTGCCGACGGCTACTTCAAGTCGCCCGAGGATGGGGAAAACTTCTACCGCGATCTCTCCTGGCTGTGCGTCCACCAGCACGGGGCCTTCAACTCGCCGGTGTGGTTCAACGTCGGCCTCCACCACCAGTACGGCGTCAAGGGCGCCCCCTGCAACTGGCGCTGGGACGAAGCGAAGCGCGACGTCGTCATGCCCGACAACCCCTACGAGTATCCGCAGGGGAGCGCCTGCTTCATTCAGAGCGTTCAGGACAACATGGAAGACATCATGGAGCTCGCGCGGAGCGAGGCGATGCTCTTCAAGTTCGGCTCCGGCACCGGCACCGATCTCTCCACCCTCCGCAGCCAGCGAGAGAAGCTCGCCGGCGGTGGCAAGCCCTCCGGCCCTCTTTCCTTCATGCGCGTCTACGACCAGGTGGCCGCGGTCGTGAAAAGCGGCGGCAAGACGCGCCGCGCCGCCAAGATGCAGTCGCTCAAAGTCACGCACCCCGACGTGATGGAGTTCATCGAGTGCAAGGCGAAGGAAGAGAACAAGGCCCGCGTCCTCATCGAGAAGGGGGGCTACGACTCCAACTTCAACGGCGAGGCCTACAGCTCGATCCTCTTCCAAAACGCCAATCTCTCCGTCCGCCTCACCGACGACTTCATGGAGGCGGTCGATCGCGACGACACCTGGACGACCCGCTGGGTGACCGATCCCTCGAAGGCCGGGCCGTCGTGGAAGGCCCGCGATGTCCTTGGTCGGATGAGCGAGTGTGCCTGGCAGTGCGGTGATCCGGGCGTGCAGTACGACACGACGATCAACCGCTGGCACACCTGCCCCAACTCCGGCCGGATCAACGCCAGCAACCCCTGCTCGGAGTACATGTTCCTCGATGACACGGCCTGCAATCTGTCGAGCATCAACCTCATGAAGTTCCGCCGGGCTGACGGCACCTTCGATATCGATCGCTTCTCGGCGGCCTGTCGCGTCTTCTTCGTGGCTCAGGAGATCCTCGTCGACCACGCCAGCTACCCGACGCGGAAGATCGCCCGCAACAGCCACCTCTACCGCCCCTTAGGTCTCGGCTACTCCAATCTCGGCAGCCTGCTGATGGCCGACGGGCATGCCTACGACAGCGACGCCGGCCGCGGCCTCTGCGGAGCGATCACGGCGATCCTCCACGGCACGGCCAACCGCACGAGCGCCGAGCTCGCCGCGGCGGTCGGCCCCTTCGAGGGCTTCGCCGCCAACCGCGAGCCGATGCTCGCCGTCATGCAGATGCACCGGGCTGCCGTCGACACGATCGAGCCGGCCTGCCCGGCCTATCTCCGCGACGCCGCCCGGAAGGTGTGGGAAGAAGTCCTCGACCAAGGGAAGCGACACGGCTACCGCAACGCTCAGGCGACGGTCCTCGCCCCCACCGGGACGATCAGCTTCCTGATGGACTGCGACACGACCGGCATCGAGCCCGACATCGCCCTGGTGAAGTACAAGCAACTCGCCGGTGGCGGGATGCTCAAGATCGTCAACCAGACCGTGCCGCTGGCGCTGCGGACGCTCGGGTATGACGAGCCGACGGTCGAATCGATCCTCGCCTACATCGACAAGAACGACACGATCGAGGGGGCGACCGGGATCCACGACAAGCACCTCTCGGTGTTTGACTGTGCCTTCAAGCCGCGTCTCGGCAAGCGATCGATTGCCTGGCAGGCCCACGTGAAGATGATGGCCGCCGCGCAGCCGTTCATCTCCGGGGCGATCTCCAAGACGGTCAACATGCCGCGGGAGACGACCCCTGCCGAGGTTGGCGGCGCCTACATGGAAGGCTGGCGGATGGGGCTGAAGGCCCTGGCGATCTACCGCGACGGCTCGAAGGAGAGCCAGCCCCTCAACACCAGCTCCGAGGCTGACAAGACGGCGGCCAAGGTGACGGCGGCTCCCCGTCGCGAACGTCTCCCCGACACCCGCCGCAGCATCACCCACAAGTTCAACGTGGGGGGCCACGAGGGCTACATCACCGTCGGCCTCTACGACGACGGCCGCCCCGGCGAGCTGTTCATCACGATGGCGAAGGAAGGGAGCACGATCGGCGGGCTGATGGATTCCTTCGGCACGGCTGTGTCGATGAGCCTCCAGTACGGCGTGCCGCTCGAGGTGTATGTGAAGAAGTTCTCCCACACCCGCTTCGAGCCGTGGGGCTACACGAAGAATCCCGATATCCCCGTGGCAAAGAGCCTCGTCGACTACCTCTTCCGCTGGCTCGGCAACGAGTTCATCCCCGGCTTCCGCGAGGCCAACCGGCCGGGAGGGATGCACGGCCACACCAGCGGGGGTGAAGAGGCCACTGGCGGAGACGCGGAGAGTGAGCGTTCGCCCGCCGCCATGAAGGCGAGCGGGCTGGCTGATGGGCAAGGAAAAGCCCCCGCCGCACCCCAGGGATCGACGAGCACTGCCAAGCCGGTGGCCAAGGGGGGCACCCAGGCCAACGGATCGGCCAATCCGACGAGTCATGGAGCCTTTGCGGCCGGGACGCCCAAGACCGCCGCGAAGGCCTCCACGGCCGCTTCCAACAAGCGTCTCGAGCAGGCCGGCGTGATGGTGTTCGAGCCAGGCACGAGCCTCGGCGACCGACAGAGCCAGTTTGCCAAGTTCCAGATCGATGCTCCGGCCTGCGACAGTTGCGGTGCGATCACGGTCCGCAACGGCAACTGTTATCTCTGCCATAATTGCGGCAACAGCATGGGATGCTCCTGAGCCGGATCTGCTCCGGTCCGTAATCCTGAACGACTCCTGATCAGGGCGGCGGGGTCCCGTGCTACGGGGCCCCGCCGCATGTTTTTTGCCGTTCATCGACCGAGTGGGCTGGCCCCTGGCTGCGGCGGCCTGCGCCGCGTCTGCGCTCTCCTCCCCCTGCTGCTCCCCTGCTTGCTCGCCGCGATGGCTGCCGCCGCGGCCCCCGAGGCAGAGCCAGCCGTGGAAAACTCCGAGCGGGCTGGCGAGCCGATGCCTCCCGGCGAGGCCCTTTCTGCGATCGAAGCGCGGCTCTCTCCCCGGATCGATCTTTTTGCCGCTGAACCGTCGATCCGTAATCCGGTCGCTGCCTGCGTCGATGCGGCCGGCAGGCTTCTTGTCGCCGAAAACCTCACCTACGCCGAGAAGCCGCTGAAACGCGACCCGCGCTTCCGCGACCGGGTGACGATGCTCGAAGATGCCGACGGCGACGGCACCGCCGAGCGTCAGGCCACGCTCGTCGACGGGCTCGAGGGGCTCGCCAGCGTGGCCGTGGGGCGCGGTGGCCTGTGGCTCCTCTGCCCCCCCCGCCTCCTCTTCATCCCCGATGGCCATCGTCCTCCGCCGGGATGGCCCGCCACCCCAGACAGCGACGAGCCGGCCCGGCGGCGGGCCGCCGCGGTGCCGATCCTCGACGGCTTCACCGTCTCGCCAAACAGCCACCACACCTTTGCCAACGGCCTCGCGTGGGGCCCCGACGGCTGGCTCTACGGCCGCTGTGGCGCAAGCTCCCCCGGCGAGATCGGCGCCCCCGGCAGCGCGCCTGCCGAGCGTGTGCCGCTCCGCGGCGGCATCTGGCGCTACCACCCCGAGCGGAAGGTTTTCGAGGCGATCTGCCACGGCACGACGAATCCCTGGGGCCTCGACTGGGACGACCTCGGCAACGGGTTTTTCACCAACACCGTCAATGGCCACCTGTGGCGCGTCCTTCCCGGCGCCCATTACGCCCGCTCCCACACCGTCGAGCCCCACCCCTGGATCGTCGAGCCACTCGGGCCCCACGCCGACCACGACCACTTCGACTCGGGGCGGCACTGGACCGAGTCGCGCGATGGCCGTGGCGATGCCCATGGCGGGGGCCATGCCCACACCGGCTGCGTGATCGTCCCCGACGAACCGGGCTGGCCTGAGGCCCTCCGCGGCCGGCTGCTCACGCTCAACCTCCATGGCCGGCGGATCAACGTCGACCGGCTCGACGCCGAGCCCACCGGCCTCGTCGGGCGTCACGAGCCCGACCTGGCCCGGTTCGGTGATCCCTTTTTCCGCGGCACCGACCTCCTCGAACTCCCCGGCCGCCGCCTGGCAGTGCTCGACTGGAGCGACACCGGCGAATGCCACGAGGGGACCGGCGTCCATCGCACGAGCGGGCGAATCTACCGCTTCAGCTTCGTGGCAGAGGACGCCCTGCCCCCCGCCGTCGCGGCCGGCACCGATGTGGAGGCCCTGCCCGCGGCGGATCTCGTTCGGCTCCTCACCGCCGATCGCTGGCATGCCCGATTGGCAACCCACCTCCTCGCTGACCGGCAAGCCGCCGGTGACACCAACGTCGAGCTCGAGCCAATCGTGCCGGGGCTCGAAGACCTCGTCGCGCGCGGCGACACAGTCACCCTTCGGCTCCGCGCCCTGTGGGCCCTGTGGGCCCTGCAACGAATCGAACAGCCGCGTCTCTTATCGCTGCTCGATGATCCGGCGCCGGCGCTCCGCTGCTGGGCCCTCCGGCTCCTCTCGGACGCCTGGCCGCTCGACACCGTCCTCGGTGACAGGCCCACGGCCGACGAGCGACCGAGCGCTTCCGCGCTCGACGCCCTCGAGCGTCTCGCCAGCACCGAGACCGATCCCGAAGTGCGGCTGGCGCTGGCCTGCGTTGTTTCACGACTCCCGCCAATCCGGCGAGCGCGTATCGCGGCAGAGCTTGTCGCGAAGGCGGAGTTCGGGAACGTTGCCGGGCGACCTGTCGACCCCGCCGACCCGGCTCCACGGGCGCTGGGGGGCGATCACCACGATCTCGGCGCGATGCTCTGGGTCGGCCTGCTCCCCGCATTCGTCGCCGACCCCGACGGCGTCATCGCCGTCTGGCGGGCGGCGTGGGTCCCCGGCGCGGAGGAATCCCACTGGCCAGGGCTGCGGCGCGCGATCGCGCGCCGTCTGACGGGGGCCGATGCCCGTCCCACACTGCCACGCCTCCTCGCGGCGGCGTCCGAAGAGGGGGCCCCCGGTCTCGACGACTGCCTCACCGGGCTCCTCGCCGGGTGGCGGGGAAAGCACCGTGTCGATTCTCCGGCGGGCTTGGAGGAGGTGCGTGCCGCGGTCGCGGAGATTCCCACAGACGACCCGCGGCAGCCGCGCCTCGCCGACACCGCAGCCCAACTCGACGCCCTCTTCGGGGACCGCCGTGGCATCAGCAGGCTCTCGGCCGTCGTTGGCGATCCCTCACTCCCAGATGCCCGCCGCAGCCTGGCACTCGAGGCGCTGGTCGACGTCCGCGCCGACAACGCCGCCGGGCTCGCGAGGGAGAATCTCGCCGTCCCGGGGCTGGCGCTCGCGGCCATTCGCGGCCTGCTCGTCGCTGGCGCTGACGGTGACGCCCACCGGCTCCTCGAAGTGCTTCCCCATCTCGCCCCCGCGGCCCGCGACGCGGCGCTTTCGGCGCTTGCCTCGCGGGCCTCGTGGGGCAGGACTCTCGTCGAGTTGATCGAGCGGGGTGATCTGCCGCGCGACACGCTCACGCCCCTCCTCGTCCGGCAACTCGGCGGGCTCGGCGACGGGGCGCTGCGGGCCCGTGTCGCCTCCCTCGTCGCCCCCCGGGGCACGCCCGGCCCTGCGGTTCCCACAGGCGCCTCGCCCATCGACGCTTGGAAGGCCCGGCTCACGCCCGAGCACCTCGCCGCCGCCGATCCGGCCGCAGGCCGGAGCGTCTGGCAGCGACAGTGCGCCGCCTGCCACCGGATGCACGGCGAGGGGGGCGGCCTCGGCCCCGACCTGAGCGGCTCGGGGAGAGCCGACCTCGATTATCTCCTCACGAACATCGTCACCCCGAGCGCCACGGTCTCCCCCGACTATTCGATGAAGCAGGTGCTCCTCGATGACGGCCGCGTGCTTTCCGGGATCATCGTGAGGCGGACAACTGATCTGCTCGTTTTGCGGACGCCGACCGGCGAGGAGACCGTGCCCACTGCCGACGTCGAGAGGGTGATCGACGGCGGCGTGTCGCTGATGCCAGAGGGGCTCCTCGATCGGCTCGACGACGCCGAGGCCCGCGACCTCATCCGCTACCTCATGGAGCCATGACGCGGCTCACCACCCGAGCGTTGTCGGATCGACGACCGACGAGGCCCGCAATCGCTCGCGGAAACCGGCGACCCGGTGGAAGGTGAGGAAGTTCGCATCATGGGCGTTGTGGGCCCCGCTCCCGCCGTCGTCGTGCGCCGTCCTGCTGACAGCCAGGAGATCGTCGCCTGCGACGATCCAGTCGACATACTGGAAGGCGTGCCGGCTGACGTCGGGATGATGGAGGAGAATGCTCCGCAATTCCCAGTCGCGCAGGTTCGTCGAGCGCAGCAGCGCCAGCGTGTTGCGCACCGAGGCCGGCTTCCCCTTTCCGGTGAGGATCGGCGGGGCAGCACTCGCAAGCGACCACCACACTGGCGCCTTCCCCGCGGCGAGAGACTCGGGATCGCGGCGGATGGCAAACTTCTTCGCGCCACCGGGGAATGGGATGAACCCTGTGGCCGGATCAAAGGCTGACGTCGTGCCGTCTGCGCTCACCGTCACGATCGCCGCCTGCTCGACCCCGCCCGGGGCGAGCGGACCGGCCTCGACGCGGAGGATGTCGAGGATGTTCCCGGCAGCACCGGCGACAGCGTTCCCCTCGAGCCAGCCGACGAAGCGGCCGTCGAGCCAGGCCGGATCGCGGGGCACCAGGTTTGTGAAGCGCCAATTCGCCCGATCGAGGAGATCGCTTCCCGCCGCCGCGGAGAGCATCACCGGGCTGTAACGCTTCCCCCATTCTGTCCCGCCGGAGGCCTCCTCGACGGCGCGCCACAGTCTCCCTTCGTGCTCGAGCACCGGCATCGGCGCGGTGTGCCATGCTCCCTCGGCAAGCACGCCCGTCCGCGCGTCGTCCGGCACGGTCCATGTCCGACCACCATCGTCGCTGCGGCGGATGACGAGCGGCCCGTGGTGGTGGGTCGGCCCCATCAGCCACAAGGCGTCTGAGTGGACAAAGAGGTTCGACCAGAAGGCGCCGTCGATCGTCGCGATCCGCCCCCAGGTCAGGCCGCCGTCGGGGCTCGAGAACACTGCCGTGAGGGCGCTTGTCCACTCCGAACTGCCCGGTCCGAAGTGATCGTGCGACGCGACGAGCGTGCCGTCGGGGAGTTCCGCGATCGACGGCGACCCGACATACTGCCTCCCCTCCGCCGGCAGGTGGTCGATGACCACGCCGGGGGGAGCGGCACCGGCGGTCATTCCCCACCACGCCACCGCCATCATCGCCGCCGCGGCTCCGAGCGCCCCCAAGGCCCTCTTCCCAGCCCCCTTTTCCCGTCGCACCATCGAAACCTCCTCTGCGCCCTCTTCAGTCGGGCGCATCGACCGTGAACAGCTGATTGAACTCCCCTGCCGGGCTGCCGACCCGCCGCACATAGGCCACGCGGCGGCCGTCGGGGGAGAAGACGCACGCCTCTGGGCGCGGCCCTGGCTCTCCAGCTTGGGCCGTGAGCCTCGAGATCTCTCCGTCCCGCGCGTCGACGAGGCAAACGCTGCCGTCGATGACGCACGCCAGCCGGTCGCCGGCAGGGCTCCACGTGAAGGCGCTTTCAATGCTCGCGTGGAGACGCGTCAGTGGTCGCGGCTCGCCCCCGAGCGGGCTGACGGTCAACAGCTGCACGATGCCGATCTCGTCGCGGGCAAGAAACGCGATCCGATCCCCCTCGGGGTTCGACCGCAGCCAGTGGCGCGGCCCCTGGATCCCGGGATGAACGCGCTGTGTCGTGAACGTGAGCCGGCGCTGGACGACTCCCGCCGGAGGATGCGGCCGCGTCGTCGGTGTTCCCACCAACGGTCCGCTCCCGGGGGTGTCGAGGTCTCCGGCCGGCGCGTCGGCGTCGGGGAGGTCGACGACGAACACTTCGCTGATCGCTTCACCGTCCGGCGTGACAATCGTGCCCTGGAAGGCGAGGGCCCGCTGCTGTCGGCTGCCGTCGGAGCGGCGGTATCCGGCGGCGCCGATCCAGGCCTCCTCGCAAGCGCGGCTGATCGCGTCACTGCCGCAGGGAGGCTCGTCGTCGAGATCGGTGACGAGGACACTCCAGGCGTTGCCGTCGTGGTTGCGGGGATGGGAGCGCGGCACGGTCACCTGCCGACCACAGACACTCACCCCCACCGCGCGGAGATTGCGCTGGTGCCCGGCGGCGCCGGCCGCCGTGTCGAGGAGCGCGTCTTCATAGGTGAAGCTCAACAGCCTGCCATCGGGGGAGAACTGATGGACATGGGTGCCCCCCCGCAGCGCTCCGGGCGTGAACGGGGGAACGAGATCGCGAGCGTCGAGGGGTTCGATGACTCCGGGAGCGCCCGAGCGGACGATCACACCGCTGCGACGGGCGGGGCCGTAGCACCAGTCGGCGGTGGGATGCTCGGGGCCGAGGATGAACACCACCCGGTCGTCGACGGGGCTCACCGTGACGACGCCGCAGGAGGCACCCTCGATCGACTCGTAGAGCACCTCGACCCGCCCGGTCGCCACCTCGACCCGTTCGATCCGCGTCCCGTCGAAGCTTGCCCCGGCGGCATCCGAGCGGATGTCGTACACGAGCCACGCTCCGTCGGCGGTCCAGACCCCGGCGTTGGTGAGGAGATGGCCGTGGGGGGCGGAGGTGATCTGGCGTTCGGTCATGGGTCGAGCATGGCGGACGTGGTGTCCGGCCGGATGGTGCGGGGTGAAACGGAGATGCCGGAAAGAGGGGCAGGCTGGAAATCGACTCAAGGCCCCCCGACGGTCTGACGAAAACTCTTCTGTCGCCGGATCCTTCCGGCGGCCGCCACCCGGGAGGACCGCCCAAGGCCTCCCCGGTGACACCGAACTTCGAACATTCGGTTGCCGCGTTCCGTCGGAGGTGCCAAACCCAAAGCGTTGATCCGGATTCCCAGAAAAGTCCGGGGCTTGCCCCAGACCCAATCCGCATCATTCTCGCAGCGATCTACCCCGCTCGCAGGCGGCGACCTGTTCGATCCACGAGGGCCGTGGTGGCGCAAGCCACCACGGCCTTTCTCGTTTTTTTCCGGGCCCCCGGAGCGGTTCGCAGAGGGGGCTTCCCGGGCGTTTGCGACCAGCCCGATCCCGCCGGTAGCATACGCGCCGCGTCGGTCGACCAGGGAGGGGAGCCGGCGAACGCTTTCGGGACCGTCGGTCTCCTCTGCCCCGCTGCCGCGCCGCATCCGGTCGTAGCGCCCCGGGCCGGAGGGCCCCGGTCTCCGAAGCCCGGACCTCCTGTTTTCTCCCCCGCACGAACGAGGTGTTCCTTGCGACGATGCTTCCATGGCCTGCTCGTGGGCGTGCTTACGCTCTGGATCCCGATCGACTCCGCCGTGGCGGGCTGGTGGCACCACCACCACCGTCATGCCATGCCCGTAGCCTGGGGCCCGGCGTTTCCGCCGCCCTGTGGCGCAGGGGGGCCGTTCCCCGGCTGGGCAGGCGCCATCGTCATCGACGACCGTCCGCTCGGGGCGCCTTCCCCGTTTGCCGTCTTCGCCGCGCCGCCCGCCGAGGTGATCCTCGACTCGTGGATCACGACCGGGCCGGTCGAAGGATCGATTGTCGACGAGGAGACGGTCGTCCACGAAGGGACTGTCATTCACGAAGGATCGATCATCGATGAGGCGACGATCGTCGAGGAGGGCTCGATCGACGCCGGGGATTGCGCCTGTGATCCCTGCCAGGGTGAATCTTCCGCCGACACTGGCATGGCCTTCGAAGGAACGGTCATCGATGAAACCGTCATCGAGGGAACGGTAATCGACGGCGGGTCGGTGATCGGCGTGCCGACGCCGGCGTCCGACGTCATCGACAACAGCGAAGGCCCTGTCAGCACAGAGCGGCCGATCGCCATCCCTGCGCCCCCCACGCGCGACGTGAACACGCGCGTCGAGACCACACCGGAAGCGGAGAGCCCGACATCGCTCGAGCTCCCCGGCACGGCGGCGACCACCTCCGGCGATCCTGCCGCGGCAGCCCAGTCGGGCCCGGCCGACGCGCCGGCCTCCTCCGTGCTCGAGCCGTGGGAACCGAAGACCGTGCAGGGGGACACCGCCGAGACGGCGACCGACGAGTCCCCTGCCGAGACGATGGAGGAAGCCGAGGCCTTCGAGCGGGCCGAGACGCCGGCCGACGTGAACGCAACCGACGAGCCGGTCGCCGATGGCGCGGACGTGGACAGCACGCCCCAGCCGAAGCGCCGCAACCTCTTCGACGAGGCCCCGGCGGACGAATCGGAGGCGTTCGAAACTCCCCGGGCCACCGAGGACAGCCTTCCCCCGAGCGACGCCTTCGAAGCGCCTGGCACCAGCGACGACGATTTCGGAATCCCCGAGGAGCCGATGGACAACGGCGACGAGATGCCGGCAGACGACTTCGGCGACGACAGCGGCGCCCCGGCCTCGGATGACTCCGGCTTCGAGCCGGCCACCGAGGAACCGATGGACGATGCCCCCGTTGACGAGTCGATGGAGGAAGGGGATCCGGGATTTGAAGGGGATCCGGGATTTGAAGGGGATCCGGGAATCGAAGGGGAGCCGCTCAAGGAAGAAGCCCCAGCGGAATCCGATCCCTTTGAGGCCAACACCCTCCACACCCCCGGCCAGCCGCTGCGGGAATGGCGCGACGACACCGGCCGCCACGGCACGGAGGGGCGGCTCGTCGAGGTCCATGCCGACCGGGTGCGGATCCTGAAAGCGACCGGCCGTTACACGACGGTGCCGATGGCCCGCCTCTCCCGCGCCGATCGGGATCACGTCGCTCGCGTCGCTCTGGCGCTGGGCCGTCCCGCGGCCCGGCCGAGCGAAACGGCCGGCCTCTGACCCCGCTCCCCTGCCCTCGCGGCGGGGAGCATGACCTGAAGCAGCACGCCGACCGTGCCCACTCCGGGGGCACGGTCGGTCGCTTTTCATTCCGGCAGGCTCACTTCTCGTCGAGGACAGCCACGGTCTCGAAGGCCTTCCCCTCGAGCATCTCCAGCGACGCCCCGCCACCGGTCGACACGTGGCTAACGCGGTCGGAGTAGCCAAGCTGCTCGACCGCCGCGGCCGAGTCACCGCCGCCGATGATCGTCACGCCTCCGGCCGTCGTGGCTTCGGCCACCGCATCGGCGACCGCCTTCGTGCCAGCGTCGAACGGCGGCATCTCGAAGACCCCCATCGGGCCGTTCCAGACCACCGTGCCGGCGGTGCGGATGATGCGTGCGTAGGCGGCCGCCGTCGCCGGACCGATGTCGAGCCCTTCGAAGCCATCGGGGATCTCCCCCGCCTTCACCACCTGCTTGTTGGCGGAGGCGGAGAAGTCATCGGCACAATGCGTGTCGACCGGAAGGACGAGCTTCGCGCCGCCGCTGGCGAGGAGCTGCTTGGCGAGCTCGACCTTGTCGGGCTCGACGAGCGACTTGCCGGTCTTCCCTCCCTGGGCCAGCGAGAAGGTGTAGGCCATCGCGCCACCGATGAGGACATGATCGCAGATCGCCAGGAGGTTCTTGATCACCTCGATCTTGTCCGACACCTTCTTGCCGCCGATGATCGCCACGAACGGACGCTTCGGGTTGCCGATCGCGTCGGAGAGATACTGAATCTCCTTCTCGACGAGGAATCCAACGACCGCCGGCTTGCCCGACTGCTTCATCGCCACCGGCACGGCGTGCATGCTCGCCTCGGTGCGGTGGCAGG
>Ga0114974_10001923_pt1 | contig 16177 bp, 18 predicted proteins | sample S_130206_EF_Meta_FD_87318 | JGI IMG/M metagenome (GOLD analysis project Ga0114974, IMG submission 87318) | Freshwater microbial communities from Lake Simoncouche, Canada to study carbon cycling - S_130206_EF_MetaG | ecosystem: Environmental > Aquatic > Freshwater > Lake | place: Lake...
AAAAAGCCATTTTGGACATTTATAAATGTCCAAAATCGATTTGCGACCAACAAGTCTAGAATTTTCCATTTTTTATAAAAGTATAAATATATAATTATTAATATAATGGTAAATAAATTAATAGATAACCACCTGGAATGTCCCGTTGATATATATGTGTATAAATTCATTGATTCGCACCTAGATTTCATTTATCAAAGGGGGTTCACGCCCAATGGAATAACTACCCTGAGTATTTTGTTCGGGCTCTTGGCTGCCTACCAAATCTGGCGCGATAATTTAATTATAGCCGGAGGCTGCTGGTTTATTTCTTATTATTTAGATTGCATGGATGGGAAATTAGCGAGAAAATACCAGATGGTAACTAAATTCGGCGATCTCTATGACCATTTTGGCGATGCAGTAAAATTCATTGCTGTTTTATTGGCGCTGTTTAATAGTAGTCCCAAAAGAACAACTGATAAACAATGGCTGTTTATTGGAATTATATTACTATTAGCCATAATACAAACAGCATTTGCAGTTTATCAGGAATGCATTTATGACAAAATCCATGAATCACCGTATTTAAATCTGGCACGCGTAATGTTTATTTTTGACAAAGAACCACATAAAGCAATTCAATATGCGAAATATATGGGTTGTGGATCTTGGAATTTATGTTTTGCGCTGCTTATTATTTTCTGGCGTAAATGAAATGACAGAAGTATTAACAGAAGTATTAACAGAAAAAGTAAAAGATGTAAAAGAAGACGAAAACTGGTCCTTTTACATCATTCAAAACAAAGGCGCTACTTACGCTGGCGTTTCGCCTGATCCCGTTAAACGCCTGCGGAAGCATAACGGTGAAATAAGCGGCGGCGCCAAATATACAAAGAGCAAAGGACCCGGCTGGACCCATATCTGCCTCGTGCACGGCTTTCAAACAAAAATTCAATCTCTCCAATTTGAATGGGCAGTGAAACATGTACCGCCACGCGATGCCGGCGGCGTAACAAGCCGTCTGAAAAAACTAAATACAGTGCTCAATAAATCCAACTGGACAAGTAAATCTCCGGAGGCATCCGCCATCCCACTTGTTTTAGAATGGAAAATAGCCCAACCGACCGCTTTCAAAGAAATGGGCTTGAGTTTACCGAGCTACGTGCAAGAAAAACAAATAAGTTAATTTAATCTCTCTTCGACAATCATCGAAAAAGACCAATCATTATCGTGAAGATCCACTAAATTTCCTTTATCATCCGTCAAGCGAACCGTAAATCGGTCTAAATATGTCGGTGACAAATAGTTGCGCTTATGCACTGCCAAGTCGGCACCAAATTTGACATAAGGAGTAGGGCGAAGATTTGTAATGTCTTGTAGCGGTATAATAGCAAACGCTGAACCTGAACTCGGTCCGTTTAATTTACTATTAAACCCCGTCGCTGTATTATTTGGCTTACTTGATTCCGTTACAGCGTTTATAGTGTAGAGTTGGGATTGGGTCAATTGTCCTTCGCGCAATTTACAAGCAACGGCAGTAGTCTTATAAAAATCCGGAATACTTATAGTGGCAATATTTGTCGTATTTGTAATATTATACAACCCGCTGGATAAACGCTGATTGCTGTAATCTTCTAGCGACAAAATAAAATATTTGGGACCATATGTATCAGGTGCCACATTACCCTTGATCGTTTCGCCGGGAGCCAAGGTAATCGACACATCGCCGGTTGTGGTATCCGCAGTCAAATGAAATCCCATTAACCAACCCAGCGTTGAATTAATGCCTAAGGTTTGAAATTGTGTTAAACTAGTGGAACCGCAATTATTATAATTAATCACATTTCCCTGAATAAAAAAGACGACCGTAATATTGTCCGAAAGCAAATTATTATTCTTAAATGAAATACGATTGTCTACCGGATTAAAAGAAACAACTAGATCACTAGTGGCAATATTTTGGGCGGCAATTGCGTTTAATTCGGCGACGAGTGATTGTACGGTATAATTTCCATCAGGAATAGTAATAATAATACCGTTATACATAAAGAAGGTATTTCCCGAACGTGCGTTGAAAGCATACCAACTGGTGGGTATTTGGTAAGAATAAAGTTTCGCCGAAATCGCCTTTGTAATGGGATTTGTTAAATTAAAGGTAAAATTCGTATTATATGAATTTGATAAAGGGTTTTCACTATAGGGTAATATATTGGTACGGTATTGGCTGTCAATATTAACAATATGCGTAGAAATAACAGGGGTGACATCCGGTTTATTAATGGGATCCTCTGGCTTATAAACGACATGCGATCGATCGGTAAAGATGCGCGTGGCATCAATACTTTTATCCTTATAACCCGAGTTTTCCCATGTTTGTTGAATAGATTCGGTTCTTTCCGTTAAATATTCTGGTTCGACTGGATCATCCATATTGTTTAAATAATCCATGACTTTATTTTTGGCAGCCGTAAAAAAAGTAACCAGTACAGGATTTGGGTTCGCTCCGGTTGGCAGATACCGACTGATTAAATCATCCGCTCGTTGCGACACGTTGGTAGTAGTGGGGTAAATTATATTTAAAATAGATAAAATATCAATTATTGAATAGCTGTCTATATCCGTGTTTATATCGTCCATAATATTATAACCACGATTATTTTAAATGCTTACGGATCTAAATGTCCTTTCTGGTGCTTTTTTCGCGGTTCTCTTTTTGCGGTGCTTTTTTTAACGCAAAAAATTGAACTTGTTCAAATACTTAAATCTAATGTAATATCATAATGGCTAGTAATTCCGCATCAACTTCTGAAACAATTAATATGTCTAACGAAACCGTATCTGTCGCCGCATCCGCGTCCGTCGCTCCCAAGACCAAAACAATAAAAATCGTCCGTAAAAAAGTAGCGGCACCGGCACCGGAAGTCGACGAATGTAACATCTGCTGTGATCCGTTTAATAAGAGTAACCATTTGCCAATTGTCTGCGAACATGTTGGCTGCCAATATAAAATGTGTGCGTCCTGCGTCCGATCTTATCTCTTAACAAGTACGAATGAGCCGCACTGTATGGATTGTAAGCAGCCGTGGTCGGCTAAGTTTACACTGGTTTTGTCAAAGAAATGGTTGGCTGAGACTTACCGTCCGCACCGCGAACGCATGATCTTTGATATCGAGTTGAGTAAAATGGCAGATACGATGAAAAAGGCAGAACAATATAAAGAGATATTTAAAGAAAGGATTTTTCGGGAAAAAGCGGCTGAGCAAATAAAAGAGCTTAAATTACATATTGAGCACGTTAATCGTGAAATACAGCACTCCTTAGGTAAATGTGCCCGGCTGCGTCGCGGGGATGATGCGGAAGGAGTGGATGCCTCCGCCCCAAGAAATGCGTTCTTTATGCCCTGCTCAGTGCCAACGTGTAATGGCATGCTTTCAACACAATATAAGTGCGGGATATGCGACAATTATACTTGCCACGACTGCCACGAAACCATCGGTCCGCAGAAAACGGATGAACATACTTGTAATCCGGATAATGTAGCCAGCGCACAGGCGATTAAAAAAGAAACAAAACAGTGTCCGGGTTGCCACAACCGAATCTATCGCGTGGAAGGTTGCTCGCAAATGTGGTGTACGGGCTGTCATACAGCCTTTGATTGGAATACTGGGCGAAAAGTCGTATCCGGTACCCTGCATAATCCGCACTGGTTAGAGTATCAGCGTAACTTAAATAATGGGGCTGCGCCGCGAGCGCCGGGCGATGTGCCTTGCGGCGGCTTGTGTACTTATTCCGAACTAAGCGCTGTATTGCGCAAACTTCCGTTGGAGGCTCCCCCTGGCTCCAGCTTCAGTGTAATAATAGAAAATGAGAATAATGCGGTTCTGCGGGCGACACTAAATATGCTGTTCCGGCTCGTGCAAGAAATCACGGCGAACCGCGTCCGCGAACTGCGAGAGCAATGTCAAACCATGCGGGATTTTGAACAACTGCGTGTTAGGTATATCGTCGGCGAAATAAGCAAGGCGGAGCTTTCGGCGGCGATATTTAAACAAGACAAAGCACATCAAAAAAATACCGAGCTCGTACATGTATTTGAGCTGCTGGGGGCGGTTGGGATTGATTTATTCCGTAATATTACTATGAGTAAAATAAAAGGCGCCGAGTTTAAGCAATTCGTTGAAGTCCAACTAGCCGAATATAATGTTCTCCGGATGCATTGTAATGCTTTGTTTGCGACGATTAGTAATACATATAATCTGACGGTGCCGCAAATCAGCGAAAAATGGGTGATTTATACCCATAAGTTCTCTGGCAGAACCATGCTCACGATGACGAAAAAAGCGGACGCCGGCGCAGCAGCGCAACAAGCGCAGCAGGACCAAGCGCAGCAGGACCAAGCGCAGCAGGATCAAGCGCAGCAGGATCAAGCGCAGCAGGACCAAGCACAACAGGCACCAGCGCCAACTGAAATCATCGTAGTAGATTAGTTAATAAATAAATTAAGGGGTTATTATACTGCTTCATCTGCCTCTGCCTTCTTATAATGCCGTTTAAACAGTGCTTTAAAATATTTCAAAAAGTCGATGCGTTTATTCCGCATAATCCAAATCGGCATTTCGGTAATACCGTTCGATCGCTTGGAATGGCAAGCGCCTTTAAATAATAGCTCATTCAAAATAGCTATTATTATTTTTTCCATTGCAGTCAATTCGATTTCCCCGATGACTAAACGATACGGGCTTTTGTAAATATATCGAGTATAATTGCTATCTTGATATATTTTCGGTCTTTTCTCATAAGGCACTATATGTTTTTTAACAAGACTAATCGCCTTGATCTGGTTTTCATCATTATGCATTTCTAAGACAATCATCGTATCCCGGATACTTTCTTTGGGTTTTATCGGCGTGCAATAAATACTCCCTTGCCAATTATTATTTTCCATCCAGCGTTGACGCTCATTCCAAGTGATATTATTATAACGGGTCGTAACAAGTGATACCATTTATTATCGAAGGTGTAATTTATAAAGAAGAGAGATACAAAATCAATTTTTTTAATATATAAAATCAGGACGTCTTTACGGTTATTAATATAAAAATACTATGAGGGATAATTGCAGCTAACCACGCGATTGCTCTATATCCACTTTTACACATCAATTGGAGAAAGAATGCCCATGCAATAAATGTGATAGATTTCACGATTACCCATCCAATACTATCATTTATAATAATTAAGTAAATCAATGTCAGAAAAGCAAATCCCGAATAAAATTTTGCAGCTGAACAAAAATCGGCAAATAAATAATTGCCGGATATTGATGGAACTATAGAAGAACTGTTAGCAACAGTTGTGCTTATTTTATTGCCTATACTGCTTGTGACACTTTTCAACACATCTACTGCCGACGATAACATATTATATATATTATATATAAATATATATCATATAACAACCTATGGCTTATATGGCTGATGCAACTACTGCGGCAGAGAAAAAAAACATTGCGGCGCAAATAAAACATATAACCCCCAAAATGCGGGATCTAGAAATGGACAAACTGATAGAGATCGGCAAAAATGCGAACAGTATCTCTCCCCGTTCTCGGATTGGAAACAATGTCGTTGATTTTTTTACCTTCCCTCAACGACTAGAAACGCGTGGGAAATACGACGTCAACTTCTTTGAGTTTCTGCAAAACATTGATGAATTTAAAAAGAAGAAATTCATTCAAACGATGCTGAACTATTATAACAATGTTAAAAATAAAAATAAAAATAAAAATGATTATGTCGTCTATAAAGAAGTCTATAATATATGTATCAGTGCCATAAATATAATGCGCCCATTGAATTGTATGGAAATATATACCAAATATAAGGCGAAAAAAGTGCTAAATTTTTGTGCGGGCTGGGGCGGGTCAACCGTTGCGGCATCCGCCTTGCAATTAGATGTGCATTACGGCATAGAAATAAACAGCGCTTTGAAAAAACCGTATGAAAAAATGATAGCTTATTTGGCGACCAAATCCAGCACGAAAAATGAAATTTATATCGGCGATGCGCTGGATTTTGATTATAAGAAAATCAAATATGATACGGTATTTTCATCACCGCCCTATTATTTTATTGAAAAATATGCGAATAATGTGCTCTATAAATCAAAACAAGACATGGACGATAAATTTTATAAACCCTTATTTTTGAAAACTTATAAAGGTTTGCAGAAAGGCGGTTATTATATCATAAATATCTGCCAAGAAATATATGATAAGGTCTTGCGGGAAATACTCGGTGATGCTGACGATATATTTCCCTTGAAAAAATCTAAACGGCAAAATAATTATACGGAAATGGTTTATGTTTGGCATAAGGCATAAGGCATAAAGTATAAAGTATAATGCATAAGGTATATTACGTACGCTGCCTCATAGCCTGTAACAAAAACGCTTCTTGTTCCTGTAGCAAGTCCAATAAAGGCGTGTAATATTGGCGAAAATGCGGACGCTTCTGTTTAATTTCGTCAAAGGTCATCCACTTGATTTGACGTTTCTCAAAAAATCCCTTCTTGCAAACTAAATGCGGGAGATGGGTTTGAATGAATTTATGATGGTTATTAAAATAAAAGGGCAAATTCGAATCGTATGGAAAGGCAACGAGAAAAGAAGTATAAGTCGGCAATTGTAATTTCAATAACTGGTTCTCACGAATGAGTTTCCTAATTTCAGTTTGAGTACCAAAAAATCCATCTAATTCTTCGCAACATTCGCGTACGACGGTTTGTAAAAGTGTCTCGCCGGGTTTCGATCCCCCGCCAAAATCAATCCATCTGCGCTCATCGGCTTCTTCACCAAATAAAAAATGTAATTTTCCGTTGTAAACGGCTACGGGTAAAATGCCGCCGCCGACCATATAATTATATATACTTATGCTATATAATTATGTATATATATAAGATGAAAGATCTTCAGAAACGGTTTCTTTTATTTTTAGGCGGGTGTATTCCAATGCGCTTATTATTCGTCTGGTTGGCGAAAAAAATGCCGCTTAATTATTTGCCGTATGCCGGAGCCGTGGCTTTACTGCCCGCTTTCGGTTTTATCTACCTCTTTCTGACGGGAAAGCGAACAGTGGGAGTGGAAACACAAGGCGCGTCAATTTGGTGGAGTCAGTTTCGGTTGATCCATGGTTTTCTCTACTTTTGTTTTGCCTATTATGCGTTTCAGCGAGCCAGAAATGCTTACCAATATTTACTGGCAGATGTTTGGCTTGGTCTGGGTCTTTTTTTATGGCATCATTATACATCCGGAAGTTTCGCGCAATTGAAATAAAAAATAGCCCGAAGGCTACTTTTATTTTTTTTACTAACTATATATTATTTATTTATTCAATCCATATCAGCCCAGCTGGTCGATGGAGGAGCCGGTACATACGCTGCTTCTACTGCTACAAATACTGGTGCTTCTGTAACTGCTACTACTTCTGTAACTGCTACTACTTCTGTAACTGCTACTACTTCTGTAACTGCCGGCGCTTCTGCTTCTACAACTGGCGCCGCCGCCGGCTTCTTTAACGCTGTCGCCCACCAATTATTGAATTTTGGCGGGTTTTCGTCGTTATAGTTTTCCGGCGTGGTAGGCGAAGCCGGCAATTGAGCATGGCGGTCGACCGTTTTCGATAACATAGGGAAATTCGAGGAAAATCTTATTTTCCGAGCTTGCATCTTCTTTTCTTCGTCTTCTTCGGTTTGAATAATCACGGCGAGTGCTTTAAACTTGTTTACGTTGAGGTTGAGGTCAAGCGGTGCAGGGCGTTGCTTCTTCTTCTCAACTGGAGCACTTGCAGGCTCACGCATAGCAGGCTCACGCACACGCATAGCAGGTACACTGATAGGCTCACGCATAGCAGGCTCACGCGCATCCTTTTTGTTTAATTCCGGGCAGTGGCGTGTCGTATGTCCCGCTCGTTCTTTCTTACAATAGCCGCACGACAGCGACAATAAATACGGACAAACTACTTTACCTTCTTTACCTGGGGCGTCCTTGACGTAATGCGACGTATAGACGTCTTCCGATTTGCCCGCATCACAACAAACTTTGCAAAAAGCTTTCGCTGATTTTGCGGGTTTGTCAGAGCGGGCGTTGCTGCTCTTGCTGCTGCTGTTGCTGGTACGAGTAGAACTCATTTTCGTTTGGTTTGTTGGTTTGTTGTTTGGAATACCTTCTCTTTTATTTTTAAAAAGCATTTCAATTTTTTGCAAAACAACAAACATAAAATCATTTTAATCTAGGTAATATAATAATGGCACAACGCTGTTTCGATTCATTCAATGTGGTTTTATCATCCGGTGAGCGTTCTAGCAAAAAACGTAATACGGCAATTTATACGGAAATACAGAAAAATGTGCAGCAGTTGAATACAGCAAACCCCATTAAACAGAACGGCTTCTACTACAATAAAAATAGTGTCATTAATCCAACCTGCGATATATCTAGTGGACTTGTATCGGTTGCGAAAAGTTACAAGCTACTGGCGGACATTAAAGGAGGCTCTAGTATAATTTATCCTACCCTCGTCTCTACACCCAAATATGAAAGCTGGTGTGGTAATTTATTTTCTGCCAATTATGTGAAATATGGCGTGAGAAATGTAGTGCAAGTGGATTCATCTACGAATATTATTATTGATCCAAGCAATGTTCTCTTTTACAATGAGTGTTTTTTTAATTACAATGAAAATCGTCCCGAGTCTTGGACCCGCATTGTAGATTTGAGTTTTCAAAGCACTTATTTTGGCAAGTCGGCAAATAATACACTTGGATGTTAGCCGCTGCCATAATAAATATTTATATATTATATATGTCTTGTAATTGTGTTTATAATGGAGCCACAAATGTTGCATGCCGGACTTGTTTAAATGTAGCCAATCCGACGGCAACCGCCGACATAAAACAGCGCCTCATCTGGCGCCAAGTGCGTGTGCCCACATCGCTTTATGCAATGAATTTGGCAGCTGTTACTAGTTCAGCGAACCGGATCGCCAGCGGCACGACAACAAATTGGAACCAGATGAGCGACCGAGTGAAAGCCTCTATACAAACGGTTGTTGTACCCTCTAATGGCAATTCTCTCCGCAGGACTTTAACGAGCGACCGCCCTGGTGCAGCGGCTCCTGGTGGACAAGGAGTAGATGTGAAACATGATTCTTACGCCCGTTATTTAAACCGGAAAAAAGCGGGAAATTTGAAAACGCAAACGCGAAATATCGCATCCGTGCCATTATACGGTAATAAAACAAAAGCGACTGGCTTAATTGCAAATAATAATTGTTGTGTTTAAATATATTCTTTTCTATATTTAAACAATGTCATCACACCCGCAGGCAAAGATTGGCTTAGTATTTACCTATAATAATAAACCGCATGCAAATAAGGCTCCTTTACCAAATGTACCCATGACAAATATACCCATGCCAAATGCACCCATATTAAACTATCGGCAAATGAACCGCTATATAAATAATTCCAGTAATCCAACATCAATGAGTTCTATCATTCGTACGCCGGGCGGCAGTTGTTCTTCGTGCGGGAATTAAACGATTTAGCAAACAATAGGTTTTCATTAAAACTATATACATATAAATGACATAAATTTAAACTACTCAAATATATATAATAAACATATATGAATTTTAATCTGAATAGCGATTCATACAATGATAAAGAGATTGAAAATTTAATGCATTTATCGGCGTCTTATACTACAAATGACATTTTAAAGGCAGCCCAAGGATTAAAAAGCACAATTGGAAAAATGACGAATTTAGAAAACGACAAACATCTGGAATTTTTATTCTTCATTGATACCATTTCAAACCGGTTACATAATAAAATTAGCGCGCTCGCCGAAACGCATTCCGTTATTCAGCAAGGCAGCAATTTTATTATTGAGAACCCCGACCGACTTATCGGGAAAAATTCCAAAATAGAAAATGGACGCATCACCTTAGAATCAAAAAGCGCCCCGCCCGGTTATTTAAACCCGATTAATGTGCGCACTATTACTCAGGCGATTAGTATTGATTCGCGTTTTCGCCCCAATTATTATGCGACCAAATCAACGAATTATTCTATTGTTTTGCCGGCAATTCAAAAAAACGTAGTTAGTCTGCGGGTCGCGTCAATAGAACTACCGACGACCTATTATGCCGTCTCTCGCTACAACAACAACGCAACCTGTCTTATTATGGATTTAAGCAATAATGGACGCGGCTGGGTTTTAACACTGCCGGATGGCAACTATGAGCAGTCATGGGCACAAAATAGTCATGCAGCCTTTATTGAAAACGCAATGAACGATGCCATCGTAGATGCTTTACCCGTTACGATTGATAGTGCGGGTCGCACCGCAGTGAATACAGCTGGCGCAAGACTAACCGCATCAGATTTGACCTATAACTTAGATCGCATTAGCGGCAAATCTTTTTTTACTGCCGGTTCGACGGGAATTTTAAAAACCCAAGGCTTTATTTTACGATTTAATGTAGACAATGATGGCAATTTAAATCTCGACACCAACTTACAAATGCGCTTAGGGTGGCAACTGGGCTTTAGATCAGCCGAATATGTCTCCAACCCCAAGTGCGTATCGGAAGGTATTTGTTTAGTCTGTGGTCCACGTTACGGCTTTATCTCCATCGACGATCATCAAAAAAATACAGGACCTTCTTATGTAGTGGCATATGCCAACTCCATTTTACAAGATAATATTATCACCCGTATTAATTTGGCTGAATTACAAGCAGATGTGGGTGTTTATCAAAGTAGTAGTGATCCGGGTTTAAGCACACAACTGAACCGTACCCGCGAATACTTTGGACCCGTTGATATTCAGCGGTTACATATTTCATTATACGACGAATTTGGTCGCATTATTGATTTGAACAATATGGATTGGTCGATTACCTTAGCTTTTGAAGTGCTTTATAATTAAATAATGCTAGCGTAGAAATCTTGCACCTTTTTGTTTACCTTAATTTTTTGTGGATCAAAAGCGGTCAAATATAAACCGTCTAAGCTTTTAATGCGCGATAAGGCGACATATGTCTGCCCGCATTCAAATATATTACTGCCGGCGTCAATTTGTGCCATATCTAAAGAGACACCCTGTGCTTTATGGATCGTAATCGCCCAAGCATAAATAAGCGGGATTTGTTTCACGCCAATAGAGGGCGACATTTCACTGCTCCAGGTATGATAACCGACTGTCCGTTTTGCACCATTATTAAATTGCACCAGTGGCAAGCCGCCAACAAAGTCAATAACAATGCCTTGACTGCCGTTGACAATTGGTTCGGCGCTTTCCATATCAATATTGGCAATACACATGACCTGTGTTCCTTTTTTCAATATAATTTCTTTATCAGCCATAATGCTATTGACCAATAAATTATATTCCATCTCGCGCTGTTCCTGACTAATATGCGTTGTTGCAGGCATAACTGAGGCGGCTCCTTGTACTTGCTGCGCTTGTATCTGCTGCGCTTGTTGTACGGGGGGCGCATCCGCCTCACTTAATTTATATATTTTTTCGTCCCCGACCAACTTTATAAATTCTGCCGCATTAATCATTTCCACATCTCGGCGTCGTGGTAGTAAAATTGTCGGTTTAAAAGTCTCCGGTAAAGTCTTCCCGATATGTGGCAGCAATAGTTCAAATGCGGATTTAGTTAATCTGCCGACCCGTATTTGATTGAGAACCTTCGTATAGGCTTGATCCGTTTGCCGAAATATTTTGGTCAATTGAATTATAACGGAGAAAGTAGTATTCCATTGCGGGCTTTCAAAACAAAAAGCGGCAGAGGTGTTTGTGTCGGGGTCGTCTTGAAAATTGTCTTCGCGCGGAACCGGCGGCAGTTGATAAAAGTCGCCCGAGAAAACGATCTGTAGACCGCCAAAAGGTAAATGTGATGTTGGCTTCCGCACTTTCCGACCAATGGCATCTAATATTTCAAATATTTTCTGCGACATCATGCTGACTTCGTCGATAATAAGCACATCTATTTTTTTCCAGTTGGACGCTTTACGTTTATTAGTGGCGACTTTATTAACAATGAGGTCTGTGTAGCCGTTGGCGAGCCCAATGCCCGCCCATGAATGAACCGTTTTGGCTTGGCAATTTAATAAAATTGAGGCACAACCGGTAAGCGCGCATACTTGCACCCGCAGTCCGACCGTTTTACAATGTTCGACCATTTTTTTAATAAGTGCAGTTTTTCCTGTACCGCCCGGACCGGTTAAAAACATGTTCTGTTTTTTAATAAAAGCATCCATCGCTTGCTCTTGGGCAGGTGATAATTCCATTTTATAATTTATAATGCTTCATTGTTTCATTATAAATTACTATTCAATTTTTCTTATAATTAAATACTGATTTTTTTTGCATGTCCCTGCCCATATTTATATAATTTTCTAGATTTATTTGCTAAGATAAATGCTTTTTTTTTATGATCACATCCTTTGTTAATTATATCATAATCAACTGCTGCAGCCTTTCCAGCCGTTAATGAACTGGCTAGTCGTGCTAATCCCCACGAATGTGCAGTTTGGTTCGGTCTTGAGCCTGATGAATAATAGGCGCCTTCACCCTTTTTTACAATTTGATTTAATGCTGATAAATTACAACCGGTTTTCATTGCTAATTCGGCGTTGGGTGTAATATTTTGTATATTGTATATTTTACGCGCATTCAATATATGGTTGGATTTCTTATTTTTATAAGAGGAGAGACGTTTGCGAGTATAATATTTATGTGTTTTATATAGCTTCTTTGATTTGAGTAACATCTTAATTTGTGCTTTTTTATCTTTTTTTGTTAAAACTTTTGGTAAATATCTCATTGGAAACCTTATTAACTTCATTTACTTTATATGTATAAAATAAAAGGAGGGCTTCTCCGGGGGTTTCTCCGGGGGTTTCGCCCCCCAACGACGATCAGGGGTTTCGCCCCCTAACGACGATCAGGGGTTTCGCCCCCTAACGACGATCAGGGGTTTCGCCCCCAACGATGAAATTGGAGATCCCTTTTGGTGCCCACATTGGATCGTCGTAAGCGGGAGGTTTAACCCCCTGGTTGTCGTTAGGGTGCAAAACCCCTTCGTCGTAGGGGGGCGCACCCCCCTGATTGTCGTGGGGGGGCGTAACCCCCGGAGCAACCCCCTTCGCATCAAATACCTTCTTTTGTAAATTTTCAAAATCGGCTTTGGATATAAATATATAATCATTTTCTGTATTATTTACAGGTTCATTTGCATATGTGCACATTTTTGAAAATATATAGCAAACCCCGCACATAAACGTAAAACCTAATACAGTTATTATTTCGGGCATATATATATAAAATTGAAATTAATTTTATATGAATTTACTAATTACAACTGAAAATGATTAATTGTCCGCATTGTCTACGCACTTACCAGCGCAAAGTTTATTTTGACCGTCATGTCGGTCTTTGTCAAATGTTATCTAAAACCAAACATGAACGGCTAATGGAAGTAGAAGAACAAGCTGATACGCCTACACTCCGTGACCTTTACGCAGCTGTAATGAACCTGACCGAAAAATATAGCCAAATGGAAATTAAATTTACCGAATTAAGTAAATATGCGAGCATTAAAAAACAAAAACTGAATATCGTCGATTGGTTAAACACCAATTTTAGCAGTCAGGCGACAGATTATGCAGAGTGGTTTAAAAATATTCGTGTTCAGCAAGAAGAATTGGACGTTTTATTTAAAATGGATTATGTTGGCGGCGTCATAGCTATTCTCAAACAAGTTTTGCCGCTCGAGGACGAGAACCGTCCGGTAAGAGCCTATACTGCCAAGGAAGGCGTATTTTATATCTATCAACAAGCCGACAACTGTTGGACTATAGCCGACGCCGAGACTTTCCAGAAACTGATGTTTTCAATTGACAAACAGTTTATGTCGGCATTTGTGCAGTGGCAGAATGAAAACAAACATCGAATGCAGCAGGACGATTTCTCAGATACTTATACACAAAACGCAAGGAAAATTATGGGCGGAAATAATACACGTGAACAATTGTATTCACGTATAAAAAAAGAATTATACACTTATCTGCGGACTGAATTACCGGCGATGATAGAATATGAAGTGACGTGTTAATGTATTGCTGCGCTTATATATTGCTTCGCTTATCTATTGCTTCGCTTATCTATTGCTTCGCTTATATTATTAATGCTTGCGCCGGTATCGGCGAGTTTTACCGCTTTTTTTACCCATTTTGGATTTGCGGGTTTTACGCCGCCCACCGACGGGAGGAGCAGGTGCCGGGGGACCCGTAAGCGGTGGCTGTGGGGGAATACCTAATGAGCTAACTAAGGCCAAGTTACCGGGTTTACTATCAGTAATAAAAATTCGGTTCCGAGAGTTAAATAATATTTGAAACACATCATTCAAACACTCTTTTTCTAAATTTTCTGGTTTTAAAAGTTCGGCAATTTGTGCGGTAGGGTCTTCTGGCTGCATCATCATACCTTGTGGCTGCATCATCATACCTTGTGGCTGCATCATCATACCTTGTTGCATCATATTATCGCCACCTCGCCATTTTTTTTTAGCGCCACCACGTCGCACTGACAAGCCTAGACCCGAAGACGTAGCTGCCGCCACACTTTCAGTCGCCATCTGTTTGGCCTTGGCAACTTGACCTAAGAGTTGACCAGATAACTTTGTTAACCCTGTCATCATGGAAGTATCGACTGAACTTTTCAAGTTGGGGTCACTTGACATAGCGCGTCTTAATTCCGGTGCAGTCAAATCAATTTCATAACGAATATAATTGGTTTCCCCCTCTTCGGGCAGAAAACCACTATGAAAATATTTCATTAAATCATACATACTCCACCATTTGCCACAGACATTTTCATTTAATTTTTCGGCAAGACTCAGTTTTTCATATATTTTCTGCGAAGCCTCATCACCTGGATAGAGATAATCGGCCGGTAATGGTGTCAGTTCACCTAATCTACTCATTAGTCTATATATTATACAAACAAAAATAACTCTAAATGTTGTATTTCGTTTGGAATTCAGTGGGTGTCATAATCGGTATACCTATTTTTTTCGCTTCGGTCACTTTACTATTTTCTTCCGCAAGATCTTTCACCAATACTACAAAGGTGTTTTTTCTAACCGCACTCCCTTGCTCAGCGCCCACTGCCTCCAACTTTTCTTGTAATACTTTATCCCGAAAGCCGGTCATCACATATTGTTTTCCATAGAGCGGATGCGCCGTATCTTTTGGTAGAGCGTTTGTAGGAGCGGGTTGTTGTAATTTATAAAGTAAATTTGCTTCTGCCAAAAAAGCCAGGAAGGCTGGAATTTGCTGCACAAATTGTTCGGCGGTTTTCTTAGCCATTCCTTCCACCGCCGTCGCCTTTATTATGCCTTCGGCGGGCGCCATTGATAAAATAGTCGGCACCGCAGCTAAAATAAGCTTGAACTTCTTCGTCCCAAACCCCCGTCCAAAAAGATTGGTTGCGTGCATGAGTTCCGCTAGCGAAGCTTTTTCTACCTGCACCTGAATACTTTCTTTTATCTTCGTCGCCATTTTTTCTTTAAACCCCGCAACCGTCAAAAAATCCTCGGTTGACATCGCCAAAATCTGCGGGACGGTCTTGAAACCCGCCGCCATGATCTTCTTCACATTACCGGCGCCTAAGCCATCCACTTCTATACTACTAAAAAACAGTGTTATGTTTTTCTCTAAGACGGTGACATCGTCTTCCTTATTTTGGAGCATAATATCCACATGCGTGTTGTTCCATTCGTAGGGTACGGTAGGCATTTGCGGTTGCTCGGCGGGTTGGACGACGGAAATAATATGCGGAATGACATCACCGCTGCGCATCAAACGAATGAGCGCACCCACGCCAATTTTATTTTCTTCAATAAATTTCGCATTGAAACCCGTCGCATATTCAATCTTCACGCCACTTAAATTCACCGGCTCAATTTGGACACGCGGTTTGAGGTAACCGTCTTTAGTGGCGGTCCAAATAGCATCCACGACTTTCGCTTCGGCGATTTGATCGGATAAGACAATTTTAAAAGCGAATGCATGAGCGGGATTACCCGTGACCCGCGGATAAATCGCGTCGTTTATACAA
>Ga0114974_10001924_pt1 | contig 16172 bp, 12 predicted proteins | sample S_130206_EF_Meta_FD_87318 | JGI IMG/M metagenome (GOLD analysis project Ga0114974, IMG submission 87318) | Freshwater microbial communities from Lake Simoncouche, Canada to study carbon cycling - S_130206_EF_MetaG | ecosystem: Environmental > Aquatic > Freshwater > Lake | place: Lake...
GCGCTTGTAGGGCGGGACGGTCGTTTCTTTGGACATCAAGTATGGGATCGGCTCATGGGAGCTTTTGTCAAAGACGCCGTGGATATCAGCGTACCAACCGTCTTCGCACCCCGTGAGGTCGTATATGCCGATCTTGAGGGGGGCGTTGTCCATCTTATAGATAGACCCCCAGTCTTGAGACACGGTCTTGGCGCACCCCTCGACCGCTTTCTCAACATCGGGGCCGCTGGCCCAACTGCTGCCGCCCATGATGAAGGCGATGACAAGATACATTTCTGGCTTTGTAGTCATGTCAGGTCTCACTTTTCAAAGAGCCGTTCTTGGCCCGTTTGCCAAGAACAACCCTTTATAGCACAGCACCCTGTTGGGTGCAAGTGCTACTTGCATAGTGAGGTGCGGCAATTTGCCGCAGGGGCTAGACCTCGACGCCCAGGATGTTCTTGACGTAGCCGCGCGTCTCGGCGGGGATGGCATTGTCTTTCAGCTTACCCGAACGCCAATCGTCTACGTTCCCCAAGCCCCAGTTATACGCCATCAAGGCGAGCTTTTTGTCGCCGCCATAACGGTCTATCAAAGCGTGGAGATAGTCGCGCCCAAAGCGCAGGTTCTCTGTGGGGGTGTCGTCACGCAGCGGTTCGACGCCAAGCCCTGGATCAACGCCCGTAGGCCCCATGACCTGCATCAAACCTTTAGCGCCTTTTTCACTGACGGCGTTGGGGTCGCCCCTGCTCTCTTGGCGCAGGACACGGTTGGCCAAGTTGTCGAACTCGGGGTCTTCGCCCGCAAGTGGTGCACTGACGGGAGCGCCGCGCGCCTCGTCTTCTGCCGTGGGGGGCGGGGGCGGAGGGGGCGGTTCTGTACCGTCGGCAGGCGCTTCTTCATCAGCGGCTCCCTCATAAGAGTACGTACCCCGAGGTGCTACTTCGCCGGGTTCTCCGTGACCTGCCGCAACCATACCGGCTCCCACTGCTGCCAGATCGCGAGTGATCTCCTGTCTGCGTAGCTTGGGAGCCATCGCCGCCGCTGCTGCGGTAAGATCGACAACGGTTTCAGCAACTTCGTCAGACGTTCCGCTGTTCAAAACCTCGGTCAGCTTTGTAACAACCTCTGGCGGGTATTTGGCTTTGTTCATAAGAACTTTGAGCGCCGAACCCGTGAACCAGCCGGGATTACGCGCCCTTAGCGCCGTGCTTATGAGGTCTGCGTCTCCTGTATCTAGGGCCACAGACATGTCATCTTGTGCGGCTTTTTTGACGGCAGCACTAACGCCTTTAAGCGCGTTGCCTCGCTGCGTGAACAGTTCCGCTTCACGCTTTAGTGCGGCTTCCAACAAATCTATGTCTGCTGGGTCGCTTGCTAGACTGCGCAGACGCGCCATGCGCGTGGTGTTGCCGACGAACGCAGCGGGATTGGAGGCGGTCGCCAGTTTGTTAAACAGGAAGTTCCCGTACCCAGCAAACGCTGCCTGTTTTTCCGCGTCTGATGCGTTTTTCATCCAAACGTTCAGTTGAGCGGGACGCATCTTTTCAAGAGCTAGTTTTCCGCGTCCAAGGCTCTCGCCCATGCCCAAATCGTAAGCGTCACGGATTTCGGCATCACCCTTAAAGGCGGCGCGGGCTTCTCCGTAACCGGGAACTACCTCGTCAAGACGTTTGGTCATAGCGTCTCTTATCAGCCGGAAGTCGCTTGCGCCTTTAGCGCCCATTCCGCCGCCGCGATAGCCACGGTCGATAGCCTCGTCCATACCGCGCTTTAAATAGTCAAGCGCCTCGACGTTGGGGACTTTGTCGCCATTGGGCTTATACTCGACGATCTCAAACGGTTTCCCGTCCGACCCAAGGATGCTGGTTTTGCGCCCGGTAGGCACAAGATAGTCGCTCAAAGGATTTACCGGGGGCTTGCCTGTTTGTGCGGCGATGACCGAAGCATCTCGCTCGGCTGCCGCCATGGCGTCGCTCCAAAACGTAGACATAACCGGCATGTCAAGAATGTTCTTAATGAACGGATCATCAACTTCACCGTATTTGTACGCCTTGGCGTAGTTAGGTTTGGCCTCGGCGCGCATACGGTCCACTACCGCTTCGCGCGAGACATCGTAATCAGCACCCTTAGTCACATTGGTTGTGATTTGTTGCTCGGCACGATTAGTTGCTTCACCTTGGGCGGCGGCGGTGCTTGCCGCAAGGGAGGCACCCTCCGGCCTACGCATAACGTCTGCGGTAACACCGGGAGCGCCGTGCTCACCAATGGTGGTCGGCACGCCTTGATCCCGCAAACGAGTTATTTCAACCTCGATCTCTGCCGGGGTCTTGCCCTGCCGTCTCAAGGCTTTGACGGTAGTTTCAAGGGCCTGTCGGGTAGCCTCCGCCTCGGAAGGCTTTCCGAAGATGTTTTTCAACGCGCCGAAGCCCTTGCCGACAAGGTTCGGAGCCACAGCCGCTACCGGGGCTAGGACGGCACCCGCAGCCGCGCCTTTGGCTGTCTCCGTAGCTCCCTCAAGGGAGAACTTCTCCTTAGAGCCACCGTATCCGGCAAGGGCACCTTCTCCCGCGCCGATAACGGCAGCACGCCCAAGCACCGCAAGAGGACCGGCCATCCGAGCGGCAGCAAGGGGAGCCGCAGTGCCCCCACTTGCGACAAGCGCACCGACGGTTGGTATCAGCGCACCAGCAATGTTAGCTCCACCAGCAGCTATGGGGTGTCTAGCTTGGTAACGGTTCTGCTGGTCGCGAATTTTATCGCGAATGGCCTTGTATTCTGGTCCAGACAAGCGGCCAGAACGAAACGCCGCTTCAATTTCATCGTTAAAGTTGGCGGTAAAGCCGCCCGCAAGCGAGCGCCCAAAACCTTTGACCTGTGTGCCAAGGGTCTCTTTTGGGCGCGTTGAAGTTACGGTTACGGGATCGACCTCGTTTGCGTCATCCGGCTCGTCTTGAGCGACCGGAGTTGCCGTCGAGGGGTCGAACCCTCCGCTCACTGGTTTGGCAGAGGATGGGTCAAATGCCATCTACTTGACCTCTACGTACTTAGATTTATCCGGGCTTTGCCAAGCCTTGTTGCCCTTGGCGTCTTGCACAAGAACCCAGTTGTTACCTACGCCTGCGGGGCGTGAGCTAGGCGTGGGAGCGGGTTTTGCAGCGCCTGGAGCGGCTTTGTCTTTCGGGTAATACGTCGCCTGCACCCACCTCTGCCAAGTCTGGCGTTTGGGGTTAGGAACCGCGTTAGCAAACTTGTCGGGGTCTGAACGGTCAAAGACAGGATTAGCTTGTACGTAAGCAGCCCAAACCTGCTCCATGCCATCCAAAGAACCGTTATTGGCGGATGCCCACGTTGCGGAGAAATCTGAAAGTTCTCTGTTAAGCTGGGCAAGCGCCAGTCCCTTGTTCGTAAGAATTTGGTTAACTTCGTACGAGTTATTGACGCTTGGAACTTGTTTAAGTTGACCGACATCCTCGTAATTTGAAGTGGAACCGGGGTTTCTGGGGGCAACCACCTTCATGTTTTGGGAGATGCTCGCCATAGACTGGTAGTCTTTTGGCGGAACAAATCCAACAGTTCTACTTAAGACGGGACCAGTGGCGGTCCTACGGTTTAGCGCTTCAAAGCGCGCGGCGCTGTCTGCAAACTTTTGGGCATCATCAACGTCTGCCCTGATTTTTTGTCGAAGTGTCCGCCCTTCTGCGACGGAAGCGGCTGTAGCTGCGCTTCGCGCGTCGCGCGTTGCGGCAGGGTCAATGGCCACTGGCATGTAAGGCACGCTGAGTTGACGTGCGCGGGCTTTTGCAGCCGCTTCAATCTCTTCCGGCGACTGCCCAGGGCGGTAGTTCCAGTCGCGGGTGACCGGGTTGAGGGTTTGTTCACCGCCGCGCCCAGAGGGGTCTGACCGCGTCTCTAGAGGCTTCTCCGTGCCAACCATGGCTACGGGGCCTTCTTTTTCGGTGACGTTATACGTCGTGCCTGGGCGGAGGCCGATAACGCTCCCATCGACGGTTTCGCCGATGTGATCTTGCCAGTTGCGGGAAACCTTGGGTGCCGCCGCAGTAGCTAGAGCGCCCGGCTTAAGTGTCGGCGCGGGTGTCGGTGCAACAGCGGTTAGAGCGCCCGCCGTGGGTGTCGGCGCAGGTGTTGGCGCAGCAGCACCAGCCGCAGTGGCTAAAGCGCCCGGCTTAGGTGTCGGCGCAACAACGCTTAGAGCGCCCGTGGGTGTCGATGCGGAAAGCCCCAAAACCTCCACGTCGCTAGGCAACATCCTGTAAACCTTGCCTTTGTTAGCTCCTTTGGTTGCCATATAGGTTACAAAGGTTTTACCGCCCACTACGACTTGACCCGTCGGAGTAAGACCCTCGTCTGCGGCTTTTGCCTGCGCGGTGGCAAGTTGCGCTGCGTACCTGCTTTGGTTCGTCTCATTGGTAGACAGGATGTCGTAGAGTTTGGTGTCTATACCTATACGATCAGCAAGGTTCTTCTGTTCTTCTGCCCGCTGCTCGGCCTTATATTTACCAACAGCGCCCGCGACGTTGGACGCGGTTTCGCCGATGGTGCCGGTTCTCGTCGGTTGACCTAGCGCCGCCGCAATCGCCAACCACTTTTCGGACTTGTCGGAACGGGATTTTGCAAGGTTGGTCCTTGCGTCCATCAAGCCTGACGCAATTTGACCCATCGTAAGCGGAAGGTCCAACTTCGTCGGCTTTCCGGGCATCACACCAAAATCGTTGGTGAGAGTGTCTTCAGCGTCTTCGGGATCGATTTCGTCAGCCATTAGCTTTATGACATCCCCTTAGCCGCAGCAAACACCGAAGCGATTTGCGCAAGCGTGGACGGTTGATACGCACCCGGCACCTCGGTGCCGGTGGTGAGAGCGCCTTTTTCCACAGCCGGGTTGACGCCTTGCAGAGCGGCAATGAGGTTCTGCTGCTGCTGCTGCGGGTACGCCTGCTGCTGCTGGAAGTCCTTGTACGCCACGTCGAGGTTCTGTTGGTTCAGACCCTGTTGCTGCGCGCCGACCTGTCCGAGCGCCGTTGCGCCTTGCAGGCCGAGTTGTTGCGCCTGCGCGCCGAGGCTAGCAAGCTGACCGGCTTGGCCCATTTGTTGCGCACCAGCCGAGCCGTACAGCCCAGCAATGGTTGAGCCGAGGCCGCCTTGACGCGACAGATCGGTCTGAGCCGCGCCCAGAGCGCCAGAGTAGCCGCTTTGCAGCGCCTGTGACTGGGCGGCGCTAATGCCTTCCATGGCGTCGCGCACACCGCGACCGAACATCTCGGCGTTGCGCGAACCGCCGTAGGTGCCACCGCCGATAAACTTGTCACGGATGCCCGGCAGGATTTGCTCTTGCAGAGTGCGGTTACCAAGCTGACCGATCCGGTTCACCACTTGGTCCATGTACGGGTTCATGTACTGGCCAACCTGGGACGCCGAGGTTTGGCCAGCTTGTTGAAGGTACGGCGCAGCCATGCCCAGACCGGCGTACGGGTTGTACGCCTGGGTGGATTGCGTGGCCTGCTGGAGGGCAGGCTGATAAGCCGTTGAGGCTTGGCCGACCTGTTCAAACGCCTGCTGCTGCGGAGCCGTGAAGTCGGCAACGCGCGGCCCGCTGTACGTCGCGTAGGGTTGCTCCGCGATGGCCTGTTGGTTGGACAGGATGTCCATGGCGTAGTTGGTGTACCACTCGGGGAGAGCCGTTTGTTCGGCTTTCCAAGTGGGTACGGCTTCAAGCGGATCGCCTGTCAAAAAGCTCATTACGAACGTCCTCCTGACATGTAGCGTTCCGGCGCTCTAGCATTAACGCTAAAGCGGCCTTTAGCCAAGTTCTGGCCTTTGTGTTTGCGTATGTTTACACGCATCTGATCGAGGCGTTGAGCGCCTGCCTTGGACGAACCGTCGCCCAACAGGGCCACCGTCTCGGCATCCATGACGTACTCACCGTCGCTCAACTTGGCGGGGATGCTGTCGCTGCGGCCCGTGCCAGGACCGTTGACCGCGAAGTTACGGCCCCCGCGCGCAGCCGCAACGGCAAAATCGTTGATCGCACCGCCCCGAGCGGCAGCTACCGGCTTCATCAGCGGCTCTACGGCGTAGTTGAAGAACGCCTCTTCGCCGCCGCGTTGCGAGCCGCCACGCGGGTACAAGGCGTACTGACGCCATTGTTCCGGCGTGAGGGTGACCTGCCGTTGGCCGAGTTGCATCCGCGATTTCGGGAGCTTGGCCCGGAAGTTCTTGCCGAGCTTATCACGCAGGTCGTCGATGGTAAGGGCATCTTTAGGCGTCTTCGGTTTTGTGTCCGACGGAACGACGATAATTGGCCCAGTCGGCTGTGTCGTTGGCCCAGTAGGCGCAATAGTTCCAGTTGGGCCAGTAGGCAGGGTTCCAGTTGGCCCAGTCGGCTGTGTCCTTGGCCCAGTCGGTGTCGTTGGCCCAGTAGGTGTTATTGGCGGGACAACTATGATGGGACCAGTGGGTTTGGTTGGCGGCTCCAAATAAACTGTTTCAACAGTGCCTGTTGGAGCAGGCGGGTTATTGGTGGATATAACGGTACCGGGCGGACCAGTGGGGGTGCGTTCAAACGTCAACTCAACACCTTCAACAGTGCCTGTTGGGGCAGTCGGGGTATTAACGGGTATAACACCGGGCGGACCAGTGGGGGTGCGCTTCGCCAGCACCTCAAGTTCTTCAACAGTGCCTGTTGGAGGGCCTACCGGGATGGTGGGCATAGCCGCAATAACCTTATCCCCGGTTACCGTAACGGTTTCCACGTTGCCGTAAGGGTTGTCAGTGGTAGCGCCGGTTTGAACGCTACCGTCCGGGTTTATGTAAGACGGTCTGTCGTCAGTGAGTACGCCTTCGTCAGAGTTTTCCGCGTTGCCTGTGGTGTTCCTGTTGTTCGTTGTAGAGGAACCGCGAACGAGGTTTGAACCCGCGCCGACGAGGTTGGAGACGGCGTTGAGCCCTGAAGTTAGCGGGTTTGCAAACACGTTGATCGCGCTCACAGTACCTTCGCCCAACTTTTCAGCAGCAGTTGTTATTTCCCCGGCCAACCTACTAGATGTGCCCGCCCCTAAGACACCATCTACACCCTTGCGAACTGTGCTGGTAAGCGTGCCTTGGATCGGGTTGGTTACTTTGCCAATAGTATTGTTAATTATTTTATCCGCGCCAACGCCCTTTAGGGCCCCGGCAGTCAACATGGTTAACCCTGCGCTTCTGATGATGTCGTTTGCGGAACGACCGTTGGCTATACCCGCCGCCACAGACCCGAGCCCTGCATTAAGCGCAGTCGCCCCTACGGCTGCCAGAGTGCCAGTTGCGCCAAGGCCCGACATCATTGCTGCGCCAAAACCTTGCATCCCGGGAATAGCCATCAGGATCATTGGTACGGCGATGTCTACAAGGAAGCTGCCTACGTCGAACTTGTTCTTGACCTTATCGGCGCTCTCGTATCCGGCGCTGTTGTAAGTGCCCTTGTTGTTTGGGTCTTCGATCTGGATGTTCCAGGCGGCGTTCTTGCCGTCGGAGGTCGAGATGTAGTTGGCCAACGAGGTCGCATCTTGGGCACCCTTTGAACCTGTGCCCTCGTAGATAATGTTGCCGCTGCCATCGACCAGACGCACGCCCTGGCCGTCGCTGGCCATAACCGCAGCCGCAAGATCGCCGGTGTTGGTCCGAGCGGCGTAGTACGAGCCGTTAAAGCCGCCGCCGCTTTCCAGCCCAGCAGCGGCGATGTTCTTATCGCCGATCTTTAAGAAGCCGTTGGCGTACGGGTTAGTGTACGGCGGGATGTAGTTGCCCTCGTTGTCGTAAGTGCCTTCGTTGGCCCCTTCGGTTGGCGGCGGCGGTGCGATGTAGCTGATGTCAGCGCCGGTCAGATAATCGACGCCCGACGTTGCCGGGGTGTCCTTTACCGCCAGATCGGGGGCTTCGGTGCGGGTTGTCCCAGCCGCTATTTGAGCCTCGTACTGCTCTTTGGTAATGGGCTTTCCGGTGGCGTCTTTGTATGCAATTTGCCCATCCGAGCCGATGCTGGAGGTAGGGCTCTGCCCCTCTACGGAACTGGCCGCCGAGTTTACGGCAAAATCATAAGGCGAGCCGCCGCCAGAGGTGTCGCCGGGAGCGCCGTAGACGTTGAAGTCATTGCCCGCAGGGGCGTTGTTTGCGGGAGCGTTGTTGCCGAACACGGCGAAGGACGGCGGGGGCGGACGCCCTTCAGCTTGCCCGTACTGGGCATAGTGTTGAGCACCGAACGTGGCAGCGTCGAGGTTTAGGTCCGACGCGGCCTTCGTCAGATCGGCAGAGGCGTTTGTGTACGCGGCCCAATCCGGTTGCTCTCCGGTGGGAGGCTGAACGGCAAAGTCCGGCTGTCCAGCAGGGGGTTGGTTAGCTTCCGGTTGCGGCACGACTGCGGGCGGCGCAGCGTCCGGCTGCACCGCAAAGTCCGAGGGGGAATACTCCCCTGTGTTATCGTCGTACATCGCCGGATTTCCCTGGCTTACTTGCCGTAATAACGACGCAGAAGGCTCTCTAGATTAGACCCTATTCCGGCTGCACCAGCCATGCCCGAGGCCATGGGTGTCATGGTAGGTGCCGGTTGGTTAGACCGTGGCATCCCAGCGCCTGCGCCAAACATGCCCGAGACCATGGGTGCCATGGTAGGTGCCGGTTGACTGGAATTGCCGTACCCGATCCCAGCCAGTATTTGACCGATGTTCATAGGGGACGCAGTTGGCTGAGTGCCGTACGGGTACACCGTCGGTTTATCGTTTTGTTCCGGGTTGTACGGCTTTGGCTGGGTATCGTACGGGTTGTATCCGGGAGGCGCAGTTGGGTAGGTGTTTGTGGATGGGTCGTAAGGGTACGTAACCCCACCATCTCGCACCGCTTCGTACGGATACGGCTGCAACTGGGTCTCGTACGGGTTGTACGGCTGCGGCTGAGTTTCGTACGGGTTGTAGTTCGGGTCTAGCTGCGGTGGCGGTGGCGGCGGTGACGGTGGCTTGTCACCCCAAAAGTCCGAGCGCGCATCCGGGTACAGCGCCCGCCAGGCGGCGTAGTCCTCCGCTGTATCTGACCGTCGCGGCTCCGGCATCACCGCAAAGTCCGAATTTATCAGCATCGGTGGCGGCGGCGAGGACACCGGCTCTTCCATCCGCGACATCGGCATTGCCGTCGGCTGCACGGCAAAGTCCGGCCCCATGCCGCCTTCGTCAATGTAATTACCTTCGTAGTCGTAAGCCATTAGATTGTAGCCTCCAGCATGGGATAGGCGCGTTGCGCCCACTCCCGCCAATCGGTGAATTGATAGGGGTCAGGCACGTTGCGTTGGCTGTAGCCGTTCGCGACGACGAACGCCTTCGCCCAGCCCTGCCACTCGTTCTCGTTGTCCAGCTTGCCAAACGACCACACGTCCGTAACCGACAGAATGACGCTGTCAGCCCAGTCCCGGAGGGTCATGTGTCGCGGGTCGATCATCCAATGACGGTTCCATCGCCGGGTTGCAGGTGGCCCAGACAGATACCCATCTGGTAGTCGCCGCCTATGACGTTGCTCTCGAACCGGAACCGTAGCTCGCGCCGCTGATCTTTGAAGTATATCACCTGCTGCTGCGGGATAGAAGGCGTCTGCACAATCGTTTTGATTTCGCCATTAACCTCGGGTGCGCGGGCGTTTGCGCGACCTGTGACCTGCACCGTCATGTCACCGACCTGCACGAAGTCAGGCTCCAGCATCAGCACCTGAAGCGCCCTGTTCTCCTGCGACATCACAGGCAGCGATATGTCGGCGGTCTCAAAGAACGACCGGATAGGCTGGATGTTCTGCCCGTCGATCTCGTCCTTGCCGATCTCGTGGACCCAGAACTTGAACGGATTGACGAAGGTTATGTCGAACGTGGCCTCGGCCCCGGTGCCACCCGTCACCTCCACAGGGTTTTCGGGAGCCAGCGTATAGGAGCCAGCGTTGGAGATTTCCACAGTGACTACGGCGTCGCTCCCCCCGACGGTAAGCACCGTCAGTTGGGTTGGGATGCTGTACGCGCCGCCGACTACGGTAAGCACGTCGCCCACCGTGTAGCCCGTGCCGCCCGCATCGAGGGCTACGTCAAAGGCCGCAGCGGGCTGCGGAGCCACGCCGGTCATCAGCGGCCTGCGGAACACCGCCGGGAACAGGCCCGCCGAGCGGCCACCGTTGGGCAGTTCGAGGTCGTACCATGTGTTTTCGCGGGTGTTGTAGATGACGGCGTGCGTACACTCCGTGGCTCCGTCACGGGGGTAGCACCACCAGATTTCGCCGTAGCGCGGCACCTTCATGGCGAACACCTTCTGGCGGGCGGCGTAGTTCAGCCCGTCGAAGAAATAGTTAATGTTCAGATTGTTCTCGACCTCGCGCACGACGCCGTTAAACATCAGGAAGCGGTCCACGCCGCACCAGTAGAAGACGCCGTCGTACTCAATCACGCAGTTGGACGACAGGATCGAGGTCTGGGTGGAGAGCGTGTCGGCTTGGAAGATTTGCTCGCCGCCCACGAAGGATATGCGGATCAGGCTGTCGGCGGACCAGAACAGGCCCGAGGGCGAGTTGCCGGGGCCACCGCGCAGGGGCAAACCGCGCACGATCTTCTGGGACGTGACGTAGGCGTCGCCGGAGCCAGCGCCGCTAAAGTCGCTCGGATCGCCCGGCACGGACCACGCCACGTAGCCGTTTGAACCGTACATGAAGGTGTAGGGGTGCAGCGCCACGACGCCGCCGGTGGCGTTGCCGCCTGCTGGGATGGCGATAGCCGTTAGCGGGTCGGTGCCTAGCAGGTCGCCGTAGAACACCTCGCCGCCAAGGCTGTTGCAGATGCAGCTATAGTTCGGGGCTACCTGGGCGATGATCTGGTTGGCATCACCCAAGCCGTCGTAGGTGAACTGCCACATGTTGCCGGGGTCGGGCGTGAAGTCGCTTTCCGGTGTGCGGTCGATGATCGGGCTGGTGTTGTTCGAGGCATCGATGAAGAAGCGCTCGACGTAGTTGGCCGAGCCGCTGTGGATGTAGGTGAGCTGGTCCTGGGTGTACTCACTCAGTTGGGTGCTGATTTCCCGCAGGTACTTGTTGATCGAGCGGTAGCCGCCGATCTTACGCGGCAGGCCGCGCTGGAACCGGACCCACTGCCCGTCCACGTAGGTGTCGCCTTCGAACTTCGTCCCGTCACGCTTGATGCCGGGGAGCGACTTAATCTGGAGTATTTTGTCGGCCATCTTAGGCTTCTACCCCGTCGTAGGCAGCCGGTTGCGCGCCGCCAAGTTTCTTTATGATGTTGAAGATGCGCGTGCCGTCTTCGAGCGCCATGAACTCATGCGGCTCGTTTGGGCGGAAGTCTAGGAGGTCGCCGGGGCCAGCCTCCATCTCCCAGTCGTGGCTGTAGGCTTTGATACGGCCCTTAGCCACGATGGTGATGTGGACGTTATCCTCAGTGTGAACGTGCTTCTTCAGCACGTCGCCCGCCTTCTCAAAGTCGAAGCGAGCGATGCGTAGGTCGCCTAAGTTCTCAAGCCACTTACTGGATAACATCGGGCGGGGAACCCGGATTGTCTAGAGCGGGATCGGGAACCGGCTCAGGCTGCGGAGGAGCGACAAAGTTCGTGCCGTCCCAGCCCCAGCCAATACCAACACCGTCAGTGTTGGGGTCGGGGATAGGCTCCATCAGATACCCTGCTGGAGGTTGCCAAGTGTTTGTATCTCCGTCCCAAAGACAGACGTTATCCACGATCCCGTTAAGGATCATTGCCCAGTTGCTTACCATGATACCACCCAAACTTGTCCTCTTGCTCCATTGCCGCCGTTACGCGATGCCCCGCCAACATTGCCACTACCGCCACCCCCGCCGCCGGGGATACTTCCCGCTGCGCCATTGCCGCCGGTAGGCCCACCATCTCCGCCGTCGCCCATTTTTATAATGCCCACGCCAACGGCATTAGTACCGCCTGCGGTAGCAGCAGTTGCTGATCCACCCGCCTTGCCGCCAGCGTACAACGCACCTGGGCTTCCTCCACCCCCACCGCCAGCGGAAAAGAACGAGGCACCACCAGCAGTAGCCGAGTAACCGGGATCGCAGCAACCACCGACATAATAGCCTTGGCCGCCGCCGCCGCCGCCAAGGTAGCTTGCGTAACTGCTACTGCTGTTTCCGCCCTCTGCCCCACGGGCATCAGGGACGCTGGTATTACCGGCGGATGTAGCAACCGCAGACCCTGCTGTTTTACCACTGCCAGCGCTTGTACCGCCCCCTCCACCGCCGCCATCTGTGCCCGACGTACCCCCGCCGCCATAGCCGTAAAGATAATTGCCAAAACTTGAAGTGCCACCGGCGGTTCCATTGGCAGCAGCAACACCCCCGGTTCCGCCCGAAGCAACCGTGACCGTAACAGGCGTCGCAAGAGAAGAAGCAAGTAAAATTATTTGATTATGGCTTCCGCCACCGCCCCCAGCACCAGTATACTCAACTTGATTATTTATGCCGCCGCCACCACCGCCACCGCCCACGGCATCAATCTGCACATAGGTAGCGGAGGTTGGTTTTGTCCAAGTGCCGCTGGAGGTGTATGCTTGAACGTCAACGGCGTTGCCAGTGGCAATTACGGAGTTTCCGGTGACGTCAATGACGCTCCAACCATCTGTGTCGGTGAACTGTAGCGTAGCGCTGGGGGGAAGCTGCAACGACGCCACATAATTGTACATCGTGCCGTTGTCGTTCAGCCGGATCGTGACGTTAACGAAGTCGGTGTCCTTGTTGCACACCGTGATGAGGTTGACTTTACGCTGCGTGCTTGCCGCAGGAGCGCTGACGATGTCCACAGCGGTCGTGCTGTTGGTGTTCGACAACTGATTGCCGGGTGTCGTGGTCGTGGAGGTAAAGTCCACATAGTCAACCACAATCGGGCATTGGTTGGCGGTAACAGCCGCCCCCAGAAGGATTTGAACTTTTTTGGTGGTCGCGTTGAGGATCATCTAAATCACCAAGTAAAAATAGCTACGCGGCCAGCGCCGCCTGCGCCACCAGCGCCGCCCGTGGTTGTACCGCCACCACCCCCACCGCCGCCGCCGCCGGGGAAGCCACCAGCGCCGCCAGCAGAACCCGTACCGGCGTTGTTTCCTGCGCCACCCGCGCCGCCACCACCCGCGAAGTTGGCAATAGCAGAACCCGCAGCAGAAGCCGTGCCGGTATTAACTGAGGCCGAAGCAGCGCCGCCGCCCGCGCCAGTAGACGAGCCGCCCGCGACACTGCCAGCGCCACCAGCTTGAGAGGTGTTAGTTGTGGCAACGCCACCGCCACCACCGCCACCACCGGCAGACTGGAAGGAGCCGCCGCCCGCGCCGCCAGGGTTAGCGCCCGTTGTGCTAGCTGATCCGCCTGCACCGCCACTAAGGTAAGAACCCTGAGCGCCAGCAGGTGTAGCCGCTGCTGTGGTGCTACCAGCCCCTACGTCAGTGGGAGAGCTATAGTTAACAGCACTTGAAATAAGCGCCGCACCACCCGCAACACCTGTAGCAGAAGTGGCCGAACTACCCACCGTTGTCCCACCACCACCACCACCACCAGCCGCGCCGCCCGCAATACCCTTGGCTCCGCCGCCACCGCCGTAGCCATAGAGGTAAGTGCCAAAGCTGGAGTTGTTACCGACCGTGCCGTTAGAGCCATCGGCGCTAGAGCCACCGGAACCACCGCTCACAGCGGTAGCTACGGTAGCTACGACCGTTGTGCTGCCAGGGGTTCCAAGATCGGTAGCAGCTACAAATGCTGTAACGCGCCGAGCGCCACCACCGCCACCACCGCCACCACGAACGCTAGCCGCAGCACCGCCGCGACCGCCGCCGCCAGAGCCACCGCCGCCGACAACCTCAATGTACACTTCCTTGGCGTTCAGCGGGATCGTCCACGTCGTGGTGGTCGTGTACACAGCAGCGGACGAGGGGAGAGAAGCGTCTACTGTTAGGAACTGGCCGCTGCTATCAACAGCAAACCAGCCGCGTGTGTCGGTGAACTGAAGGACCGTGCCGACCGCTATCACAATACCGGAAGCGATGACGTAAGTGCTGGTTGTGCTGCTGTCGTAAATCTGGATGCTAGCCGTGATCGACGCCGTGTCCTTGTTCGCTATCGACAGGAAGTTGACTTTGCGCTGCGTGCTAGCCGCAGGCGCGCTCAGTATCGTGACGTTGGCAACGCCGTTGGTGTTTGACACCTGAAGGCCGGGCACCGTCGTCGTCGAGGTGAAGTCAACGTAATCTATAGCCACGGGGCAATCATTTGTAGCCTTAGCGGCTGCAAGGACGACCTGAAGGATTTGGGTTGTGGAAGTTAGGAACATTTTACCAGCACCACACGTTTACTTGGCCGCGAGCGCCAACGCCCCCCAATTGTCCATCCTCGCTGCCGCCACCACCACCGCCGCCGGGGTTGCCACCAGCGCCTCCGTTAGATTGACCCGCAGCACTGGAGCCACCGCCACCGCCCGTGCCACAGCCCAAGATATCTGTGGTGCCAGCAACGCCACCAGCAGTAGCTCCGGTAAGTGTATTCCCCGCGCCGCCTCCAGCGCCTCCCGTTCTACCGCCGCCGCCGCCGCCACCGCCGCCGCCAGCGGAGAACCAAGAGCGTGCGCCCGCGCCGCCGCCACTAGCAAGCCGAGCGCCGCCGCCACCACCACCACCACCGCCTAAATATGAGCCGCCACCAACGTTGCCGAAACCGCTGCTACTTGCGGCACCGCCTCCGCCTCCGCTGTTATCCGCAGTCGCCACTCCGCTGGTTCCATTAGCCCCAAAAGCTAAACCGCCAGTTGTACCGCTACCGGCAGCAGTGCCACCACCACCACCTCCGCCAGCGCCTCCGTTATCCGAGCTAACCGTAGCGCCCCCTGCGCCACCATAGGCGTATAGGTAAGTACCAAAATTGGAAGTGTTGCCCGTAGAACCAGCGCCACCTGATGCCGCGCTTGTTGCAGAGCCAACAGTTACAGATACGGTGGTGGACAAATCTTTGGAAAGAAACAAAAAACGATTGCGTTTGCCGCCGCCACCGCCGCCGCCGCCGCCGCGACCGGGGCCAGCTGCGCCTCCTCCACCGCCCCCAATGCACTCAACCATAACAAAGCGACAAGGTGGCTTTATCCAAGTGCCGTTGGCCGTAAATGCTTGGACTGCACTGGTTTTGGTCGTCTTGATACCACCACCAAGCGTCATAACCGACCACCCGCGCCGGTCGGTGTACTGCAACGTACCCCCGACTGGGATCGTCATGGCGCTGACCAGTTGGTAGAGCGTGGCGTTGTCGTTGATCTGGATCGTCACCACGACCGCCGCCGTGTCGGCGTTGAACAGCGTGATGCCGTTGACCTTGCGTTGCGTGCTGGCAGCTGGAGCAGCCAGGATGTCGGTCGTGGTCACACCAACAGTGTTGACCGAGGTCATAGCTGGCGTCGTGGCCGAGGAGGTGAAGTCCACATAGTCAATGTTGATGGGGCAGTTGGATGTGGTGATGGCCCCAGCCAGGAAGACTTGCAGCTTTTGGGTCGTGGTCGTGAGGATCACAGGCGTAAACTCGCAACTTGACGAATGATGGCAAGCGTTTCACCGCTTGCCGCAGGTGGCGATGACACCCAGTCGGTGCCGTCTGAGGTCAACACATTACCAGAAGCGCCAGCAGAAGTAAGCCCCGTGCCGCCAAAACCGCGACCTAGTGTGCCAGACATCGACATCGTGCCGGAAGTGGTAACCGGGCTGCTGCTAAAACTAAAGCCGGTAGAGCCGCCCGACACGCCGACGCTAGTGACAGTGCCACCACTGCCGGTGGCGGCAATGGTGATCGCGCCGTTGCCGTTGGTGATGGTGACGCCGGTGCCTTGCGTCAGGGTTGCCTTGGTAAGCGTGTTGCCGCTGGTGTTGCCGATCAGCAGTTGGCCGTTGGTGTAGCTGGTCTGGCCCGTGCCGCCCTCGTCCACCGCAATGGGTGTGGTCAGGCCAAGCGCCAAACGGGCGGCAGTTGCGTCAGCAGCAGTAAACACATCGATGCCGACGGTCGTGCCACCCAGGTTTATGAGCGCGCCGCCAGCCGTGCTGGCACCTGTGCCACCGTCGCTGATGGAAATGGGCAACGCAATCGACGCCGTGTCGGCCTTAACGACATCCGTGCCGTTGCAGTAGTA
>Ga0114974_10001925_pt1 | contig 16169 bp, 15 predicted proteins | sample S_130206_EF_Meta_FD_87318 | JGI IMG/M metagenome (GOLD analysis project Ga0114974, IMG submission 87318) | Freshwater microbial communities from Lake Simoncouche, Canada to study carbon cycling - S_130206_EF_MetaG | ecosystem: Environmental > Aquatic > Freshwater > Lake | place: Lake...
AATTGAATGACAAGGTGGATGCTTTGAATACCAAATTAAGCAAACACATATCATTCATTGAACAGGTGTATGCTCCGTTGAGCAACAGCATAGATAAATTTAAAAAATTATTCAAATGAAAAAATACACAATAGAAATATCAGTGGGCGACACAGTGGAAGTGGGTAGATTCCGTAATGTGGTGGCTAAAATTACAGATATACAAATGGACGAACACGGTCAACCAGTGATTTATACCAACAAAGGACCTAAAAAATTATTCAGTTGTAGATTGAGTAAATTAACACCGGGGTCTAAGACACCCAAGCAGATACTGCAGGAGAAACGATGAATTCTGATATAACATTAATCATAGGCATTATTTTATTATTACTATTGGGCACTTATGTGGGGTGGTATCTGTGTGAAAGATGGTATGCAAAAAGATTTAAAATCATATTGGAAGAGTGCAAAAACATAAATCAACTCACTATTAAAATGTGGGAAGACATACTCAGTACCAAAGAAAAAATTAAAAAAATTCAAGACCAACAACCTAAATAGGTTGATTTTATGCTCAAATGGCTATATAGCTGTTATAACATGAGTGATACAGCAGAAAAATATAGACCCAGTATACAGGAAAGAATCGCAGAGAGAGTGCGTGAAATAGTGGTTCCAATAGAAGACTGGTTGGAACGATTGATCACCATGCCTGATAGATTTAATCCTGAAACATTCCAATTGACAGAACATTTTAAAAAAGAAAAGGTGGGTGGTGTACATGCTCGCAAAATAATGGAAATGTACGAAATTCAATACAAAGAATACAAAGATCTGTTGGAATTAAGAAAAAAAAATTTAAAATTCAAAGACATTGACGAAGAAGGAGATGGTGATTCTGAAGAAAGACAACTGCTGGAATCATATGAAGATATCAGTAATGAAATTATAGAAAAAGGCATCAAAGCTCACGATAACATATTCAAAGCCTGCGATTATATGATAGACATTGCCAATGCCAATCGTAAACCACGCAAAAAGAAACCCATCAGCAAAGAAAAAATGATATCCAAGTTGCAATATTGCAAAGAGGACACCAAGTACAATTTAAAAAGTATTGACCCCAAAGATATTATTACAGCTGAACAGGTATGGGTATTCAACACAAAAACTAGAAAATTGGGCATGTATGTGGCCAGTGTGTTGGATCCCAGAGGACTTAACAGAGAGGGCACAGGATTGAGTGTAAAAGGTGCTTCTGTACAGGGATTTGACCCAGAAAAAAGCATACAAAAGACCCTTAGAAAGCCTGAACTGCAGTTGGCTGAATTTATGAAATGTGGGCCAGTTAAATCCAAGACTTTTTTCAGTGAAATTAAGAGCATGGAAATCACACTCACAGGACGTATTAACACGGACACCATATTATTAAAAGTTTAGATATAAATAGTAGTATATGTCAAAATCCATTGAAAAGAATATAGCATCAGTTAATAAAGGAGCGGAAGATTTTACCTCTGGTTTAAAACAGTTGGCACAAACTGCTGCCGAAGCTATCACCAACAAACACATTCAAGAACGTTCTATTGAATTCATGGGCACTGCTGCCAACAGCATTTATGGCAAAGGATTAACTTGGACAGGTGTAGGCAATACTAAACAATTTGTATTTCAACCTGAGCCTGACAGAATATGGAGCAACGTTAATATCGATTTGGCTCCAACTGCCAGTTACAACATTGACAAAACTCCAGTATTAACTGCCACAGAATTGGGCAGAACAGTTACTCAATCTAATTTAAGAAAAGTTGGCACACTGAATGATTTAGTGGTTGCCGGTAGTTTCAACGTGAATCAATTTATTGTGTATGATCCAGGACACAACAGACTGGGCATAGGCAAAGACAATCCTAATGCAACTTTAAGTGTGGCCAGTAACACTGTAGAATTTTTTGTAGAACCAGGTGCAGCATCTGCTGATGTGGGTACTTACACCAACAGTGGTCTTAATATTAAAACTGACAACACAGATAGAATTTCAATCACAGCCAATGGCAATATCACTTTGGGATTAAAAGGCAACACTGAAACTAAAATCAATATGTATGGTCGAGTAGGTATTGGTGTTACCAGTGTGGAACCAGATGTATCATTGAGTGTGTCAGGACCAGTTAAAATTCAAAACAAAAAGTTTGAAGTGGCTTCTGCTGCTCCAGAATCAGGCACTTACAACAAAGGTGATATTGTTTGGAATGAAAATCCAACAGCAGGCACAAATATTGGTTGGGTTTGTGTGTTATCAGGCAATCCAGGACAATGGAAACCTTTTGGAAATATTTCTAATTAATCAAATAGACAGCACTTCTTTCAAATATTTTTTATCCCAATAACTGTAATATTTTTTAGATTTCAAAAACTTTCTAGCAATTTCTAATTTGGATCTTTTCTGACACAATATTAAATTGTATAATCCGTTGTTGGTTCGCACATCTTTGATCTGTGTTTCTTCATCCCAATGATCTGGTAAAAATATATATTCTTTGTGCTGATTATTCAATTGATCACACAGAGCATACATTTCTTTCTTCTTTATTCTAAACTCTTTCAAATAGATCAGCACATCTAATTTTTCTAATAATTTTTTATCTTTGTCAAATTGAATTGTTTTTTTAATTCTATCAATGATTTTATATCGAGCTTGGGCAGCATAAGGACACACTGACATTTGATTTAGATCCTTTTGGGGAGTGCTCAAATGTTTGATCCAAAGTTTGATATGAGATTTCATCAATATACTATTCCAAAAAATAATCAATGTTTTCTTTGAATTTAGCAGTCAGTGATATTCTAAAAGATACATCAGGATTTAACGTCACGTTATGAAGCACATTGGTTCTTAACACTGTTGCTTGATCCAAACAAAAGCTGTCTACTAGAACACAATCTTGTGATTCTGCGTACAATACATTACTTAAGATTCCAGCAGGATCTGTTTTCATAGATCTACCTTGTTTAAGTTGATAAAAATTAGTTTGAGATTTTTCACAATTTAAAATAGGAAAATTAATGCGAGTACTATCTTCTGGATCATCGATATGAATAAAATTATGCCATGTGGAATTATAAACTATTAAAGCCAATTCATCCACATGAATATTTAAAGGGTCAAAAATTTTTTGAATTTCTGGAAATTTTTGTAAAATGTTTTGATTATTTAATGGTACAAAAAAGCTGTTTGATTTAGAAAAATTTTCTAACAAATAAGGAGAAATCTTATCAATTACATTTTTATAATCTAAGTCCAAATAACGATAATATTTCATAGTGCGTCAATATTTATAATCTATAAATATGTATATGCTTGTGATTGGTAATGGTGAAAGCCGTAAAAAAATAGATATAAAAAAAATTACACAAATTAAAATTGGTTGTAATGCTATTTTTAGGGATTATACCATGGATCATTTGATCTGTTGTGATCGCAAGATGCTCATGGAAGCAAACAACATTGTGGATTCTAATAGAACAAAGATATACACCAGAACAGAATATTCAAATCAAAATTTTTTACCATTGCCGCAACTGCCTTACAAAGGGTTAGATCGTGCAGATCAATCCATGCATTGGGGCAGTGGTCCTTATGCTGTGTTGTTGGCCACTCAATTAAACACTCAAAATGAAACAATTAATCTTGTAGGATTTGATTTGTATGGCATGGGAGAAAAGACCAACAATGTTTACAAAGACACTTCAAACTATAAAAAATCGTCGGAACGAGCAGTGGATCCTAGATATTGGATATATCAATTGGGTAAAATATTTGAACTCAATCAAAATATGAAATTTGTTTGTTTTCATTCCAAGTCTTTTATCAAGCCAACCCAATGGAACTATACCAATTTAGAATATAAATCCTTGACAAACCTGAGCCAATAATGTAATAATATACAATGCTTGTGATTAATATTATATTGCAATCACAGAGGACTTGGTATAATCCCTCTTTAAAAATTCTTCTACCATATTAAAGGAGAAATAAAATATGGTAAAACATTACAGTACAAAAACATACAGCAACGATGTAGGACTGAGTTGTGCATTTAGACAACCTAATGCCACGCATTCACATTGTTCTAAAATACACGGATACAGTTTGGGTTTCAAATTCACTTTTGAAGCAGATTCTTTGGACGATAAAAATTGGGTCTACGACTTTGGTGGGTGTAAATGGATTAAAGAATATTTGCAAAACACTTTTGATCACACTTTAGCTGTTGATGAAAATGATCAGTTTTTGTCAGATCTAAGAAAATTAGAAACTCAAGGTTGGTGCAAACTGGTGGTTATGCAAGGTGTGGGTTGTGAAAAATTTGCTGAACATGTGTTTAATTTTGTGTCACCCAAGATAGAATCTGACAGCAATGGCAGAGTAAAATTACACAGTGTTGAAGTGTTTGAACATGGTGCCAACAGCGCCATTGTTAAAAAATAATACACAATAAATATCATTTGATATGAAAAGATATGTGGTGTGCATCAAGCACGGCAACAAATACGAGTCTGAATATGTTAATGTGTTGCACAGCATGGTATCACGACAGCTCACATTGGAACACGAATTTGTTTGTTTCACTGAAAACAGAGCAGGAATAGATCCCACAATCACAGTGTTTGACTTGCCCATGGTTCCTGTGAAAGGGTGGTGGCATAAGACATTGTTGTTTAATCCTAATTTACAGATTCAAGGAACTATATTGTTCATTGATTTGGATGTGGTAATATTTCAAAACATTGATAAACTGTTCACATACAAACCAGATGAATTCTGCGTGATCAAAGACTTTAATAGATACTTTCATAAAAATTGGATGAAAATGAACAGTTCAGTGGTACGTTGGAACACAGGACAACATCCACAATTGTATAGAAATTTTATCAAAGATCCTGTGGGACAATCTAAAAAATATCACGGAGATCAAGATTGGTTGTTTGAACAGGTCAAAAGCAACTATGAATTCTGGCCAGATGAATGGATACAGAGTTACAAATGGGAAATGCGTGAAAATGCCAAGATTGTTAGAAACAATAACACAGGCAAAAAAAATTTTAAAACTCCTGGAGAACCCAAAGTCAAACCAGACACTGCCATTGCTGTGTTTCATGGTGATCCTAATCCCAAAGAATGTGTGGATATCTGGTGTCAAACACATTGGAAATAGCAGTTTAATTCGCATTGACTGCAGTCAAAATATCGCATATACTAATAGTATGGTCAAAAGAATAGGATTTTGCTGTCAATGGTTTCATCATGACCGAACACTCAAAAAAAAACAACTGGAAGAATTAGAACGTCCTTACAATACCAGAGCCACCACAGTGCGTTGGTTGAATGAGCATAAAGAACAAGCCGAAGAAAAACTGGCATTTGTGTTCAAACACAACATTGAAGGTATCAAAAATTTAATATTAAAAGTATCTGAACTGCCAGTGAGCAGACGCATGTGTAGAATTTCATCGCCCATACTGCCAGTGGCCACTGAAAACACTTGGAGATACTATTGGGACAAACCAGAAATTATAAAGTATTGCGAACAACATTTTGCTGCTGCAGGTGATTTGGCTCGCAAACACAATGTTAAAATATCTTTTCATCCAGGACAATTCACAGTGTTGGCTTCGGATAATCCAGACATAGTGGATAGAAGCATAGACGAGTTTGAATATCATGTGCGTATGGCGAAGATGATGGGGTTCGGTAAAAAATTTCAAGACGGTTGCAAAATCAATGTACACATATCCGGTCGTCAAGGACCAGAAGGTATTATAAAAGCATTGCCTAGATTAAGCCCTGAAGCACGTAATCTTATTACAATAGAGAATGATGAAATGAGTTGGGGGTTGGATGCCACACTCCAGTTGGAAAAACACGTGGCACTCGTTCTCGATATTCATCATCATTTGATCAGAGATGAAGAATACATACAACCTACCGATGACAGAGTTAAACGAGTGATTGATTCATGGAGAGGAGTGCGACCCACCATGCATTATTCTTATTTTAGAGATGAAGCCTTAATGCCAGCATTTGATGAATCCACAGTTCATATGATACATAAAAATATGCTGCCTATCAAAGACATGATCACACTGGGCTGTCAAAAGGTAAAATTAAGATCTCACAGTGATCTGTTTCCCAACAAGGCACAGAATGAATGGGCTTTGGGTTTTTTAGAAAACTTTGATATTCAATGTGAAGCAAAGGCTAAAAACTTGGCAGCTGAACAACTCTGGAATCAAGCAGTTGAATTAGGATTAATAGAATCCGTGAATAAAATCTAGTGATCATCAGCACAGATTTTTAACAATATATCCATAAATAATACAAAACCCCACAGGAACACAGTAATGAATACATTCATCATGCTAATCATGCTATTGCATCTGGATCCAGATGGGCACCCATACACTACTGCCATGCAAGAGTCACCGTTGATTGAATACAACACTCTCAAAGAGTGTGAAACAGCATCAGAACTGAAAAGAGAATCCATGATAAAATCATCCCGACAATATCCTGATTTAGATATCGTAGACGTAAAGATTCGTTGTGTGGATGCTTCAGAAGCTGATTTTGATCCTTCTATCATACACATATAAGAGCATCCAATAAAACAATAAATACTCACATGCAGGAACAGATGAGACAGTGGATTCAATTGTTTGAAGCTAAACAATCACGAGAAAAAACCATGATATTGGAAAAACTGCCTTATGATAAAGGCGATCTTGCTCCAGTATTAAGCAAAGACAATGTGGAATATCATTACAATGTGTTGAGCCGAGGTTATGTGAACAGATACAATGCAGGTGAAGGTGATCCAGATTTCAATTATGGTGGTGCTAAATTGCACAATTTGTTTTGGGCTCAATTACAAGCACCCCAAGGCAGTAATCTTCCTCAAGGTGCAATCAAAGAATTCATAAACCATCATCACAAGAACTTTGATGTTCTTATAGAAGAGACAATTAAAAAAGCCATGACCATCCATGGTTCAGGATGGGTAATAATAATGAAAAATGGAGAAATTAACACCATACCAAATCAATCTTATAAAGCAAATATTGCAATTGCCATAGATATGTGGGAACATAGTTTTATGGATTACATACCAGCTAAAAACGCTAAAAAGAAATATATTACAAATATTTTTAAAATACTTAATTGGTCTGTGATCAACGACCGTTTGAACACAAAATAATCACAGTTTATCTATAGGAGTATCACTGCTGACATTCATGTCCAGTATTTTGCGTTGACGCACACCTTGTTTTTGAGCAAAACGCTTGGGATCACATTCACCGCACACATGCTTGTAATCATTGCTGATGCGTTTCAATGCTATGGCTCCTTTTTCACGCTCAAATTCCGTGCCACAGTTATCGCAACAAAATTTATAATAGGTTTTGTTACGCATACAGGTGTGTTTTATGCCCAGTTTACTGATGCGTTCAGTGGGGTGTTTTCTTGTGATTTTTTCTATAAACATACACTTGTATTTACATTAGGATTTGTGATTTTTTAATAAATAATTGAAACAGAATAGGAACACATGGCCGTAATCACTGTTACTGAAACCGCTCAAGAAAAGATCAGAGAGTTGTGCCATAGCAACAACAAGTTTGCTGTGAGATTATCACTCAAAGGTGGTGGATGTGCTGGGTTTTCCTATGATTGGGGATTTGCTGACGCAGAAGAAATTCAATCCACAGACGAATTATTAAACTTTGGTTCAGGAGCAAAACTGACCATTGACTCGGGTAGCATCATGTATTTGATGGGCACTGAACTGGATTACATCACAGAAGTGTTTGGATCACACTTTGACATTCGCAATCCCAATGCTAAAAGCTCATGTGGTTGTGGTGAGAGTGTAAATTTTGAAATGAGTAATAATTAGGACACGCATGACCAAACAGTATATCAACATCGGTGTGGAAGGTAACGACGGTACCGGCGATAGTATCCGCGATGCGTTTAGGAAAGCGAATGAAAACTTTTCTGAATTATATGCAGTATTTGGTCAAGGTGGTCAGATTGGTTTCACATCATTAAGCGATACTCCAGATGAATTGGGCATAAGAAAAGTTCCTATCAGTAATGACACTGGTACAGAATTAGAAATGCGTTCACTCACTGGTGGTTCAGGAATTTCTATCAGTTACGCCACATCAGGTCAAATCACAATCAGCAACGTGGGCGGAGAAGTATCACTGGATTTATCACCCAGTCTAGGAGGACCTCTCAATGCCAACGGTTTTGCTGTGGGCAATGCCGATGTGAGTGCTCAAGCAGTATCAGATTTTAATTCCACACACGGAACCAATATTACCATAGATAATCTATTGATCACCAAAGGTTACGCAGATCAAAGATATCTCAAAGCCACAGGTGGTGGAGCATCAGCAGGTCAAATTAGAATTAGAGAAGAACCATTATCAGCAGCAGAATACACCATAACAATCAGCAGTTACAGTGCAGGCAATGCTGTGATTACTGCTCACGGTTTTGATACCAGTTCAAATGGTATAGCATTTGTTTACAACAGCACAGGCACACCAGCCACAAATTTAACCAATGGTGTCACTTACTATTTGAGATATGTGAACGACAATCAAATGAGCATACACTCTTCATATGCTCAAGCAACCAACGATGATGATGGCACAAGAATTAAAATAACAGCAGCAGGTGGCACAGGTACACAAACATTTACTGATGCTGCTTATGATGATACATTGGCGGGATATTTTTTAAGCACAGAAGCAATGCCAAGAAAATCCGTTGTAAGACGTCAAGGAGACACCATGACTGGTGCTCTTTATCTGCATGACCATCCAGGAGATTTGGCAGGATTAGGAGCCCCTAATGGAGAAGATGATCTTCAAGCAGCCACAAAGTTTTATGTGGACAATACTAGTTTTAGTTCCAGTGTTAATTTATATGTCAGCACACAAGGTGACGACAGCATGCAAGGAGTGCCACCAGACAAACACGGCAGATCAATCAGTTATGCTTATAGAACCATAAATGCTGCCGCACGCAAAGCAGAAGAAGTTGTTCTTACATCTCCTGTAGAGCCAGGACCATATGTTCAACAGATTACTTATAATTCAGGAGCCAGCAATTCAGTGGTGGTCACTGAAGGAGTTACCAGCAGCAGTGGATATGAAGAAGTTAGAATATTAATTGAAGACAACAGACAATTCATAATCAAACAAATGATTGGTTATGTGAACACCACGTATCCAAATTTTACTTACAATGAAACCATTTGTGAGAGAGATTTAGGTTACATATTAGATGGCATAGTGATAGACATATTAGCAGATTTAAATGCCAATGTTCAAAGTAGACAGGCTGGTTTGAGATATTACAACAGTGTGAGTGCTGCCAAAGCAATCAATCAACAGTTGACTGAAACATTGGCTGGATTAAATTATGCCAAAGCAATCACCAATCAAGTTTTACAAAATGTGGCTGTGTCACCTATCTATGATATCGATTACACACAAACTTTTGACATACCACAAACAGTAGATGTCACTGGTAGAGCCGCAGTGGCAGCCAAGTTTGATGTGATTACTGATATTATTGAAAATGGAGTTTCTTCTGCTCCACCAGAAGTGGAAGGCAGTACATACACTATAACCATCAGCAATGGTAGCTTTGGATTTGTGGATCAAAATAATCCATCCAATCAAGATTTATTGCCAGGCAAAGTAATCAGAGGATTGAACAGCAACGCATTGGGAAGAATTGTTAGTATCACGGCAGGTGGCACAGCAGACACTGTGAGAATGGTGTTGGTTGAGCCAAGAGAATTTGAAGTGGGTGAGCAATTAGAATTCAGTTCACCAGTTAAGAATGTTCAAATTACAATATTCATTGAAAGTGGAACTTATTTGGAAGATTATCCTATTAGAATACCTAATAACGTTTCTATTTCAGGTGATGAATTCCGTAGAGTTATAATTAAACCAAGAAAAAGAATTTCACAATCACCTTGGGCTGACACATATTTCTATAGAGATTTAACCATAGATGGTCTGACAGTGGCTACCACAAATTTTGGTCGTCATTACTTGCAAGATCCAACTGCTGAAAAAAATACCGGATCTACTTATACCAATGTGGGTGGATATGACACAGCAGCCAGTCTTATATTGGATGGCAAAGAAGATATTCAATCAGCTGTGGTTACTTATATCAATGGATTGTTGTCCCCATCATCATTAAATCCTACAGATGAAGACAAAAGTAGACGCGATACAGGTTTGATTGTGGATGCCATTGTGTCTGATTTAAGCAAAGGTGGCAATGAAAATGCATTAGAGATGCAAGGCGCATTCACAGGAGTCACTTTAACCAGTCAGTGCAAACAAGGTATTTCTTATATCGCAACTTATATCAATGCCAGTGTGATTGCTGCTCAATCCAACACAATTAAAACAGTTGTGACCAATTTGATTGGCACTGTGTCTTTTGCTTTCAACGTGGCATATAAACCAGCCAAAAATAACTTGGACATGGATGTGTTCATGATGGGAGAAGCCACAATTGTTAGAAATGTTAGTTGTCAAGGTCATGGTGGTTTCATGTGTGTGCTGGATCCAGATTCACAAGTGTTAAACAAATCACCTTATATTCAAACAGCAGCCAGCTTCTCAAGAAGTGCCAATACCAAAGCATTCCGAGGTGGAATGTTTGTGGATGGATCTTGCGGCAACATGGAATTAACTGTGGATTCGGCAGTGAGTCCATACGAATTAGAAGTTTCCAGTTCGGGTGGTGTGGGATTATTTTTAAGAAAACCACAAACTCCTACTTCATTCTATATTGCTGGAATAAGATATCAAGTGGATGCTGTGGTTGATTACGATGCTCCTGCTGGCACTGCCACATTATTATTGAATGCTAGTTCAGGTGAAGGATCAGGATTCACTGAATCAACTCCGTATTCAATTGTGTTGGGCACAGCTGGAAATAGATCCATATTAGGTAATGACTTCACTCAAGTGAATGATTTAGGTTATGGTCTATTGGCCACCAATGGCGCATTGTCTGAAATGGTTTCCATGTTTACTTACTACTGTCAAATTGCTTACTACGCATTGAACGGTGCTCAAATCAGATCATTGAATGGATCCAATGCCAATGGTACATACGGATTGGTTGCTGAAGGATCAGATCCTAATGAATTGCCAGACGATGTGGTGATGACCAACAACATGGTTCAAGTGGCCAAAGTGTTTGATGATGGTGGTGACCATACAAATCCTACATTGGGTCTTAGTGTGTACGTGTACGATTTAGAATTTGTGCCTGAGGCACGCAGTGAAATAGAAATTGATCACGATCCCACAGATTCATCTATTTCCTTAGGAATTCAAAGATATGAAGTGGCCAGTGTATCACTAGTGGATCCATTGGATTACGTGGCACCATCCAGCACAAGAGACAGCACAGTTTACAAATTAACTCTCAGCACAGCAGGCAGTAATAATACAGCTACCACAGGGTTGTCCCAATTCTTAACCAATGGTCAGACTGTTGTGATAAGATCCAATCAGAATCACGAATTTGAAGATGTGGGACAAACAAATCCTACCAGACCCAGCACAGCCCTGGTATTTGCTGAATCACTCAACACAGTTTACAGAACCATTGCATACAATATAACAAATTCAGTAGGCACTGCTTTGCCAGCCAATCATGTGGTCACAACTTTTGACTCCACTTTTGATTATGTAAGATTACAGTTGGATCCTGTGTCAGCATTATTGAACACCTATGCTGGTGCTGGAACAACCATGGGAGCCACTGCTGGTGACGTGGTGATTGCCATTGAGAAATTGACTGAAGCTGCTGACATCGCTAGAATCAACACCGGCAACATGAGCTTTGGTTGGGCAGGTAAAACTCACACAGTGAGCAATTATGTGGATAGAGTCACATACGCCACAGTGCAAATAGCAAATTTAACCAACATCAATTCATTAGGGCCTGTCACAGGACTTCAAACATCATTGTTAAGAGGAGTTGGCACAGAAAATATTTCACTTCGTTGCGGATTAAAATCTGGTGCTGCAGCCGATATCACAGTAAAAATTTCCACATGTAGAGCCACAGGACACGATTTTTTAGACATAGGTACAGGTGGATATAACTCTTCCAACTATCCAAATTCGTTGTTTGGAAATCCTGCAACGCCAGCAGTTCAATCTCAAGAAGTGACAGAACGTGGCAAAGGTAGAGTGTTCTATGTGAGCACAGATCAAGATGGTATATTTAGAATAGGTAGATTCTTCACAGTGGATCAAGGCACAGGATCAGTGACATTCTCAGCTTCAATTGCGTTGAGCAACTTGGATGGATTAGGATTCAAACGAGGTGTGGTGGTTTCAGAATTTTCAACAGATTCTGCTTTAACTGACAATGCTTCAGACACAGTACCCACAGAATCAGCTGTGCGAGGTTATGTGGATCGTAGATTACATTACACAGATGCTGGCACACTGGTTACTAATCCAATTGGTCCAGGAGCTGTGGCCAGAGATGGATCCACTTCATTCACTGCCGACATCAGTGCTGGAGGATTCAAACTGATCACACTGGGCAATCCTGCTTCACCACAAGATGCTGCCACCAAAGACTATGTGGATCAAACATTGTATGACAGTGATCAGATAGAAAATTTAAGAAACGTGGACATTTCCAACTTTGCTGCCAATCAGATATTGGTGTTCAATGGTCGCAAAAGAATATTCACTGAACCAGAAACAGGTGGATTGTTTGCTCCAACCAACACTATCACAGGCAGTTCATCAGGTGCCACAGGCACAGTGGTGGATGTGGAATCAGTGGTATTACCAGGAGCCCTTAGTGCAAGAAGAATCACATATCAATTGACATCCATTGCTGATTTTACCACAGCAGATGTGATCAGTTTTGGCGGAATATCAGCACAAATTATTGATGGACCAATGAATGAATTGGCCAATGGAGTTATGTCAGGCAGCACAGACATCACAATCACTGCCACAAGAACCACAGCACAAACCACAGTGGATTTACAAATTGTGGGTGGAAGTATCCTTAACGCAGATGTGAACTCAGCAGCAGCCATTGCTCAAAGCAAATTGGCCATGAATGCTGCCACCATACGTGCCAATGCCACAGGTATCAGTCAATCAGATCTTGGATTGGCCAGTTTCGACAGCAATATTTTTTCTTCTACCAATGGTTGGGTGAGTGTTCCCAACAACGGATTGAGTATTAACAAATTAGCAACCATTGCCACAAAAACTGTGTTGGCCAACAATACTGGTAGCACAGCCGCTGTCACAGCAGTGTCATTCGGCACCATAATAAATCAAGGCGGTGGATTGGAAGATGGTGATTTCACATCAGTATTATCAGGAGCATTGGATCCAGGAGAAGCTTTAATCAAAACAGGCACAGGAGCGTATGCCATAACCAATGTGAGCACCACAGGTGAAGTGAATAGTATTATTAAATCAGACACTTCAGGCAACGTGGATGTGGCAGCATTAAAAGTGGATGGCGCACTGTTGATTGACAGCGTGACTGTGAGCAACGACACAAAATTTTATACCAGAGGATCAGCAGAATTTTTAAATGCTCGAGGCAGTTCAGTGGATACCACTGTGTTGTCATTCACTGGCAAAGAATTTGCTTTTGGAGCATTGAGTGCTGCACAAAGCACATTGGCCGCCACATTGGCCACTGGCAGAACCGAAACTGTGGCGCGAGGATTGGCGGCTCCACACATTTACACACATTTTATAGAATCAGGCACAAGAGAAACCAACGGCACTGGTATAGCATTGGGAGCCGGTGGTGGTGATTGGGATGGTGCTGGTCCAAACACAGGTTCGGGCACGATCAGCATGGTGGTGGGCGGTAAGGCTCCATTCATAATTGCAGGTGATGCAGATGATTCAACCATAGCCACTGTGGGCATGTATCCAGATGTTACCAACGCATACACCATTGGTAATGCCAGCAAGAGATACAAAACCATTTACTCTGAAGTGTTCCACGGCACAGCAACCAAAGCATTGTACGCTGACTTGGCAGAGAAATACAGAGCTGATAATCAGTATGAATCAGGCACCGTGTTGCAGTTTGGTGGTGAGAAAGAAGTCACCATTGCTATGGAAGCCAACACCAATAAGATAGCAGGTGTGGTGACCACAGCACCAGCATTTTTAATGAATGATGAATTGAATGAACCCAACACCGTGGCAGTGGCACTGCAGGGTCGTGTGCCGTGCAAGGTAGTAGGAAAAATTGTCAAAGGTGACATGTTGGTGGCCAGCTCTACACCAGGTGTGGCCTGTGCAGCCAAGGGTGAAATCAAGATAGGCACAGTGATCGGTAAATCGCTGGAGCATTATGATTCGGACCAAGTGGGTGTGATAGAGATAGGGATAGGTAGATAGCATGGCAAAAAAAACAGTCAACATAGGCAGCTCGGTCAACAAGGGAGACGGTGATCCATTACGCACAGCGTTTGGCAAAATCAATGATAACTTTGATGAAATATATGGTGCCATAGGAGCTGACGGATCCATATTCAATCCTCTCAGTGTGGACAGTCACATCCTGCCAGACACAGATAATACCAGAGATTTGGGATCACCTGCCAAACGTTGGCGAGATGTTTTTGTGGCTCCTGGATCTTTGTACATTGGTGATATTAAACTGTCAGCAGGCGACGGTGTATTAACAGTCCAACAGGTTACAGATGCTGGATTAGTTACAGAAGCTCCAGTGCCAGGTTCTCCAGGCGTGGTCACCACAGATAGACTGAGTAGTGGAACCCACGAATTTGTGTTAGAAAGTAATGGTACTCTTAGCTTGAATGGCAATCCATTCACAGGCAGTGGTGGTGGTGTTTCTATCTCCGACTTTGGTATTGGCTTTGTCAACACATTGGATAGTGGAAAGATTACCACCAGCAAACTGTACAATAAAAATCCTAATCAAGGACTTAACAATCAATACACATTGGAAGTTACTGATGGCGGTGTTGTTGTATTGCCAGATCAAAGCATTATCAACGGTGCTACCCTAAAATCTGTAGCAGGCAACTATGCTGGTATTACAGCAGGTCCAGTAGGTAAAGATGAAGATTCATGGATGTGGGTGGACGGCGAAGGTGCTTGGATTGGTACAAAATATAATACAGATCAGAAACTTTGGCATTTTAATAATGATGGTGGACTAACATTCCCCCAAGGCACCACAATTGCCACCGCTGACGGATCGGGTGCATTTATTATAGACGGTGCTGTTGGCAAAGATGTTCAAATATATACCTATGGCAATGATGTTCCTAATGGTTGGACCTTTGGCGCAGATGGTACAACTTCATTTCCTAACAATGCTATTACCACATCTAATACACCACTAACAATACAAACTAAATTACCTGCTACATATGGTCCGTTTTACACAGCGTATTTTGAAAGTGGCAATGGTAGCGTAAATGGTGTTCACTTGAGTGGTTATGCTGGATATTTTAGTATTACTACTGTCAATATTAACAACGATGGGACATATTCAGTTAGTGGTTACCCAGCATCTATACAGAACGGAACTAATCCAACTTATACAATATCGGGTGTAGACTTAGGCGGTACTTCTCCTGCCAACGACTGCCTATTAACTGTTACCACAGTTAATGATGTGATTACAAATGTATCAGTATCTGGTACTGCGCTTTTACCTAAATGGACCTTTGGCACAGATGGTATATTAACATTGCCCTCAGGTGGCACTATTGCAGAAGGCGGTGGCATTAGCGGTGCTATTCAACTTACACCCGCAGGCGGAGCCAATGCTTATCAAGCATTGCTAATTTACCCAACTGCTGAAGGCGAAGGTGATCACATACACTTGACCGCAGGTGGCGGCACCACTGACCTATATCTAGGCAATGACGATCAATTTGTCAAGATTGATCATGGTGGTAATGTTATTGTTGCCACAACAAATGCCAATCATTGGACCTTTGACACAACGGGTGATTTAACATTACCAACTGTTATTACTGGTACTGGGTCAACAGTAAAATCACAATCAGCAATACGTATACAAG
>Ga0114974_10001927_pt1 | contig 16164 bp, 13 predicted proteins | sample S_130206_EF_Meta_FD_87318 | JGI IMG/M metagenome (GOLD analysis project Ga0114974, IMG submission 87318) | Freshwater microbial communities from Lake Simoncouche, Canada to study carbon cycling - S_130206_EF_MetaG | ecosystem: Environmental > Aquatic > Freshwater > Lake | place: Lake...
CAGGCAGCTTAGAGTTTCTAAATGATGGCGCCTGGAACAAGCGCATGCACCCCGGTTGGGCGGGCTACGCCGGCGTGACGGCTGCCACCATGGGTCGACATGGGTACACCGGAACGCGCCTGGCCTATGAGGGGCGCTTTGGCCTCTATGCCAGTCATTTGGCCGGACGTGATGATTACGATCTGAGTATGGCGACTCAGGATCTTGGTCAGGTTTGGGAGCTTGATCGGGTATCGGTTAAACCCTTGCCTGCGTGCCACTTCACCCATGCTGGGATTGACGCAGCGATTCGTATTTACGAGCAAGGTGTCAGGGCTGAGCAGATCAAGCGCATCAAAGTTTTGGTGCCAGCAGAGGTGGTTAAAACAGTATGTGAGCCTGAAGACGCGAAGCGTATCCCTGCAAACTCGTATGAAGCACAGTTCAGCATCCCTTACTTGGTGGGTACTGCCTTGTTGAAGGGGCGTTTGACCCTGGATGATATCGATGAGCCCGCTCTGTCAGACCCCAAGGTCTTGGCACTTGCGGCGATCACGGATTATGCGGTCGATCCCGACAGTCGCTTTCCAAAATTCTTTGATGGAGAGGTGATTGTGGAGCTGAAAGACGGCCGAATCATTCGCGAACGCGAGGCCATGAATCGTGGTTCGGTAGATCGCCCCTTAACCGCGCAAGACATTGTGAGCAAGTACCGTGACAACGCAGCGCGACAGGTGTCTGTTGCACGTAGCCTAGAAATTGAACAACTTGTATTAGGCCTTGAAAAAGGATCTGCACGAGATATTGCACAGTGTTTGGGTCGGATCGCATGACCCTTCAATCAAATGAATCATTGATAATTTTTACTGCAGCACCGGAGATAAATACATGAGCACCCAGGACGCAGGTCAAGAACAACTCATCCTAGATATGGTCGATCGCTTTTTAGAAAAAGAGGTCAAACCGTACGCATGGCAGTTAGAGCACGATGATGAGTACCCCGCAGAAATCGTTGAAAAAATGAAAGAGATGGGGTTGTTTGGTTGTTTGATTGACCCAGAGTATGGCGGCTTGGGTTTGTCAACGGTGACCTACGCCAAAATCATCGAACACATTTCTGTGGTTTGGATGTCGGTGTCTGGCATTATTAATTCGCATGTCATTATGGCCGCCGCACTGCAGCGCAATGGGACTGCCGCACAAAAGCAGGCGTTTTTACCGCGTTTCGCAACAGGCGAATTACGTGGCGGTATTGCCCTCACTGAACCAGATTGTGGGACAGATTTGCAGGCAATTCGTACGACCGCTGTCCGCGATGGTGATGACTACATTATCAACGGCAACAAGATGTGGATTTCGAATGGCATCTATGGAAACTGTTTTGCCGTGTTGGTAAAAACAGATTTGAATGCCAGCCCGCGCCATAAAGGAATGAGTTTATTTATTGTTGAAAAAAGTGACGCCTTTCGTGCGAGCCGAAAACTTGAAAAGCTTGGCTATAAAGGCATAGATTCTGCAGAACTGGTATTTGATCAATGTCGTGTGCCCGCGAGCCAATTGATTGGTGGCAAAGAGGGTAAGGGTTTACAGATGATTTTGAATGGGCTTGAGTTGGGCCGTATCAATGTTGCTGCACGTGGCGTGGGTGTTGCGCAAGCCTCGTTAGATGAGGCGGTCAAGTACTCGCAGCAGCGCAAAACCTTTGGTAAACCGATTTGTGAGCACCAGGCGATTCAATTGAAGTTAGGCGACATGGCTACGCGGACCGAAGCGTCGCGCTTGCTGACGATGCGCGCAGCAGAGGCCTACGACCGTGGAGAGCGTTGCGACATGGAAGCCGGCATGGCTAAATTGTTTGCAACCGAATCCGCCTTAGAAAACAGTATGGAAGCAATGAGAATTCACGGTGGCTATGGGTATTCAAAAGAATATCTAGTCGAGCGGTTTTATCGTGATGCGCCTTTGCTAACGATTGGCGAAGGCACGAATGAAATGCAACGCATCATCATTGCTAAGCAGTTGATTGCAAGGAATCCAATATGAGTTTGCCCTTACAAGGGATGCGCATTCTTGCCATCGAGCAATATGGCGCAGGGCCTTTCTCTACACAGCACCTGGCTGATCTCGGTGCTGAGGTGATCAAAATAGAAAACCCACATGACGGGGGCGACGTGGGGCGTGCAGTGGGCCCGCATTATTTCGGCCCTGGCGATAGTCATTTTTATCAGGCATTTAATCGCAACAAGAAGAGTGTGAGACTCGATCTGAAACAAGAGTCGGGTCGTGAGGTTTTACATAAACTGCTTGAGCATGCTGACGCAGTGTTCAATAATTTGCGCGGCGACTTGCCGGCTAAGTTAGGCCTGACCTATGAGGCGCTTAAGCACATTCGCAAAGACATTGTGTGCGTGCATCTATCTGCTTATGGTCGCGATGGCGAGCGTGCAAGTTGGCCTGGCTATGACTACTTAATGCAGGCGGAGGCTGGGTATTTGTCATTAACGGGTGAACCTGATGGCCCGCCCTCGCGCTTTGGCTTGTCAATCATCGATCTCATGACTGGGACGACGGCGGCGCTCGGTTTGGTTTCTGCCGTCTTAGGTGCGCGACAAACGGGCGTCGGCCGCGATGTTGACTGCAGCTTGTTTGATGTCGCCATGCATAACCTTGCCTATTTAGCCACCTGGTACTTAAATGGTTCGCATACTACGGGACGCGCACCCCGCTCGGGCCATCCGTCACTTGTACCGAGTCAGCTTTATCAGACTAAAGATGGTTGGATCTTTATTATGTGCAACAAAGAGAAATTCTGGCCTGTCCTGGCAACAGCCCTGGGCAAGCCAGAATGGGCGACCCGAGTTGAGTACAACTCGTATAAGAATCGTCTCGCGAATCGCGAGCAATTCAATGCCGATATCGATAGCGTGACCTGTACCGACACGACAGAAAACTGGATGAAAAAATTTGCCGGCAAGGTTCCTGCGTCTCCGGTTTATGATGTTGCACAAGCGCTTGATAACCCTTTTGTGCATGCGCGTAAAGGTGTTGTGACTACGCGAACCCCCGAGGGTAAAGAAATCCTGGGTGTGGCCACGCCAATTCGCTGCAGTGGCGACCCTGCGCCGCTACGTGCAGCCCCCGCAATGGGCGCTGATACCGATGCGTTGCTCACGCAAGCCGGGTTTTCTGAAAAGCAGATTGCGTTTCTACGCGAACACGCGGTGATATGAGTCTTGCTAAATTTGAGTCTTTTGGTTCTGGGCCGCGTTATGCGCAGCTCGCAAAGACGCTGTTAAATGAAATTCATTCAAGTCAATACTCAGTCGGTGATCTGTTGCCGACGGAGTATGAATTGTGTGCGCAGTTCGGGGTCTCGCGATTTACCGTCCGGGAAGCAGTCAAGCAACTGGTCCAGCAAGGTTTGGTGGTACGTCAGCCCGGGGTAGGAAGTCGCGTGGTTGCGCGAACACCTGCCGCGCAATACACGCAGACAATGTCTGGCATTACTGACTTACGTCAGTATGCGATGGAAACTTCTCTGCAAATATCCGATACGTCGGTTGATGTGCTTAAACCTGAACAAGCTGCGCTATTGAGCGCGGCAGTGGGTGAGACATGGTTGCACATCCAGGGGCTAAGATATATCGAGGGGCAGTCACGACCTCTTTGTATGACGGATGTTTATGTTGCGCCGCGCTTTCGGTCTTTGACCGGTGTGAAGGGGCGGATGACGCAACCTTTGTATCAGCTGCTCGAAGAACAATTTGCCTGTCGAATTAAGGCGGTTCAGCAAGAAATCCGTGCGATGGTGCTGCCTGCAACGCTGGCCAAGCAGCTTGATGCGCCCGCGCGCAGTGCAGGGTTGTGGGTGGCCAGGCGTTATATGGATGAACGGGATGAGCTGGTTGAATTCGCCGTAAGTGTGCACCCAGCTGACCGCTTTAGTTATCGTGAGGCGTTTCGTCGGGATTGGCAAATCACTGAAAAATAAGTACTCAAACAGTGAACCTATATCGAGCAGTACGGTCGTATTTAAGTTAATCTTTTAGCGACCCACCTTTTTTTGTTTTGAGTTTGGAGACGCGCAATATGAAACTAGCCAGTTATCTCGTCGATGGCCGTGCCTATTATGGTGTCATCCAGCCGAACGGAGACGTGATCGACCTTTCGACACGAATCGGTCACGAATATTCTAGTTTGTTGCAACTCATTCAAAAGAATGGCATCGAGGTTGCGCGTACCACGCTTGTGACTGCAACGCGTGCCGATCGCAGCGAAGACAGTTTGCAATACTTGCCACTTTTTGTAGAGCCCGTCACGATGCATTGCATCGGATTAAATTATGCTGCGCACGCTGCCGAGGCTGGTCATAAGTTGCCAGAGTTTCCGCGTACCTTTGTGAAAATTCCGGCGGCGATCGTGGCCCATGGTGAATTGCTTGAAAAACCCACCCTTTCGCCTGAATTTGATTTTGAAGGCGAACTTGCTGTCATCTTGAACAAAACTGCGCGTAATGTGAGTGCAGCTGATGCCTTGGGTTACGTGGCTGGCTACACCTGTTTTATGGATGGTTCAGTGCGCGATTATCAATTCCAGCGCACCTTGGATCAAGGCAAAAACTTTTTTCGATCAAGTTCAATTGGTCCGGCCCTTGTCACGCCTGATGAAGTCGGATCGCTTGAAAAGTTATCACTGAGTACCATTGTGTCGGGCGAGAGGATGCAGCACGCTTCGTTTTCGACTATGATTTTTTCTGTAGCAAAACTGATTGAATACATGTCAAGCGTGACCGAACTCCGCGCAGGAGATGTCATTGCAACTGGCACGCCCGAAGGCGTTGGCTTTAGTCGTAAGCCGCCAAGGTTTTTAAAGTCGGGTGACACGGTCGAAGTCACGATCGATCGTATCGGCACGCTAAAAAATACAGTTGGCTAAGACGGGGTTGCCAGAATATCCCAATGTCCTACGGTGCAATGCTCGGCCTTGCGCCGAGCTGCAAGCCATTGATCGACATCTTGAACGCTGATTAGGTGGGTTTCGCGTACGGCCGCCGCGCTACCTGTTGCAAGTGCTTGGATCAGCGCAGTTTCGCTTCGATCAATTTGCCAGGGGCTTGGCGCTAAAGTGACCTCAAAACGACGCAACTGAAGTTCGCGCTGCAAAATACCTGCGGCCTCTGGCCCCGCAGCCACACCAAAACCCTTGTCTGTTTTTTGATGAGCGTGAAAGGCCTTCAAGATTGAACTGTCTGAAGGATGGGGCGGCAGCCACTGTTCGTGCCCATCGTAAGTCAAGACCGTGTAAAGGGGGGTGCGCAGCGCTTTACAAAAGCGGACTAGCCACGGTTCTGCAACTAAATCAAAAAATGCGGCGGCAGTGATCAAATCAGCTGGCCAACCTAATACGGCTTCAATATCGAGTGCAAGGTCGACTTGTACAAAGCTAACCTCAATCGTTTTGTTATTTTTACTGAGTCGCAGCACGGGCTGCTCGGCAACAATGGCATCCGCCCAGTCAATGATAGCCGTGCGTGCTGCCTCGAGTAGCAAGGGATCATAATCAACCAGAGTCCACTGTTGTTGGTCAGGTAGTGATCCCGCTAACGCGCGAAGATTTGACCCCGAACCACAGCCTAAGTCGATCATACGCACCGCGCGTTGCTCTGTACGTGCCAACACTTCTAGTCGCGTGCAGACTTGTTGCTGCAGTGTCTGGTGTCGAGCGCGATGATCTGCAGGTTCGCGCAAAGCGAGCCACTCGGGTGAAAAGCCTGTCATGAAATGAAGCGTCCTGAAGTGTCTGTGAACTGCTCTTTCACAAGTTGAGTAAAACGGCCACCCTGAGCATAGAGTTCATCGAACGTGCCGCTCTCAATGATCGCACCGTGATCCATGACCAAGATGGTGTCAGCCCGTCGAATCGTGGCAAGACGATGCGCGATCACGAGCGTGCTGCGGTCTTTGGTGACCGCATCAAGCGCTTGTAATAATTTTGTTTCAGTCGCACTATCTAGCGCACTGGTTGCTTCATCCAAAATTAAAATAGGTGGATTTTTAAGTAATACGCGCGCGATCGATAAGCGTTGGCGTTCACCGCCAGACAGTGCGCGTCCCCGTTCGCCGATTTTTGTTTCGAACCCTTGGGGGTGCTGCAAGATGAAATCAAGCGCCTGGGCACTGGCGCAGGCTTGACGTAGTTGAGCCTCGGTGGCGTCCGGACGCCCAACTTTTAAATTCTCGGTAATCGAACGATTGAACAGAAGTGCTTCTTGAAAGACAACACCGATGTTATTGCGGAGCGCCGAAAGTTGTAGCTGACGAATATCTTGCCCATCAACCGTGATCCGACCAGACTGGGGGTCAAACGCGCGGTACAACAGGCTTAAGGCGGTTGATTTTCCGGCGCCGGAAGCGCCCACAAGCGCAACGGTTGTGCCAGGCTTGAGGGTGAAGCTCAGGTTATTGACAGCGGGATTTTTTTGATCGTAAGCAAAGGTGACGTTTTCAAAGGCGATGGCACCGCGCAGGCGTCCAGGGTCGACCGAGTCAGGTGAATCATGAATCGAGGGCTCGGTATCGAGCACATGAAAAAACTCTTGCAGGCGTGGCGCATCCATTGCGAGGCGATGGATGAAGCCGATCATTTGCTCAAGTCGCATGATCACCATCCCGGAAAAAGAGATGAAGGTCACGATCGCGCCAACAGTAGTCAGTCCTTGCGTAAACAACCAGGCGCCCAGTGCGACAATACATAAAATACTTAAAGTCGTCGATGAACGGGTCAAGACGTTGACGAGCGCCCACCACGACAGCACGGGCATTTGTGCGCCCAAGACGCGCTGACTGATATTTTTGAGTGCACTGACTTCATGTTCGATTCGAGCAAAACTTTGTACTAAGGCGATGTTGCCTAGCGCGTCAGAGGCCTGCTCGGCAAAATCTGAATGATGACCTTCAACTTGCTGTTGCAAGTGTTGTGTTTTACGTAAAATAAAGTTTGTGAGCGCCACAAAAACAATACACAACACGATTAGAACGAGTGCTAGCCGCCAATTGATATATAGCGCTACTGGGACTAAGACGATGAGTGAGACGGCCGCGGCCAGATGATCTCGAAAAAAACTTAACCAAAGCCACCATAAGGAATCGGTGCCTTGAAGCATGATTTTCATCAAGCGCCCAGAGTGCGTGTCGGCTTGTTGAGCCAAAGGTAATTGCAAAACATGCTCAAAGTAATCGCGTAAGACAATGTGTCGACGCCGATGCGAAAGACGATCTGCAAATAGAGCAATGACCGCACCACAAACAATTGTGAACAGACCAAAGCCGACCCAGGCCAAGAGTAACGGCCTCAGTGAAGGCCAAATAGCGGAGGGATCGTCTAGAGATGCGCGCGCCAGCGTATCGATCACCAGACCAAATAAAATCGGCTCTGCAAACATCGCCATGGCGAGCGCCACGTTGGCACCCGCTAAAGTCCAACCAAGCTTGCGATCTGAACCCAGCATTTTTAAAACGCGCGCATAAAGCGCGACGAATTTGATGGCCTTGTGCGACTGACTAGGATTTGTCATGGTGGCGGTCGGCCTTGAATGTTGCACGGTAACGCGCGACAGCAAGATCGAGTGCTTTGAGGGCAAGAGGAGGTGAGATTTCTTCAGGCAAACTGACGAGTTGCCAGCGCATCAGTAAGCGACCGAAGCTTGGCCAAGAAGTCACTACAGCAATTGGAATAGATAACAGTAATCCGGCGAGCATGATCATGGCATACGACAGATTGCCAGGATGTGTGAGCCATACTGCAACAGTCAAACTCATGCCAAGCAAGGTATGCGGCCAAAATTGACGCATTGCGATCAAAAGCGGAACCGAGTGGTCATCGCGCGCCTGGCCGGTCCAGCCCGATTTTTTTCCGAAGACCAAACCAATAATAAAGATTGTGTGATTGAGCCAGGTGATTGGCGTCATCAACAATGAAAAAACCATTTCAAGCGAGAAGCTTATCGTGAAGCGAAGGCCGCCACCAAAGCGCTCGCGTTCTTTTGGGCGAAGCAGCACCTCGAGTGCGCCGGCAATCTTGGGTAAGTACCACATGAGCAAAGTTGTCGTAAGCAAGGTGATACCAAGGGGCCCATGCATGAAGGCCGATGGTGCAGGTGCTGCACAAAGTAATCCAATCGAGAGCAATATCAGCGCGATCCAGGCGGGCGAACTTAAGAACATCAAAATCGCAATGCAGAGCTGGTAGCGGCTTAAAAACTTGAGGCCAGGCATGGTTAACAAATGAATGTATTGCAGATTGCCTTCGCACCAACGCAAGTCACGGCGGATGTATTCAATGAGTGTTGGTGGATTTTCTTCCCAGCTCTCGTCTTCTTGCGGAATGACACGAACGTCAAAGCCCGCGCGCCGCATCAAGACAGCCTCAACTTGATCGTGACTCAAAATGTGCCTGGGCGAACCTTTTGCATCGGGCAGCAACGGTAGTTTGCAATGCTCGATGAAGGGTTTGATGCGGATCGCTGCATTGTGCCCCCAATAAGGCCCACAGTCGGCGAGCCACCAAGCCGAGCCCATGGTGTAGGGGCGCATGCCCAAACGCATGCCAAATTGAAAGAGTCGCGTAAAGCCGCTTGTGGAGGGCAGACCGACGACAAGGCCTTGCAAAATTCCTAGGGATGGATTGGCTTGCATGAGACGTACCAGTCGCAAAATTGCTTGACCCGTCATAAAACTGTCTGCATCGAGCGTGATGACGAAGTCGTGCAGATGCCCCCAGCGTGAGCAAAAATCTGCAATGTTGCCCGCTTTGTAGCCCTGGTTATCGGAGCGCCGCCTGTAGGTCAGTGCTAAACGATCTTGCCAGCGCACGGCCATTGCGTTGAAGCATTGCTCTTCTTGGGTGCCGATTAAGGCATCATCGGTATCGCTTAGAACATAAATATGTAATTGTTGAGCAAAGCCCGTGGCCACCAGGCCTTTCATCATTGCTTCAAGGTTGCGCTCAAGACGCGTTGGCGTTTCGTTACGAATACAAAGCACGACAGCGGTTGAAGAGGTAATTGGCTCGGTTGTGCCGGTACGAGCACCGTGTGGCAAGACAAGACTTAAGGGATCGCGCGCAAGCACGTTGATCAGAAAGCCGATCATTGAGTTCCAGAAACCGACGACGGTCCAGGGTAATGTGATTGCGAATAAAACCAGCAGGGCACAGGTGCCCCACGCGCCAACTTCTATGCTGAGTGCCGCCTTCATCAAGCCTAGCATTGCAGCGAAACTAAGCGTTGCAAGCAGCCCAAATAAAATCCGTCTGCCTGCTAACATGCGCGGCGGGTAAGCAGTTTGTGATAATTTCAAAATCAAGACCTCTGAGGCACGTATACTCTTTTTAAATGCTCGCGCAGTATAGGGCAGAGCGTAAACTGTGTTTTCAACTTAGGATTTTACGTGGTAAGTCCAGCTTTTGATCCACTCGCACTGACCCAAGCGCAAGCTCTGTGGTATGTCGCCCCTGGCGCAGCAGAGCTGCGTGCTGAAACCTTGTCCGCCCCAGATGCGGGGCAAGTTCGGGTGCGTAGTTTGTTCAGTGCCCTGAGTCGCGGCACGGAGTCTTTGGTTTTTGCGGGAAAAGTCCCCGAGGCTGAATTCACTCGGATGCGGGCACCTTTTATGGAGGGCGCGTTTCCGTTTCCTGTGAAATATGGGTATGCCTCGGTAGGCGTAGTGCAGAGCGGCCCTGCTGACTTACTCGGGCGGTGTGTGTTTAGCCTGACGCCGCACCAAGATTTTTTTAATCTGGCTGTTGATGCGGTCAGTGTGATCCCCGAAGGGCTGCCTCCAGAGCGTGCGGTGCTTACGGCCAATATGGAAACGGCCCTCAACGCGGTATGGGATGCTGCGCCTGGTCCGGGGGATCGCATCGCCGTGGTTGGCGGTGGTGTTCTAGGCTGCTTGGTGGCGTTTTTGTGTGGCCACCTTCCTGGTGCTCATGTGACGCTGGTTGACATTAATCCTGAGCGCGCCGCCCTTGCGACAAACTTGGGCGTGAATTTTGCAATGCCTGAATCGGCGCCGACAGATTGTGATCTGGTGTTTCATACCAGCGCTTCAGGCGCGGGCTTGACCACCGCGCTGGCTCTGGCGGGCGAAGAAGCCACGGTGCTTGAATTGAGTTGGTACGGCAGCCATTCAGTGAGTGCACCCTTGGGGGGCGCTTTTCATAGCAAGCAGTTGCGACTACAGTCAAGTCAGGTGGGCCATATCTCTGCAACACGGCGGCCGCGCTTTACGTATCGCCGTCGATTACGCGTGGCGCTTGGGCTACTGCAAGATACGCGGTTAGACGCGTTGTTGGCGCAGCCAATCGTCTTTACAGATTTACCTCAGCAGTTACCCAAAATTTTAGGTCAGCCAAGCGGCATTCTTTGCCAGTTGATTCGTTATTCTTAAGGAGCACTCTGTGTTTACAGTCGAAGTTCGCGATCACATCATGATCGCCCATTCTTTTCGCGGCGAGGTTTTTGGCCCCGCCCAAGCCTTGCATGGCGCAACCTTTGTTGTTGATGCCGCCTTCATCTCAAAGACCTTGGATGTCAACGGTATCGTAGTGGATATCGGTCGCGCGCTCGATGTGCTTAAAGAGACGCTTAAGCCTTTAAATTATTCAAACCTTGATGACCACCCGGCATTTAAAGGGGTCAATACGACAACCGAGTTTTTAACCAAATATATTTTTGATCAACTCGCTCAGGCTGCGCGCGCCGGTACGCTCGGACGTGACGGGAAAGAATTGCACGCCATTCGGATAACGATTTCTGAATCGCATGTCGCGCGTGCGTGGTACGAAGCCGCGATCTAAACCGTTGGCCTGCTTAAGCAACGGCATGAAACGACTGGTCTTTGCGATACCCGGTGATTTGACGACCTCGACAGGCGGTTATATTTACGACCGTCGCATCATTGAAGGTTTGCAGGGGCTCGGTTGGCAGGTGCAGGTACTGGGCCTGGGTGAGGGCTTTCCGTATCCTGACGATGCGACAAGGCGAGCGGCCTGCGAACGTCTGCTTGCACTTGACCTTGATGTGCCCTTGGTGATCGATGGGTTGGCCTTTGGTGTTTTGCCAGAAGTTGCAGCCCGGTTGCAGCGGCGCCATCCTTTGCTGGCCCTTGTGCATCATCCTTTGGCTTTTGAAACGGGCTTAAGCGCTGAACAGTCGGCAAGTTTTAAAGACTCAGAGCGTCGCGCGCTTGCGCACGCGACGCGTGTCATCGTAACCAGTCCCGCAACAGCGAACGATGTGACCAAACATTTTGCGGTACTAGCTAATCTGATTGACAGCATTTTGCCCGGCACCGACCGTGTTGCAAGGGCTGTGGGTAAAGCTGGAAAAGAGCCGCTGCAATTACTTTCGGTGGGCTCGGTGGTGAAGCGCAAAGGTTTTGATGTGTTGTTGGCCTCGTTAGCCAACGTGACGGCGCTGCCTTGGCAACTCACGATCGCAGGCGACCTCACGCGCGACTCAGAAGCCGTCTCTCAGTTGCACCATGATCTTGAGCGCTTTCAGCTGTCAAGCCGAGTGCAGGTACTCGGCGCTGTGGATGCCGAACAACTTGAAGCGTGTTACGCGCGCGCAGATATTTTTGTACTGGCCTCGCGCTTTGAAGGCTATGGGATGGCCTATGCCGAGGCCCTTGCGCACGGTTTGCCTGTGATCGGCACGAATGCAGGTGCGATCCCCAATACAGTGCCGGACACCGCTGGCTTATTGGCCGAGCCTGGCGATGTTGAAAGCTTGACTCGGGCACTGAGTCAGTTGCTGCAAGATACCGATTTGCGTCAGCGTCTGTCGCAAGGGGCCTATTTAGCCGCAGAGCAACAGCCGTCATGGACCGAATCGGCAAGCCTGTTTTTGTCAGTGATTAAGCGTGCGATAGCTGAACACGAAAAGTTCAAACAAGCTTAAGCCGTTGTTGCGACAGATCGCAATCGAACACGACCTCGTCTTCAAGCGGATGCACCTGCATTTTTATTCTGACAGCTTGGTCCATCTGTTGAATAGCGGGTAAGACAAATCCTGGCCGGCCCGAGCCCATGATGATGGGTGCCACGATTACATGCAGGCGGTCTAGGCAGCCCGCATGCATAAAGCGTGAAACCGTATCGGCACCGCCTTCTATCAAGATGCGTTTTAAACCTAAACCCGCGAGTGCTTTGAGAATATTTACGGGATCTAGTTTGCCGTTGTTGCTTGGAATTGAAAGCACTTCAACGCCGGAAGGGGTGTTTGCCTTGACCTGATCGGCTACGACCACGATGCGGCGTGTGCCGTCGTCTGCCCAAACCAGGGCATCGCGCTGGAGTCGCGACTGGGGGTCAATCACAACGCGGGCGGGGTGTCTGCCTGTGACGAGCCTGACAGTCAGTTGGGGGTTGTCTGCGATTGCGGTACCGACCCCCACGACGACAGCGTCGACCACTGCACGCAAACGATGCAAATGCGCCAATCCCGCTGGGCCGTTGATGTATTTTGAGTGGCCTGTGACGGTTGCGATGCGGCCATCTAGGGTTTGGCCGAGCTGGCCAACGACCAGCATTGAATCGCTTGACCCTGATCTTAATGGGTTAAATAAAGCCGCCCACTGCGGTGGAAGCGGGGTTGCCTGTTGGGCAAAGGTCTCAAGTAGACGGGCCCACGACGTAGCTTGCTCGGTTGAGTTCATTAGAAGATCTTGAAGCGAGTTAAAAAATAAGATTTATTTAGCGTTTCGAGCTGAGCTAAAAAAGTTGTTACAAACTAAGTGTATTCCCCAATATAGCTAAACGATGGTGGCATAATAGCAAGCAACTCAATCGTTCAGTTAAATGTCAGCTCGGGCTGAAATTTTAAAGAACTTGTCACAATTGTAAAAAATGAACGCCAGACTCCCCGTGTCCAAGACAGACCCTTTGATTGAAGTTGATCGCGTCATCTCCGAATTGCGGCGCGGAGCGAGTGTGCGGGTGCACCTCGGTGAGGCAAGTGTGTTGATGTTGGCGGCCGAGGCCGTTAATGCCTCGAGCTTAAATACGCTGGCCTCTGAAGCGTGCGCACCGATCGCGTTGGTCATGACGGGTACCCGTGCCAATGTGCTGGGCCTTGATAAAGGCGATCATCAAGCGTGTTTGGTTTCAGCGGCTGGGGGTTTAACTAAAGCGGTCATTGATTATTTGGCTAACCCATTATCCGCACTTGAAGTCCCTCCTGATTTGACCTCACTCACGCTCGAGCCGGCGGGGCATCTTGAGCAGGCGTGTGTAACGTTGGCCAAACTTTCGCGTTTGTTGCCTGCCGCGATTGTGGCGCAAGCTGAGGTAGCCACTGATGCCCTGGATGTTCAGGTCTCTGCGATTGAGGCCTATATGGATATCGCCGCTGATTCTTTAAGTGTGGTGAGCGAAGCCCGCGTCCCACTCGAAACTGCCGAGCATGCGCGTGTTGTTGCGTTCAGGCCGCGCGATGGTGGCATTGAACATTTAGCCATTGTCGTGGGCGAGCTCGATCCTGCAGTGCCTGCGCTGATTCGTCTGCATTCAGAATGTTTTACGGGCGACTTGATGGGGTCACTGCGTTGCGATTGCGGCAACCAGCTGCGCGGTGCGATTCGTGCAATGGATGAGTCAGGCAGCGGCATTTTGCTTTATCTGGCGCAAGAAGGCCGCGGGATTGGTTTGGTGAACAAGCTGCGCGCCTATCAGTTGCAAGACGCTGGTTTTGATACGGTTGATGCCAACTTGCAGCTCGGGTTTGATTCAGACGAGCGTAACTATCTGCCTGCTGCACAAATGCTTCGTTTACTGGGTGTGACAAGCGTTCGCTTAATGACAAACAACCCTTCTAAAGTTTCAGCCTTGGCGCAACACGGGATCGAAGTTGTCGAACGTGTGCCACATATTTTCCCGTCAAATGAGCATAACCATGGCTACCTTCGTACCAAAGCTGCGAAAAGTGGTCACATGCTTTAAGGCGTACTCGCGATGAGTCGCGTGCGGCTCTCGCATCTTTCAGCAGGTTTTATCTCAGTACTCGTGGGCTACACCAGCTCTGCAGCGATCGTGCTGCAGGCCGCCTATGCAGCCGGCGCGACGCCCGCTGAAATCTCTTCATGGTTATGGGCGCTCGGTATCGGGATGGGCTTAACCTGTATTGGTCTGTCACTTTATTTTCGCGAGCCAATCTTGACGGCCTGGTCGACGCCAGGTGCGGCGCTTTTAATAACAGGCCTCGCGGGCTTGTCAATGTCAGAAGCCATTGGCATTTTTTTATTCAATTCTTTGCTCATCACAATCGCTGGGTTCTCGGGTCTGTTCGAGCGCCTGATGGGCTATGTACCCAAGACGCTTGCTGCGGCAATGTTGGCCGGCGTGCTGTTGCGTTTTGGGATGGATGTGTTTGTTGTGCTGCCTCAGCAGGCTGGGTTGGTTGGCGCGATGCTTGTGGGGTTCTTGGTGTTGCGCCGTTTGTTGCCCTTGTATGCGGTACCAATGACCTTATTGATCGGCCTGGGTATGTCGGCAGCCTTAGGCCTATTCCAGGCGCAGCACTTACAAATTAGCTTTGCTCAGCCACTTTGGATGACGCCGACCTTCTCGGCTACGACGATGATTGGTGTGGGGATCCCATTATTTATCGTTTCAATGGCATCTCAAAATGTGCCTGGCTTGGCCGTGTTGCGCGCCAATGGTTACACCACCCCAGCTTCGCCGCTGATCGGTTTTACAGGTCTTGCGGGTTTGATTCTTGCACCGTTTGGCGGCTTTTCATTTAATCTCGCGGCCATTACGGCAGCGATGTGCATGAGCCAAGATGCAGATCCGAATCCAAAAAATCGTTACCTGGCTGCAGTCTGTGCGGGATGTTTCTATGTGGTGATCGGAATCTTTGGCGCGACGGTGGTGAGCTTGTTTGCAGCTTTTCCGCAAGCACTGATTGTGACGATTGCCGGCTTGGCGTTATTGGGCACGATTGGTAATGGTTTAGCCAATGCCTTGAAAGAAGACAAAGAGCGTGATGCCGCAGTCATCACATTTTTAGTGACGGCTTCAGGGCTTTCTTTGTTTGGAATCAACAGTGCTTTTTGGGGATTAGTGCTGGGCATGATGACCGCGGCGTTGAATCACCGCAAGTCATCGTGAACCAAGCAACCTAAACTGCTGCGCCTGTGGTGTCCAGTGCCGTGCCCGAGTCATAGATAGGCGGATGCGTCACAATCGATTTGAGTTCTGGGTGTGCAATCTGCAAGGCTTTGAGGTCAGGCTTAGGGCGACATAATGTAGGGTCACCTTTGAACGCCTGTTCGATGGCGTGCGCGGCCGCTAAGACTTGATCATCACCGAATAAGCGCCCAGACATTTGCAGCCCAAAGGGCATACCATGTTCGTCAGTGCCGCAGGGCAAGGCGATAGTTGGATTGGTGGCAAGCGTCACCACGTAGGTTAAGCCTAACCAGTGGTAATAGTTGCGCATCGTTTGGCCATCAACCTGCGCTGCGTAGAGTTCAGTCCAGGGAAACGCAGTGACAGGTACGACCGGAGACAAAATCAAATCATATTTTTCAGTGGCAGCAGCAAACTGCCGCGTGATTTTGGTTTGTTCGAGATGGGCCCAGGCGCGGTCTGCCAGCGTGATGGAGGACGCGATCTCCATGTTTGCACGAATATTTGGACCGAGTGTTTCGGGTTTCGTGCGATAGGTTTCTGCGAAAGACGATACGAAATTTTCAGCACGCAAAATATCAAACGCGCGATCAGGGTCGCCTAATTTGAATGCAATCGGTTCACACTTTGCCACTAATTTAGAAAGTGCCTCGATGCGTTTGCGAAAGGTTCTGCGAATTTCTTGATCGACAATACATACGCCAAAGTCTTCGGTATAACCAATCCGCAATTTTGATAAATCAAATTGTTTGAGTGGCCAAAATTTTGTTGGATCGTTGGGAAATACAAGTGGATCCATTGCATCAGGTCCGACGCTTGCTGAATATAACAATGCCGTATCGGCAACGTCGCGCCCCATTGGGCCCAGTACTGAAATCACCGACCAGCCAAGTGCCCGCGCATTGTTACCAATCATGCCGGGCGAAGGGCGCATGCCAACCACGCCGCATAAGGCAGCGGGGATGCGTAAGGAGCCGCCCGTATCTGAGCCTG
>Ga0114974_10001928_pt1 | contig 16164 bp, 13 predicted proteins | sample S_130206_EF_Meta_FD_87318 | JGI IMG/M metagenome (GOLD analysis project Ga0114974, IMG submission 87318) | Freshwater microbial communities from Lake Simoncouche, Canada to study carbon cycling - S_130206_EF_MetaG | ecosystem: Environmental > Aquatic > Freshwater > Lake | place: Lake...
CAGAACTACCAGCGCTTTGACAAATTGCAGGATTCGCCAAAAGCGTATACGTAACAACATAAGTCCCGGCAAGGCTATTAGTTAAATCGATTGTTCCTGTGGTAGCATTTATGCTCAATCCCGCTGTTGAAGAAAAAGTGCCTCCTGGAGAAAATCCAGTTGCTATAACCGGTATCGGATTGGCAGCATTGATACAAACAGGTGAGCTATACGTAAACGAAGTAACGGAAGGTGGTGCAACCAACAAGTCAAAATCAGTGATGGCAAAACAACTGGTGTTTACATTACTCAATCGAAGATAAATCTGTTGCGGATTGGTTGTATTTAGAAATGCAGTGGTATTCGCAATGGCATTTGTATTAGTAACTGCATCATTATAATTGGTAAAAAAAGTAACAACCACATTGGTTTGAGTGCCAATTGCCAAACCGATATTAGGTGTTAAATCAAAATTAGCTCGCCCTGGCAAACTCGGCAAACTGCATTGGCGAATGTCAGTAGTTGTAACAGGAACTGGAGGTTGGTAAAAAGTAGCGGTTCCCGTCCAAGTTACAGAAAAAGCGCTCACACCTATAGGCCTGTCAATGGCGATATAATAGGTTTCGTTATCCAAGACATCCATCCATTTTACAAAACTATTTCCATCGGAACCCGGGCCTTCGCTAACATCTGTTTCGGTGTTGTTCATTCCCGTTAGGTTGTCGGGCTGGTTGATATTTGCAGGATTTGTGGTTGAACATCGAATTGCGGTTCCGAGGTTATTGCAACTTACATCAGGACCAAAAATCCAGAAATCAAGGTCTTCTACAATACTGCTGCTTTGAGGCGTCAGTACAAATCCCAAAGTTCCACCTGTATTTATTTTAATTTTTAACCAAAGGCTGTTGTTTTCGCCACTGCTACAAGCATTAGTTGACGAAATCTCTTGAATTCCCGCTCCGTCTGACGTTAACCCCGAGAGATTGGCGTTGCCACAAATAAAAATAGCATCCACACAATCATTTTGTGAGACCATTCGCAGCGATGTAAAAAAAAATACTAAAATAAAGACAAGCTCAATTGTTTTTGTTTTCTGTTTGGAGTAAATCATAGGTAACGATGTTTTCAGTTGAATGCAATAAATCTAGCGCTACTTTTTGTTGAAAAGTAAGAGTTTGAATTCCACTGCATTTACATCTCGAAATTTAGTTAATAATAATTACTTTACTATTAAAAAGGAACAATTTTTTAGTGATAAACTAATTTAATCGGTTAGTTAGAAAATTCTTTGAAGCGTTTTTTGGCGTCTTTCCAGTCTATCAAAGTCGCATTTTGAATACGGATAGTTTTAATTTTAGAAGAAAACAATTTAGATTGCTTCATCGCTTCAAGGTGCGTTCCGTTTTGATAAAATGTAGTAATATCACTTTCATTTTCCCATAAAGTCATTGTGTACCAAACTTTCAAATTCGTACTGCCAGTTATTTTATATTTTTTGCAATTAGAAAGCTGCAACTCTTTGATAATTTGTCCATTGAATTTAAAAAACGGGACGAGTTTTAAATACGAATTCAGCTCAATTTTAGTGATGGAGACGGTCATTTTAGGATGCGTTTTATTTATACTTACAAGTTTTAATTAGAATTGTGTTGCGTTCAAAGCTTTGTAATTGGGAATTAATCGTTAATTACAATCCTATTTACTTACTTCTCAGTAGCGTCAAAAATTTCAATATCAAATACCGATTTAAAGCGTTCAGCGACATTAAAAGCAGCTGCTTTATCCTCTGTTTTATATATGGTAATGTGCTTGTTGGTATTGTAAAATAAATTCACCTGAATAATGTCACTTTGCAAAGTTGTTTCTAGGGTTACGAATCGCAAAGTTTGATTTTCTTTAGTTTTGAAAACCGATACGTACTCAAAATCGGGGCAAGGTTTCCATTTGCCAAAGCGAATACCAAAAATTGATTTGATGCTTCTGTAGGTTTGATTTTGCAAATTGACTTCGGACCCTTCGCTAAGTAATAGGTTAGCACCCAAAGCAATGAACAGCAATCCAAAGAAACTAAAAAATAAAAATGAATATAAACCAAATAGAAATGCCGCTATACCAAAAACTTTTTTAACGGGAGAAATATCTTTGAGATAAGTAATTGTATTCATAAACACTTGTTGGTTCAGTTGGTCGCACTTGTTTGCTTATGCTAAAGTAAGATTAAATGTTTTTTATAAAGCCATTTATTTTATTTTTCTTTTGGAGCATTAGTTCCCGTTGCTACAAACGATTCCTCCCGTCATTCGCTATATCTGTTCTTGCGAACCCCGCCACAACAGGATGTCGCTACTACCGGGGCTATGAAATTACGTTTTGATTTTCATAATTGCGTTTGCCAATCTGAGATTAACATTCGATTTGTCAATATGAATTCAACCCTGATTTGTCAATCTGAATTTATTTCAGATTCTATTTTAGAGTTCAGTAAGTCAAGAACTACTTTTTTTTATTTACTTGCACGGATTACAAATCCGCTATCGGGTTTTGCCAAATCATCCCAAATACAAAACCAACTTTCCATTAAGCCTAAAACCCAAATTGCTTGTAGCGTGTGTTGGCAGTAGGCATTTTACGTTCAATTATTCTTTTTTATGTTCGATTTTATTTTTGCGTTAGTAATTTCTGTTAAAACAGCAAGAGTGAAGAACGTAATTGCAATTAAAAAAAGATAGTTTTTTAGTGCTGCATCTTCTTTTTCAATAAATGACATACAACCAATAGACACCAGATTTCCGAGCCATAAAATGTTAAGCCATTTTTTAATTTTTATTGTCCGTGATGCAAGCAGCCAATTTCTATATTTTTCATTATCAGGATAACTTTTGACTAAATAGCGAAAGTCTTTAGTCGCTTTGTCGTAATTTTTATTATTATAATTTTCAACTCCTCTTGTCCAAATTAGCATTTCATACATTGGAATTTTTACTAGTTCATCCCAAGAACTACCTTCGAAAAGTTCAATTGATTTATCGAGATATGGAATTGCCTTTTTGGAACTTCCATAGTTGGAAAGTGAAAGAGCATAGTCAGAAGTTAAACGCATAATTCCATCATAATCAGAATTAGATTTTGTTTTGTCAACACTTTCAATTGTATTCTGATTTTCTTCATAAAAGTCAATAAATTGCTTTGGAACTCTATTCTTATTTTCGGAGTAAATTTTTTCGCAAAGTGTTTCTATTTCGTTCATTTTGTTATGTTCGTTTATTTCTGTGTCGGTTAGATGCTTACTGCCAACGTTCCCGCGCTACACGCAGTTTGGGACTAAATTAAGCCCATTATTCGGATTTGCCAAATCATCCCAAATACAAAACCAATTTCAAATTAAGCCTAATATCCAAATTGCTTGTAGCGTGTGTTGTGCCTAGTTATTTATTATTTTCTTCAGTTCTTTAAATTCTTCATTTGCTAATAAATCAAGTTTATTACCTGATGCTAACATTATTGCTTTATGCATTTCGTTAATTCTATTGAGCATCGGTAAAATTATTCGATTACCATGTTTTATAAAAGAATATAAATCTTTTTCAGTTGTTGGAATTTTATAACCTTTAGGACTTGAAGAGATTAATATTCCATTATCTCTCAGGTTACCTACAATTTTGGATCTAAAATACTCTTCCGATAATTTTGATTCTCGGCTTTGGCTTAAGTGATTAAAAATCTCTTTTGAAGAAATATATCTTGATTTGTAATATACTCTTTGGAATAAAAGCAATAATTTTAAGAAGTTGATTTGGTCAATCTTTTGTTGGTCGTTGCCAACTTCTTTTTCAATAAAATTATTAATTCTCAATATACTTACTTCTGCAATTAGTGGCGAATAAGATTCATCAGTATTTGACTCATTAAATTCTTTAAAATTGTATTCTTTTGGGAAAAAATTGAAATCGCTTACTATCGGTTTTAATACAGTTTTAAATTCTTCACTATATTCTGATTTTTTAGTTTCATCATAGATATAGGCGATTGTTCCAGCAACAAAATCTGCAATTTGAATTAAATTACTTTGTTTACTGTTTTGTATTCCAAATTGTGAACCTGAAAATAGATTTTTCTGATGGTTTTTATAGACATAATTCTTAAATTCAAGCATATAATCATTTCCACCATGCTCATCTACAAATAAGTCTAATTGAGGAAAAGTTCTGAACAGTTCTTTATATAATAAATTATTTAAGTATTTATAAAATGATTTTTTGTAATTGAAGCCTTGCCCTTTAAGTTCTCTTTTGTCTACTATAACTGCATACACAGAAATATCAAGCTTAACAATATCATTTAGAATATTGAGCCTTCTTTTATGATTGCCAGCAACGCCACTTGATTTAATTTCTCCAGTTTGGAAATTATGGTTTTGTCTAATTATATCAACTTGTTTTTCTAAATCTTGTACTTTTTCAGAATTACAAATTACAGTGGCAACAATAAAATGACTTCCTTGTGAATCAAATTTAAAGGAATTGTTTCCGGATTCATCTGCAAATGCTGTTATCATAGAATTTGTTCTTTTTAAGCAGTTTTTTATAATTAGGCACAACTAGCTTATAGGCGAAACAAACTTTCGTATATCACCCCAAATTTGGGAAGATAGGCGAAGGTTTGTTTCGCATTATTTATTCTCAAATATATCTCTTTTTTTCTAACAAATCATCAAATGGACTTTTTATTACCGTATTCAATTCAAGAATTAAGATTGACTAACATTAGTATTATTACCAATTTGGAAATCCATGTAGTTCTTAAATTGATGTAATAACACATTATTTTAGTGACTGCGGATACAAAAATTGTTGAATACCGTTACTAAAATACTTTCGTACAGTTTATAAAACTAAAAGATATATATCTTTTGTATTTAACATGTATATCTTTTAGCATAAAGATATACATGTTTTTAAGGTAAAAGATATATATCTTTTATAAAATTGATCCTGTCTAAATATAAAATGAAACAAGAGGATCACCTAATTGTGTCCTCTTGTTTCATTTTAATTAGCCTGATTGCTAATGCTTTTTAGTATGTTGTACGATTACTAACTTATTGGATACGCTATGTTGGTGGTTTTTGCAAAGGTTGTTCTTTCAAGATTTGAAAAAGAAATACATGAAGAAAAAAGGTAAAGTTGTAGCCCTGACGAAATCACCCAACACCCAACATCTAAGGCCCAATACCCATCACCCAATTACTTAAACATGTCTTCCATTCCTGGAATCATGGGCATGTCAACTCTAGTAACCGCGTCCAATTCGGTTTGGTTTACGTTTGCCGCCTTTTCAATTGCTTTGTTTAATACTACGATTAGGTAGTCTTCCAATTGGTCTTTGTCTTCCAATAAAGCATCAGCAATGACCACAGATTTTATTTTGTTATTGGCCGTCAAAGTCACTTTCAATAACCCGTCAGCGCTTTGTTCGTCTATCAAAACCGTGTCCAATCTCTTTTTGGTATCTTCTATTTTTTGTTGGGTAGCTTTCAATTTACCCATCATTCCCATTAAATCCATGTGTCTGTTTTTTAGAATAAGTGCTGCAAATTTACATAAATACTCGATAAAAAGCCATAAGAAAATTACTAATAACGATGCTTTCTTAAATGCTTTGTCTTATTTTTGTAGGTTTATTATATAATGTAAACCATAGCAATGTTAGAGCAACCAAAACCGCCATTGGCCAAAATAATTCCAACAACATTAGAGAAGTTTAATGATGTTAGAATTGACAACTACTTCTGGCTAAACGATAGAGAAAACCCCGAAGTTATTGATTATTTGAATAAAGAAAATCAATATTACCAAGAAATGACGGCGCATACTAAAGCATTTCAAAAGGAATTGTTTGAAGAAATGAAAGCCAGAATAAAGGAAGACGACGAGTCGGTTCCTTACTTATACAACGGATATTACTATATCACGCGCTTTGAAACAGGGAATGACTATCCTATTTATTCTCGAAAAAAAGGAAGCCTTTCGGCAAATGAAGAAATCATGTTCAATTGTAACGAATTGGCAAAAGGGCATAAATATTTTCAGTTGGGAGGTTTAAGCGTTAGTTCTGATAACCAATATGTAGCATTTGCAGTAGATACCGTTGGAAGACGCATTTATACCGTGCAAATAAAAAACCTCATTACGGGTGAAATCTTTGCAGATACAATTGAAAATACTTCGGGCGATAGCACTTGGGCGAACGATAACCAAACGTTGTTTTATACGCGTCAAGACGAAAAAACATTGCGCTCTGATAAAGTTTTCAAGCACAAACGGAACACCGATGCTGCAAATGATATTTTAGTGTTTCATGAAAAAGACGATACGTTCTCGGTAGAGGTTACCAAAGAGAAATCAAAAAAATACATCGTGATTAGTTCGTCTAGTACAATGACCACAGAGTTTAGAACCCTGTTAGCCGACAATCCCGATGGCAAATTTACGGTGTTTCAAAAAAGAGTGCGCGGACTAGAATATGATATTGCACACTTTGGCGAACATTTTTATGTGTTGACCAACAAAGATGAGGCTACGAATTTCAAGTTGATGAAAACTCCCGAATTGGCTACAGCCAAAGAAAACTGGGTGGATATTATTGCGCACCGAGACGACGTTTTAATTGAGGACATTGATATTTTCAGAGATTTCTTAGTGGTTACCGAGCGCTTCAATGGTTTGAACACCATCCGAATTATGCCTTGGAGTGGGGAAGGGGAATATTATTTGCCTTTTGAAAGTGAAACCTACACCGCTTATACCTCTACCAATGTTGATTTTGATACCGATATTTTGCGTTACGGCTACCAATCCATGGCAACACCGTCGTCAATTATTGATTTCAATATGAAGACCAAGGAAAAACAAGTCATGAAGGAGCAACAGGTTTTAGGAGGTAAATTTGATAAAAACAACTATACCGAAGAACGTGTTTGGGCTACAGCCACTGATGGAACGAAAGTGCCAATTTCGATGGTTTACAGAAAAGAATTAAAGAAAGACGGTTCTAATCCTTTGTTACAATATGCCTATGGATCCTATGGTTATTCGATGGATGCCACGTTCTCGTCAACTCGATTGAGTTTGTTGGACCGCGGATTTATATTTGCAATAGCGCACATTCGTGGGGGAGAAGATTTGGGACGACAATGGTATGAAGATGGAAAGTTATTGAAGAAGAAAAACACCTTTACGGATTTTATCGATTGCTCTAAATTTTTGATTGCCGAGAACTATACATCGCCTTTGCATTTATATGCTGAAGGTGGTTCGGCAGGAGGTTTGCTAATGGGTGTTATAGCCAATATGGCGCCAGAATTGTATAATGGAATCATTGCCCAAGTGCCCTTTGTAGACGCATTGACCACCATGCTTGACGACACCATTCCTTTGACAACGGGTGAATATGACGAATGGGGAAATCCAAACATTAAAAAATATTATGCTTACATGAAGTCGTATTCTCCCTATGATAATGTGACTCCACAAGAATATCCAACCATGTATATTTCTACGGGATTACACGATTCTCAGGTACAATATTGGGAACCAGCGAAGTGGGTGGCAAAATTACGTGAATTAAAAACCGATAGCAATTTGATTTACCTTGATACCAATATGGATGCGGGTCATGGTGGTGCTTCTGGACGATTTGAAGCCTTGAAAGAATTGGCCAAGGAATTCACTTTTTTATTAGATTTAGAGAAAATAGGAAATTAATTAGAAAATTATTGTTAAATTTGCATGTATTGAGGTTAGCATAGATTGAATATTTGAATCTTAATGGACTACTTTTTATGAAAGAAAAAATAAAAGCCTTCGACAGTGTGTTGGATTTAATTGGGAATACACCCCTAATTAAACTGAACAAAGTTACGGATGATTTAGTTGGGAACTTTTACGCAAAAGTAGAAGCTTTCAATCCAGGTCATTCTTCGAAAGACAGAATAGCACTATACATTATTGAGGAAGCGGAGAAAAAAGGAATATTAACTCCAGGCGATACCATCATAGAAACTACTTCAGGAAATACAGGTTTTAGTTTGGCAATGGTGAGTATTATAAAAGGATACAACTGCATATTAGCAGTGAGTTCAAAATCTTCACACGACAAAATTGACATGCTGAGAAGTATGGGTGCAAAAGTATATGTTTGCCCTGCCAATGTATCTGCTGACGATGAACGTTCCTATTATTCTGTAGCCAAACGCTTACACGATGAAACAAAAGGTTCGGTATACATCAATCAATATTTCAATCAGTTGAATGTTGATGCACATTACAAATCTACAGGACCAGAAATTTGGGAACAAACCAACGGTCAAATAACCCATTTAGTGGCGTGTAGCGGAACTGGAGGAACAATCTCTGGTATTGCAAAATACTTGAAAGAGAAAAATCCAAACATTAGAATTTTAGGTGTTGACGCCTTTGGATCGGTATTAAAGAAATACCATGAAACCAGAGAGTTTGACAACGACGAAATATATCCTTACCGTATTGAAGGTTTAGGGAAAAACTTAATTCCATCTGCAACCGATTTTGATTCGATAGATTACTTCATGAAAGTAACCGATGAAGAAAGTGCACATGCAACAAGAGAATTGGCAAAAAGAGAAGGTTTATTTGTAGGATACACTTCAGGTGCTGTTCTTCAAGCCATCAGACAATATGCAAGCGATGGAGAGTTTGATGCAAACAGTAATGTAGTTGCCATTTTCCCAGACCACGGTTCTCGTTACATGAGTAAAGTGTTTAGCGACGATTGGATGAACGAACAGGGTTTCTTTGATAGCGTTAATGCCGAAGAAGCTCAGAAGATTGAGTTTATCAAATAGAAAGTTAGACTTCTTAGATTATAGAAAATTAGACCTATATATAACAAAAAACTCCAGAGCAATTTGGAGTTTTTTTGTTATTTAAGTCTTTCAATCATTCAATCTTTAAATCTTATAATCTTTAAATCTTTAAATCATTCAATCTTTAAATCATTCAATCTTTAAATCATTCAATCTTTAAATCTTATAATCTATCAATATAAGAAGTCTAAATAATTACTCTTCCATTGTATGGTACACATTCATCACGTCATCATCTTCTTCCATTTTCTCTATTAATTTCTCTACGTCAGCCATTTCCGCTTCCGTGAGTTTTTTAGTAATTTGGGGAATGCGTTCAAAACCTGACGAAAGGATTTCTATGTTTCTGCTTTCTAACTCTTTTTGGATGGTTCCAAAGCTTCCGAAAGGCGCGTAGATTAATATTCCGTCTTCGTCTTCAAATACTTCTTCTGCACCAAAATCGATTAATTCCAATTCTAATTCTTCAGGATCAATTCCGTTTGCAGGAATACGGAAGTTGCAAGTGTGATCAAACATAAATTCAACCGAACCTTGCGTTCCCATTGTACCATTGCATTTATTGAAATAACTTCTAACGTTGGCAACTGTTCTGTTGTTATTATCGGTAGCAGTTTCCACTAGAATAGCGATTCCGTGTGGTGCATAACCTTCAAATAAAACTTCTTTATAGTTGGCAGTATCTTTGTCTGTTGCTTTTTTGATGGCACGTTCTACATTTTCTTTCGGCATATTTACCGCCTTAGAGTTTTGTATAACGGCTCTCAATCTTGAATTGGCTTCAGGATTAGGTCCTCCTTCTTTAACTGCCATTACAATATCTTTACCAATTCTGGTAAATGCTTTCGCCATTGCTGACCAGCGTTTCATTTTTCTACCTTTTCGGAATTCAAAAGCTCTTCCCATTTCTAATAATTTTTATTGTTGCAAAAATAACTTTTTCAATTTCAATTGCAATATCAATTTAAATATTTAATTCATAATAAATAATCTGTGCCAATCTGTGAAATCTGTGTTTATTTTTATATTGTCATTGAAATTGCCATTGACATTATTTAAACTTTTTTATAATATGTGTTGATTTTTATTATTGCTATTGAAATTGAAATTGCCATTGCAATTGTTTTTATTTCTTATAAAAAGGCAACTTAATCACCTTTGCAGGAACATCATTTTTTCTAATTCTAATGAAAATTTCACTGTCAACTGCTGAAAAAGCGGTTGGGACATAACCCATTCCGATTCCAACATTCATAGATGGCGACATCGTTCCCGAAGTTACAATCCCAATTACATTTCCGTTGGCATCTACAATTTCGTAATCGTGACGCGGCACCGCTCGTTCTTGCATTTCAAAAGCTACTAATTTTTTAGTAACACCTGTTTCTTTTTGTTGTTTCAAATTTTCTGAATTGGTAAACTCTTTTGTGAATTTTGTAATCCAACCCAAACCTGCTTCTAAAGGCGAAGTGTTGTCGTTGATATCGTTTCCATACAAACAGAATCCCATTTCTAATCGCAATGTATCACGAGCTGCCAATCCGATAGGTTTGATTCCGAACGGAGCCCCCGCTTCAAAAACTTTGTTCCAAATAGTTTCCACTTGGTCGTTTTTGCAATAGATTTCAAATCCACCAGAACCAGTATATCCTGTCGCTGAAATAATTACGTCATCAAAACCAGCAAAATCAGCCACTTCAAAATGGTAATACGCTATTGCAGATAAATCAATTGATGAAAGTGATTGCATGGCTTCAACGGCTTTTGGTCCTTGAATTGCCAATAAAGAATAGTCGTCAGAAAGGTTTTTCATTGCAACACCCAAATCATTCTGTGAGGAAATCCAGTTCCAATCTTTGTCGATATTTGAAGCATTTACAACCAAAAGATATTCCTCATCCTTCATTTTATAGACAATTAAATCATCTACAATTCCACCATCATTATTTGGTAAACAAGAATATTGCGCTCTTCCGATAGTCAAAGTTGCGGCATCGTTTGAAGTCACTTTTTGTATTAAAGCCAATGCATTTGGGCCAGAAAGTAAAAATTCACCCATGTGAGAAACATCAAAAACACCCACGGCATTTCGTACTGTTTCGTGTTCGGCATTCACACCTTCATATAAAATAGGCATATTGTAACCTGCAAACGGAAGCATTTTCGCTCCCAAACTTTCGTGAATGTGCGTTAGGGCTGTATTTTTCATTGTCTTGTTAGCTTTTATTTAGTGCGGCTAATTTATTCATTTTTTATGGAGTGGCAATGTTTTTTTTGGAGCTATTTCCAGCTATCCGTTTCAATCCACGCCCAAAAGCGTGGGATTTCCACTGCCATCTGGGCTAGGGTATTTGTTTAACGAGAATAAAATGATTTTCAATTCAATTTTGTTTGAATTGAGTGCTTTGATAAAGTATTTATTTTCAAATATTTATCGCTTTAAAAAAGCCTTGAATTCTTCGTAAGTTTTAATTTTAATACTCAACTTTTCCTTATTCAATACGCTTTCTATTTGAGTTGGAATCGGAAGTTTTACATTCAAAATAGGATCTACAACATCTAAGAACTTAATAGGATGTGCCGTTTCTAGGAAAATTCCAATTGAATTTGGATAGTTTTGTAATTCCTTTTTCAATCCAAGGAATCCAACAGCTCCGTGGGGTTCGGCAATATAACCTGAATTTTTATATATTGCTTGTAAAGCCACTTCAGTTTCGGAATCCGAGAACGAGTAAGATGAAAAGTCTTTTTTGAATTCCGCCAAATCGTTTTTATACATTTCTTGAATCCGAATAAAATTACTCGGATTTCCAACATCCATTGCATTAGAAATCGTTGCTTTGGAAGGTTTTGGGTCGTATAGTCCTGCTTCTAAAAAACGAGGAACAGTATCGTTTACATTGGTTGAAGCTACAAAATGTTCAATTGGCAAACCTAGTTTTTTAGCAATGATACCTGCGCAAATATTCCCAAAATTACCACTAGGACAAGAAAATACAAGGGGTTTGTTTTCTGATTTCAATTGCTTGTAAGCAAAGAAAAAATAAAACATTTGAGGCAACCAACGCGCAATATTAATAGAATTTGCTGATGTTAAATTTTTATAGGTAAGACTGTCGTCTAAAAAAGCTTTTTTAACCATGTCTTGACAATCGTCAAAAACACCGTCCACTTCAAGCGCAGTAACATTTTGTCCCAAAGTTGTCAATTGTCGTTCTTGAATGTCGCTCACTTTTCCCGAAGGATATAAAATAACAACATCGACACCTTCAACACCTAAAAAACCACTAGCAACAGCCCCTCCAGTATCTCCAGAAGTTGCTACGATTACCGTGTTTTTCGCCCCTTTTTTATCTGAATTAAAATAGGCCAAACAGCGTGACATAAAGCGTGCACCCACATCTTTGAACGCCATTGTAGGACCATGAAATAATTCTAATGAATAGATGGAGTTTTCAACTTTCACCAACGGAAAATCAAAACACAAGGTTTCTTTGATAATTTGTCTAAGGTTGGCTTCTGGAATTTCATCACCTACAAATTGTTGAATCGCTTGAAATGCAATTTCCTCGTTAGAAAGCGATTCGATTGTTTCAAAAAATGAATTTGGAAGCGGAGTGAGGCTTTCAGGAAAATACAATCCTCTGTCGGGAGCTAACCCTTGAATTACAGCCTCTTGAAAAGAAACTTTTGGTGCGTTATGGTTTAAACTGTAGTATTTCATTGTATTTGTCATTGCGAGGTACGAAGCAATCTTTTGTTGTTTTAGATTATTTTTATTCCCTCTGAATTTATTTTTGAAACATGAATTTCATATGGTAAATCGGTTTTGTCGTAAACGGCTTTCATTGCGTTGGCCACTTTATTAGCCGTTTCAATTCCTTTGCTCAAGGCAAATATTGAAGGTCCTGAACCTGAAATTCCAGATCCTAAAGCACCATTTTCTAATGCCGTTTTTTTGATTACATCAAATTGAGGAATAAAAGGACCTCGCAACGGTTCCACAATTTCGTCGTGTAGCGCACGGCCTATCAAATCATAATCAGAGGTGTACAATCCAGCAATTAATCCTCCTAGGTTTCCCCATTGAATAATGGCACTTTTTAAAGGAACCATCGGTTGCAAAACAGCGCGCATTTCGGATGTTTTTAATTCGATTTGAGGGTGGATCACAGTTGCATACAATTCTGATGGACTTTCAATTTTGATAATGTCTAAAGGGGTGTTGCTACGAACTAACGTTATTCCGCCTAAAATGGCAGGCGCAACATTATCAGCATGTTCGCTTCCACTTGCCAATGCTTCGCCTTTCATAGCAAAATGAACTAGCTCTTTGCGAGTAAACGGTTTCCCAATTAGTTCATTTATCCCGAAAACAGCTCCTGCTGCACTTGCTGCTGAACTTCCAATTCCGCTTCCTGCTTTTATGTTTTTGTAGATTTCAATATCAAAACCAAATTCATAATTTACAGCTTCTAAAAGCGCCAAACCAGCAACTCCAGCTACGTTTTTAGAGGTTTCTAAGGGCAAATCAGCACCTATAATCTTTGTAATTCTTATGCCTTTTACCTCTGATTTTCTAATAATCATTTCGTCGCCAGTTGCTTCCAAACACAATCCAAGGACATCAAAACCGCAGGATATATTAGCAATTGTTGCGGGGCAAAATATTTTTATTTCATTCATATAGTAGTCTTAAAGTCTAAAGTCTTAAGGTTCAAAGTCACCAAAAAAAGAGTAACATTTGTGTTAAATAACTTTACGATAAATTAAACGTTTCCAATTCGGATTACATCAGCAAAAATTCCTGAAGCGGTAACAGCAGCACCAGCACCAGCTCCTTTTATTAATAAGGGTTGGTCAACATATCGGTCAGTATAAAATTGAACAATGTTGTCTTTTCCTTCCAAATTATAAAACGGACTTTCTTTTGGGATAAATTGTAAACCTACGCTTGCTTTTCCATCTTCAAATTTCGCAACATATTTTAGGCGACAGTCTTTTGCCAATGCCTCTTTATAAATATTGTCAAAATGAGCTGCGTTTTTAATTAAAGAAGCAAAGAAGTCCTCATTATTATTGGTTTCTAAACATTCAACAGGTAAGAAAGATTCGTTGGCAATGTCTTCGATTTCCATTTTATATCCGCTTTCTCGAATTAGAATTAATATCTTTCGAGCTACATCAACACCACTTAAATCAATTTTCGGATCAGGTTCTGTAAAACCTTGTACGCCAGCTTCTTTTACAACATCATGAAAAGAATTTTTATCGTCAAAATTGTTGAATATAAAGTTCAAACTTCCAGAAAGAACGGCTTGAATTTTATGAACTTTATCACCCGATGCAATTAAATGTTTCAAGGTATCAATTATTGGTAAACCTGCTCCAACATTCGTCTCAAACAAAAACGGCGCATTGAATTTTCTTGATAATTGTTTTAGATTACTATAATTATCATAAGCCGAAGAACATGCAATTTTGTTGCAAGTAACCACCGCAATATTCTGTTTTAAATACTGGTCATAGGTTTGAGAAACACTTTCGTTGGCAGTGACATCTACAAAAATACTGTTTCTCAAATTGAGTGCAATTGCATTAGCGATAAAGGCTTCTTTGTTAGCAACATCACCATTATCTAAAGCCGTTTTCCAGTCTTTTAGTGCAATTCCTTCTTCGTCAAAAAGCATTTTTCGAGAGTTCGATAAAGCAATAACGCGAAGATTTATTTTCAGGTTTTCCTTTAAGAATTTCTTTTGTTGGTGAATTTGTTCAATGAATTTTTCGCCCACGTTTCCAACACCCATTACAAATAAATTCAGTTGTTTGGCATTTTCTTCGAAGAAACATTCGTGCAAAGTATTCAATGCTTTTTTTACATCACGCTTGTTAATTACAGCAGAAATATTTCGTTCCGATGCACCTTGCGCAATGGCTCTAATATTGACATTGTTTTTTCCTAAAGTGCTGAACATTTTGCCACTTAAACCTTGATGATTTTTCATGTTTTCGCCAACTAATGCTATAATACAGAGGTTTTCTTCAACAATGCAAGGTTCAATTTTGTTTTGAGAAATTTCTATTTCAAATGCTTTTTCAATTGCAGTTTGCGCATTTTTAGCATCTTCATTTAGTATTCCAATACAAATAGAGTGTTCCGAAGAAGCTTGTGTAATAAAAATAACATTGATATTTTCATTGGATAATACTTCGAACAATCGTTTTGATGAACCAGAAACTCCAATCATTCCGGGACCTTCAAGGGTTAATAAAGCGATATTATCGATATGAGAAATTCCTTTGATAGGGTTTTCGTTTTCGTTTCTTTCAGATGAAATATAAGTTCCCGTAGCTTCAGGCTCAAATGTATTTTTGATAACAATTGGAATATTCAATTTCAATACGGGCTGAATCGTTGGTGGATACAAGACTTTTGCACCAAAATGAGACAATTCCATCGCTTCTTGGTACGAAATAGTTTTTATGGGCTGTGCTTGTTTTACAATTTTCGGATTCGCTGTATACATTCCACTTACATCTGTCCAAATTTCTAAAAGTTCGGCATTCAGCGCACCTGCTAAAATAGCAGCGGTATAATCAGAACCGCCACGCCCTAAAGTAGTTGAATAGCCGTCTGTTGAAGAGGCAATAAAACCAGGTACAACAGTAATTCGATATACATTTGAATTGAAATAATCTTTTATTAGTTGGTTTGAAAGTTCAAAATTTACAACAGCTTTTCCAAAATGATTATTGGTTTTAATTACCTCGCGACTGTCTTTGTATCCTGAATTATGCACTTTTTGTTCCAATGCTTTCGCAATGATTTGAGAAGATAATAATTCTCCAAAACCCATAATTGTGTCCGATGTTCTGTTGGATAATTCGCCTAATAAAAAGCATCCGTCCAAAAGTGTTTTTAAGTGATTGATGTCATTTTGAATTGCTTCTGATAATTGTTTGCTTTCACTTATTGGAACCAATTCTTGAATGGCAACCTGGTGTTTTTCTTCAATTTGTAAAACGACATCTTTGAAAGAACTGTCTTTTGAAGCGGCTTTTGAAGCGGCTAAAATCAATAAATCCGTAACGCCGCTAAACGCAGATACAACAACAACTAATTTGGTTGATTTGTCGGCTGTTTTTTTTACGATTGAAAGTACGAGATTTATATTGTTTGCATTGGCAACTGAGGTTCCGCCGAATTTTAAAATTTTCATTTTCTTTTGTTATAATAATGTAAATAGTGATTTTTTCTTCTTACGAAAAATGGAATAAAGTGG
>Ga0114974_10001929_pt1 | contig 16163 bp, 19 predicted proteins | sample S_130206_EF_Meta_FD_87318 | JGI IMG/M metagenome (GOLD analysis project Ga0114974, IMG submission 87318) | Freshwater microbial communities from Lake Simoncouche, Canada to study carbon cycling - S_130206_EF_MetaG | ecosystem: Environmental > Aquatic > Freshwater > Lake | place: Lake...
CTAAGTCGCCACTTTTGGGAAGTGGACATCATCCAGGTTTGAGTCCTGGTATCCCGACTAATGTCTTCGTAGCTCAGTTGGTTTCAGAGCACTCCACTTTTAATGGAGGGGTCACAGGTTCGATTCCTGTCGGGGACACAAAAAAATTTAGTAAAAAAGAACGATAGTTACCAAAAAATGGTTATCTTCGTTCCAATAAACTAAAACAAGCACTCTTAGCTCAGATGGTAGTAGCGGTTGTTTTACATACAACAGGTCACAGGTTCGATCCCTGTAGAGTGTACAAAAAGGGAGAGTAACCGGTAATTGGTGGCCGCGCGGTCTGTAAAACCGCTCTCATTTGAGACTGGGGGTTCAAGTCCCTCCTCTCCCACACTGGAACTTTTGTACCTTTTCGATATATTTATATATAAAGTATAGATATGTTGAGAAAACAAAAGAAATATCATTACATATATAAAACAACTTGTAGTGTAAATGGAAAATATTATATTGGGATGCACTCAACGGATAACATAAATGACAGTTATTTAGGTAGTGGTAAAAGATTATGGAACTCAATAAATTATTATGGTAAAGAAAACTTTACAAAAGATATTGTTGAATTTTGTGAAAATAGAGTAGAATTAAAAAAACGGGAAAAAGAAATTGTTAATGAGGAACTGTTGAATGAAAAACTTTGTATGAACTTACAAGTAGGTGGTGGTGGTGGGTTTGTAAATGAAGATCATATGTTAAAATGTTCAATTGCTGGTAACCAAAAACAAAAATGGTTGATGGAAAATGATGAAAATTTTAAAAAAAGAAGAAAAGAAATAGGTATAGAAAATAAAAAACACAGATTTAAATTCCCAAAAGGGACTAAAATATGGTTAGGTAGAAAACATTCTGACAAATCAAAAATTAAAATCGGTGAAAAAAATTCAATTAACCAATTAGGTGAAAAAAATTCACAGTATGGTACTTGTTGGATAACAGATGGAATTAAAAATAAAAAAATTAAAAAAAATGAAGTTATCCCTAATGGTTGGAAGTTAGGTAGAAAAGTTTAATATGGACTGGTAGCTCAGAGGCAGAGCAAAACCCTGTTAAGGTTGAGGTCGAGATATCGTAATTCTCCCGGTCCGCATAAGTTCACGTAGCTCAATTGGTAGAGCGCCGATCTGATACGTCGGAGGTAATGGGATCGTAACCCGTCGTGAACACAAAAGGTGATACGAACCCCCAGATTCCCGATAAAGTCATTTATCATCTTTTATTTGCCCCCATCGTCCAACTGAACAGGACACGCCCCTTCTAAGGGTGGAATCGGAGTTTGAATCTCTGTGGGGGTACAAAACACGCATGGTACAGACAAGGTGTCGGTCAGGTCTCCAAAACCTCGACGGGTTAGTTCGATTCTAACACCATGTGCTAAAATTAGATTTTGCCAATTAAAAAAGATTTTGTATCTTTACAGTATGAAAGACGCACTACCATATTGTAATACAGGAAAAGCCATTAAAGGTTATGAAGAATCTGCAATCGCAAAACGTGAAGCCAACGATTGTGTTGTAAGAGCATTTGCATCTTGTTTTGACGTATCTTACGATTACGCTCACAAATACGTCAAAGAAAATTTTGGTCGTAGAGATCGTAACGGGACATATGGTACCGTACATAAAATGACAGAACTTGCAGAAAATAGAAGTCAAGTAAACTACAAAAAAGTTAAGTGTGTTGGTAAATTAAACAATTACCGTAGACACACGTTGGAGTATACTGTTAACGTAAAGGGTGAAAAAGTTAACCGTAAAATGACTGTGGGTACTTTTACAAAACAAAACCCTGTTGGAACATTCTTTATGTTGGTTAAGTGTCACGCCTTCACAATCAAAGATGGTGTGGTGATTGGTAACCACGAGGACTCAACCAAGAAAAAACGTGTATTACTTCATGCGTTTGAGGTTAAATAAGGACAGGTAGCTCAGTTGGTAGAGCTCAGGATTGAAGATCCTGGAGTCGGGGGTTCGAAACCCTCTCTGTCCACAAATAAAAAGAAATAATGAACAGAGTATTTAGAACGGTACAAGGCGAATCAGTAGACGTGGTATCTCACACCTTAGATGTTTTAAAGGAATGTCCATACGTTGAGATCCATATTGGAACAGATTCACAGAACCACAGAAGAAGTACTGTATACGTTACGGTGATAGCATATAGGTATGGTAACAGAGGTGTTCATTACATCTTACACAAACAAAAAATGAAAAAAATTAGGGACAAGTGGACAAGATTATGGAATGAAGCGGATTACTCTATTGAGGTTGCCGAATGGTTAACCAAAAAAGTGAAGATCCAAGTTGAGATTGACTTAGATTATAATAGTCAGGAAAAACATTTCAGTTCAAAACTTGTTCCACCTGTTGTTGGGTGGGCGATGTCTCTTGGTTACAAGACAAACATTAAACCTGACAATCAAATTGCAACTAAAGCGGCAGATCACCACTGCCGTTAATATGTAAGTGTGGGTGAGTGGTTGAAACCATCGGTCTGCAAAACCGACAGACGAAAGTCTACCGTCAGTTCGAATCTGACCACTTACTCAATAAAATGCCCCCGTGGTGGAATGGCAGACACGTCAGATTTAGGATCTGATGCCGAAGGGTATGAGAGTTCGAGTCTCTCCGAGGGTACAAATAAGGTCAATATGATAAGAGAATTTAAATTTTACAAAGACGAAGGGGGTTGGTTTGTGGATCTTCCTGGATGGGAAGGTACTAAGGCAGATCTGGCAATGGTATCAGGTGCTGACACAATGTTAGATATTATATCTCAGGGTGAGAATGATATTATGGCGTTGTTGTCAACCGAAGAATTTGATGGATCTAATAGGTTAGAATTTTTAAGAGAATCACCTGAAATGGGTGAAGGATCTTGGTACCTGATGAAAACATATATAGGTATTGAATATAATTTGGAACTATGGTTGTGTGATGTAACAAAGTTTGTATTTGGAAATTTTCCAAAAAATATTTACGTATCTTAACTTAAATTAAAATGGTGGGTATTTATTAATAAAAAATATTATGAGAAAAACTATAAAATTAACGGAAGGTGATTTATCACGTATCGTTAAACGTGTGATTAAAGAATCCGATAATGAAATGGAAGGTGAAGGTATGTCCATCACAGTAAAAGATATATTTGAGGAGGTTAAGAACGCTCTTCACGATCTTGGAGGGTATCGAGATTCAATGAAAACAGAAGCAATGCAATTGGCAAGAAATATTATGTCTAGCATGCAAGATGACTTGGCTTACGTTACTGATAATTATGAGGATCAACTTTATGATATACTTGATGAAGAAGAAGAAGAAGATGAAGAAGATGAATATTAAATAACTTAACACATAAAAACTTTTAAACCCTCATCTCTAATACAGGTGGGGTTTTTTATTTTTAAAAAAGATTAAAAAAGGTTTGGCAAATCAAAGATGAATACATATCTTTGTAAGACACATAAATAAAACGACATATTATGAACAAAGTAGAGATGTTTGAAAACGTACACCAAGAGTTTAAAAAAAGAGGTTTCGTTACTGACCCAAGAGGTGAAGCGTACGGAAGATGTTTATACAACCCTGAAACAAATGTTTCTATCCATGTTGGGTATATCGGTAAATCTTCAGCGGGTATCTCAGTGTTTGATATGTCAAATAACGGTATGAACTGGGGCGAAGCATACAAAAAACTAAAAAATGGTGTAATGGTTAGGTTTAACTTCAATACCAAAACTTTTGATAAATTTTATAATACAACATACCAAAATAGAGTAAAAAAATTGAACGTGGCGTTGGTAGATTAAAAATAAAAGCATATCTTTGTAAGACAAATAATGGGAAAAGATATGACAATTACAGAAAAAAACATTTGGGAAGATACGTTCAAGACTTTATTTAAAGAAGTTAGGTTTAAAAAGGAAAAAAACACAATTTACGTTTTTAACGGTAAATCGATTAGAAAACAAATTAGAACAAAACCTAATTCAATTGGATTATCATTTCCTAATGTTATTATGACATATTCTGGTTTTGGGAGTTTTCTTGAAATAAGACCTGAAGTTTATAAAAACTTTATTAATCAATCCCCAGAATTTGAATCTAACAAATTAATCCTTGTTTTTTTCAAAGAGTGGTTTGAAAATAAATTCAAGATTGAACCAAAGAATGTTTATATTTCGGATAAACTTATTATGGACAAAATGAAAAAAGATTTGGCAGATCAATAAAGATTACATATCTTTGTAAGACAAACAACAAAGGTTTTGTAGATAGTAAAAAACGGGAAACTCGTAAAGTGTATCAACCTGTTAACACAAGATAGTGAAACGAGAGTGTGTGTTAACTACCGATCAAAAATCTTTTAAATTGTCAGATGGTGGAATTGGAAGACACATAGTGACACGCACGGCACCCTTGAATAAGTGCACTTTGAAAAGGCAATGCGAATGATGAAGAACACTACCTCACTGTGCGTAGGTAAAATTCAAAGTGTTTATACAGGTTCGAATCCTGTTCTGACAACATATCGCGGGATAGAGCAGTGGTAGCTCGCAAGGCTCATAACCTTGAGGTCGGGGGTTCGAATCCCTCTCCCGCAACTAAATGTATTGTTCTTTGATTTATTGGATATTTTGAACTATCGTTATATTTATATATAAACGGAGGTTCAAATGAATTATATTGTGTATGAAATAACAAACAAAATTAACGGTAAAATTTATGTTGGGGTACATAAAACAGAAAACATATATGACAATTATATGGGATCTGGTAAAAACATAAAAGACGCAATTAAAAAATATGGTGTTGAGAATTTTGATAAAAAAATTTTATCCGTTTTTGATACTCCGGAAGAAATGTTTCAGATGGAAAGTGAAATAGTTAATGAAAGTTTTGTGGTTAATAGATACACATATAACATTTCTTTAGGTGGTTTAGGTTCTTTTGATCACATAAATAAAAATTATTGGACAGAAGAAATGAGACGGTTACACGGATTAAAGTACGGAAGTATTGCAGGTTCGTGGGATAATAAAGAAAAAAGAAAAAAAACTTGGGAATCAGTACCTTTAGAATTTAGAATTAATAACGCAAAAAAAATGGGTGATAAATTCGGTGGTTTTAATAAATTAACTGAGGATAAGATTAACGAAAGATTAGATTTAATTAAAGATGTTGACATGACAACATATGGATGGGTAAAAAAAGTGTCGGATATTTTAGGTTTAACTCATTCACAAGTAAGAAGATTTATAGACAAACACTATATTGGGGATGTTTATATAAGAAAAAAATAAATTATACTGATGTAGCTCAACGGTGAGAGCGGGACACTTATATTGTCAAGGTTATGGGTTCGATTCCCACAGTGTCCACCAAATAAACAATTAATACGAATGAATGATGAGAGAAGTTTTATCAGGAACTTGTGAATCAGGAAGATTTAAATTTGTTAAACCTGACACAAATACTGATTGGTTGAAGAAACTGAAAAAAACGCTAAAAAGAACGAAGTACAAGTTCAGAGTGGGGAGCGGGTCCCACAAATTTTTTAAAAAAAGATTTGGTAGATCAGAATAAAATGACTACTTTTGAAAAACAAAGTTTGGAAATGCTGCCATCGTCTAACGGTTAGGACCTATGGTTTTCATCCATAAAATCGGAGTTCGATTCTCCGTGGCAGTACATATAGCGGGATGTGGAAGATGGTTATCCGCTCGGTCTCATAAGCCGAGATCACAGGTTCGAATCCTGTTCCCGCAACCAAAGCCAACCAAGCTTTACTACGATACGGGATCATACCTGTGGGTTAGAGGTGACGTTCAGGAGAGACTGAAACTTTGGTCTCATGGTTGAATGGCTACAATTCCACCCTGTCACGGTGCGAGATACGGGTTCGAATCCCGTTGGGACCGCCAAAAAAAAAATACCGATGGGGTCCTAAGATAGAAATATTGAAAAAGACATGCAAGACCTCGTGAAAGTAAAGGCGTCGGTATTAGTCAGGTGGAGGGTTATAGGTGCTCCCGTACAGGTTCGAGTCCTGTCCTGACTACTAAAATTAAAATAAATATTATGAAAAAATTTGAAGATTTAGAGTTTAAAAAAATTGAAAATGATCCTCACAAAAATGGAGTGAAGTCACAAATGGTGTTTGAAAATGGATACGGGGTATCTGTTGTTTCGCACACATATTCATATGGTGGTAAAGATGGTTTGTTTGAAATTGCTGTTTTGGATAAAGATGGTAATATAACCTACGATACTCCTGTAACAAATGATGTTATTGGGTATTTGGAACCTGAGGGAGTTGATGATATTATGGAACAAGTTCAGGTATTAAAATAATGTTATAGTCAAATGGCGGAACTGGTAGACGTTATCCATCTTATTGGAGAGGCTGAGTTAAAAACGGCGGTAAAGGTTCGAATCCTTTTTTGATTACTTAGGTCCTTTAGCTCATTCGGTTAGAGCGGCGGTCTCATAAACCGTAGGTGGTTGGTTCGACCCCAACAAGGACCACAATAATAGCCTACATTGGTTAAATGAACATTTTTTGTAGGTAAATATTCATGTATCATTTTTAACCAACGTTATTATACGTTATATATTAAAAAACAACAATATGTCGTCAGAAATAATTACCGCAATCCTTACTCCAATCGTATTAATGTTGGCATTCACATTCTTCTTTATTAAAGATAAAATGTCTAAATGATGTTTTTGGAATATTTATTGTTATAAATAAACTTTTAAAAACAAAAATTATGAAATTTTCTAAAGAACAACTTTTGGGTATTGTAAGACACTCATTAACTTTTATTGGTGGTATTCTTATCACAAGAGGACTTATCGACGAAGGTATGTTAAATGAGCTTATGGGTGGTGTGATCACTCTAACAGGTGCAATTTGGTCAATCGTGGCAAAAAATAAATCTTAATTTTTTTTGAATAAAAATTAAAGCCCACTCACAAGGTGGGTTTTTTTATTTCATATGTTAATTTTTATGCATTGATAGGTATTTATCTTATATGTTTGAGAATATGACAGGTATTATTATTGCGTTTATAACAGGTGTTTTGGGACCTATTCTTTTAGTTTACATGAAAAGTAAATTGGGGAAGAAAAAAGAAAAACCAGATATGGTTAAAGAAACTCTTCGTGTGAGTGAGTTGATAACAACAAAAATAGAACACATTAAGGAAGAATTTGATGCTGATCGTGTTTGGATAACCCAATTCCACAATGGTGGCAATTTCTATCCAACAGGTAAGTCAATGGCAAAGTTTTCAATAATGTATGAAACGGTTCATCCTGGTGTACAATCAGTACAAACCAATTTTCATAACATCCCTGTTAATTTATTTTCAAAATCAATCAATGAATTATTAAGTAATGATGTTATTGAAATTCCTGATTTTAAAGACGATTCAATCGCAACATTTGGATTAAAGTATATTGCCGAAGACACAGGATGTAAATCAGGTTATTTATTTACAATTAAAACAATTGATGGTAGGTTTATTGGGACTTTAGGTTTGGATTACACAAAACGTAAGAAAAAATTGGACATGGAATCAATTAATCACCTACAAGTTCACGCAACCTCTTTAGGTGGGGTATTAATGACACACTTGGAACAATAATATGAAAAAAGATATACTTTTACTAGAACATCTAAGGGTTTTACAACAAAAACTCTCATCTACCAAAGTACCTAATAAAGGTAAAGTTATTAATGAAATATCATTAAGTGTTAATGATATTTCAGGATCCTCAACAATGAAGGGAAAAGGAACCCCATTAAAAAATGATAAGTATTTTATAATTCACCATACTGCTGGTAGAGGTAGTGCCCAAGGAGTTGTAGGAATATTAAATGGTAGAAAATTGGGAGTACAATGGGTTATCAATAGAGATGGAGAACTTTATCAAACATTACCTAAAGGTTCTTTTGGTCAACACGTAGTTCCAAATAAAGGATCCGCACCATCAGACATGAATAATAGAACATCACAAGGTGTTGAAATAGTTGGTAATAATGATAAAGATATATTAATAAAACAATGTAAAAGTGCCCTTCTGTTGATCAAAGATCTTGGGTATTCATTATCTAATGTTTATGGTCATGGTGAGGTACAATCTAACAAAGAACCAACTGAAGGTCAAAAATGTAAGAGATATGCTACCAAATATTGGAGTACACCTGAAGATGAATTACCTGATTCTGATGATGAATTAGGTAAAGATGTTGAATCAAGTGATAATGATGTTGAATCAAGTGATAATGATAAACCTAAAGATGGTGAAACCACTAAACCTGAAGGTAACCCTTTAGACTTTTTTAAATCATTAGGCGGTATATTAAAAGGATCCAAAGAAGTAAAAATACAAGAAGATTTACAACGAATCAAAGATTTATTAAAATAATTACCAAACCCATTTGTATTATCGGAAAACTTATACTATCTTTGTAAAACAATAAGAAAGTTCAATAATTTATTAACCTTTAAAACTCTAAATATGAGTGATGAAACACAAGTATTGGTTAATTATGTTTTTTACTATTATGATAATAATGGTAATAAATATACTACACCAAATGCATCTTTTGCCGAAGCAAGAGCGTATCACTATGGAACAGATACTGTATACATAGAAAAATATTAAAAAAAAAAATACAACAAAGTACTTGACAAATCAAAACAAATGTTGTAACTTTGTAAAACAAATTCGGAAACGTCCGAATAAAAAAAATAAAAAAGATTAGAAAAAATTTGGAAAATTCAAAAAGTATTCTTAACTTTGTAAAACAAATCGGAAACGTCCGATATCGTTCTTTGAAATTTTAAATATTATCCGTTCAGAATGTTTGATAATGAGATCCTATGATTGATTTTGAATAACAAACTGATAAAGATATTGGGCTGTGTATAGTCCATAAAATAAACTACGAAAGTAGGATAAAGTGAACCCTTGAGTGTGTTGGGTTTGCGTCTTAGTAATCTTCGGATTATTGAGGTCGAGTACACAAGCGGGATACCGTGTAACCTTTAGTACCGAGGTCAACGATGTAGGGAAAATGGTTAGATGATTGGGCGATGTGGGTCGTCTGATTGAGGTGGGAACACCAATAGGAATAACTCGTAGGGATCAAACAAAAAGTATCGTTATCCGACTTTACAATTGTGGGTTCCAGTATCAGAGGGTACTTAAAACCGAAAGGTATGACAACAAACAGGTGGTGCTGACATTGTCCTTGATGAATCTCTACCAAGGGATTAATCTCGAAGTAATCTTAAAATATCGAAATGGGGACATTTCAAGGAGTAGTTGAGTATTTTGTCATCCAAAAGATGATGAAGCCCGTGACGGACCGCTACTTCTCCAATCCACAACACAAAAACTTTAAGGAAATGAAGTAAAATTTATAACTATAAAGCAAAAGTGTCCGTCAGGTATCGGTGAAAGGTGACTACATAGTAATGAGCCGTTCATTGCATCGATCAGATCGCAAGTTTGACGATATTCTTACCAAAAACCTCTATTCCCGCAAGGAAGAGTTGGGACGGCAGTCTCGAAGAGAGTTGAGTAATGAGAGAGTAGCTGATATCTTAAGAAGTGATTGGTCTAACCAATCGTCACTGAGGAATACTTCTCAAAAGGAAGTGGATAAGAAGGGAAACAATAATCCTTCGAAAGATACCTCACTTAAACGTATAATCTCAGCGTTTTATTTTTTAGGTAAACTTACTAAGTTAAAAAAATTAATTAGGGACGATGTGAATCGATCCCTTTTTTTTATGCACTAAAATATAATATTCATACAACACTAATTAATAATTTTCGTACAACACCAATCAATAATTTTACTGCATAAAAAAACCCCATCCTGAGATGAGGTTAATACTAAGTGGAGGTGCGGAGGCTCGAACTCCGGTCCATAACATCCTGGCAAACAAGGACTACACGTTTAGGTTGACATTTTCTAATGTCCCAAAATAATTGATTTCTCACACCGATCAATAAACGGTGACAGTCCTTTCGGGGAACCATACCCGTTTTGTTCCTTTTCGGATAGAAACCACACCTTTGTATAGACTTCTGTTGCTAGGTTATATGTCCATCGACCCCCGTTTCCGTTTACTTATTAAGCTACAGTAACTTCAGATTCTCTTACTAAACCAAGAGTTTCCATTTTCGATAATACGTCGCCGATTGTTTTTGTGAATCAGTTTTTAAAGAGATTAATTCAGTCTCTACGTGCCCTTTATTCTCAGACGACATCTGTCAAATCCATAAACACCCCCATAATTCAAAGAACTTTCGTTTCTATAAATACAAATATAAACACAAAACTACAATAATCAAAATTTTTTGATATTTATTTCATATGGAAAAAGGAAAATATAACCCATACGATGAGGATGTTGATTTAATACAGGATGATGAGAATGTTAAGATTGTTAAAGTTAATACTTTAAATTCTGCCCAATATTTTGGATCTGATTTTTATGGTAATGATAATTGGGAACGTCATTATAGAGATGGTGATCTGTATTTTATTATTAGTAAAAAAGACGATAGTCTGTATTCAATTTTCAATGATAGTAATGGTAGTGTTATTAGGGATCTAAATAAACATAATGATATTGTTGGGGTAAATGATGTAAAACGTGCGTTTTTATCTTCACTAAAAGTTTTATCACCACTCATTAAAGGTGGTAAAACATATGAGTTTTTAAAAGAGGTTTCCAAAGGATATGATCCACATTGGAGAAGTAATGGGGACGATCCCCTCATTGATGAAGTAAAATTCAATACAAAAAACCCAAGTAATTCTAAGGTCATTATTAAATTTGAGGATGATGAAGTTTTTTTAGATACCATTAATATTGGGTCTAGTGATGATATCTATACGTATAGGTCGTTTACTGGTAATTACTCAGGTCGTGATTATGACATATATAATGAACAAGAAAGGTGGGGACAAGGCGAATATGTTGAATATCATTTTAATGAGGAGAACAAACGTAAGGCATATCAAATTGCAAGGTTTTTTGATTTTAAGGTAGAAGAAGATAATTTTAAATATATCGCAACAGTGTTAAATGATCACTTTGAAAGAGATGTTGACGATTTAATTTCTGAATATTCAACCAGATGGCAAGATTGTATTGATGAGGTAGTTAAAGATATAATCTTAGATGAGGTCGGAAAACCATTTGATAAATTTGGCATTAAAGAAATATATAAAGGATACAGATTTGAGACAACTGTTGGTGTGTTGTTACATTGGTACCAAGATATTGAAAATTACAGATTTACATTAAGTGATCTACTAAATAAATTAATGGTACTTTACGATAAGAAAGAAAGAGGTTATTGGGGTGACTTAGAATATGGGGTGGATTGTATCGATTGGGATGATGATTATATACAAGGTTATTATTCAAAATGTTTGGATAGAATGTTAGAAAAAATTGAAGAGGATGACGATTTTATTAATATTGATGAATACCGTAATATTAATGATGTAATTAACGACAAATATGGTCATGAATGGAGAAATACAGAAAAGGATCCTAATATAAAATTTCTAATAATAAAGGTTGAACCCGAAACTAATAAAGTTTTAGTTAATGTTCACAATGATAAAACCAAAAAAACCCACCAAAGACTTCTAGATCTTGATGGTCTATATCAATTGGATAACCAACCTGAATTATTTAATGAAATAAGAATAGTAAGAAAAAAATTTTTATAATTCAAATTAATTGTCTATATTTGTTTTATGGAACGAAATTATGAATTATTGAAGGAGGTATTATCGGTACCCACTAAAACTTATCAGGAAGAAAAAATGGTTCAATTTATTACAAATTGGTTAACCGAAAACAATATCCCATTTTATGTTGATGAAATGTTTAACATTTATGCGACAAAACAAACCGATGAAAACGTATTGTATTTCCCGTGTGTAATTGCACATACCGATACGGTACATAACATTGATACAATTAACGTTTTTGAGGAGATGTTACCCGATGCTCAGGGAAATGTTAAATTGTCATTAAAGGCATATAACGATAATGATGAACCAACGGGTATTGGTGGTGACGATAAATGTGGAGTATACGGTTGTTTGGAATTGTTGAATGAATTACCAAACCTGAAAGCGGCATTTTTTGTATCTGAAGAAACAGGTTGTAAAGGTTCATTTAAGGCCGATCCTGAGTTCTTTACGAATGTTGGTTATGGGATTCAATTTGATGCTCCTGAGAACAATATGATTTCTGAGTTCTTGATGGGAAGAAGTATGTTTGATCGTGATAGTAAATTCTTTGAGGTTGGTGGTCGATTGATTACAGAACACTTTCCATCTGACACAAAATACCACAAACATCCTTACACAGACATTTATCCTATTAGAACGATGTTTAACATCTCGTGTTTCAATATATCTATCGGATACTATAACTACCATACAAGAAACGAATACGTGGTCGTAGAGGACACTTATAACGGTATTAAAGTCGGTAAGATGATGATTGAAGAATTAGGGTACGAAAAACACTAAATAAAAAAAAGGGAGACTATTCTCCCTTTTTCTTTCTACTTTTTTTCTTAGGTTCTGATATTACTCGTTCCTCAACATCAATTATTTGTGAATCACCTTCAGTTTTTACAAATAACATATAATCTTTGTTTTCTGTAACATCACCAGTTAAGATTTTTTCAGATATCAAATCTTCAATCTTATTTTGAATTGCTCTTTTAATTGGTCTTGCACCGAACACCTCATCAAACCCAACTTTTGAGATTAAATCAACTATTGACTCCTCGTATATAAAATTATATTTCATAGACTTTAATCTTTTAACTAAGATATCAATTTCTAATTTTACAATTTTATCAATATTATCTTTATTCAAAGAGTTAAAGATAACAACGTCATCAATCCTATTTAAGAATTCAGGTGCAAAAAACTTACTAAGTTCTTTTTTAAGGATATCTCTTTTTTGTTCTTCCTGAACAACGTCACTTGAGTTACTTGTTTTAAATCCAACCCCAGTACCAAAATCCTGTAATTTTTTAACCCCAATATTAGATGTCATGATGATCAAACAATTCTTGAAATTAATTTTTCTACCTAATCCATCAGTTAAGTGTCCGTCATCTAACATTTGTAACAATGTTGAGAATATGTCTTTATTTGCCTTTTCAATCTCATCAAATAAAATAACACAATATGGTTTGTTTTTAACTTGTTCTGTTAGTTGACCACCTTCTTCATGTCCCACATATCCTGGAGGAGAACCGATTAATCTTGAGATTGTGTGTTTCTCTTGGTATTCGGACATATCCACACGGATAAGACTATCTTCACTCCCAAAAATCTCTTTTGCTAATTGTTTTGCTAAGAATGTTTTACCGACACCTGTGGATCCTAAAAAGATAAATGATCCGATAGGTCTATTTGGGTCTTTAATACCAACACGATTTCTTCTAATTGACTTAGATATCTTACCAACCGCATCTTCTTGACCAATAACTTTAGCATTTAATGATGATTCTAAATTAACTAAAGAATTCTTCTCATCAATATTTATTTTACTTACAGGTATTTTAGTCATGTTTGAAACTACCTCATAAATTATCTCTTCTGGAATACCACGTTTACTTGTTTTAAGTTCATCGTCAAATTTTTTCTTTTCACTTTCCAAGTCAGTTAAAATTCTACGTTCTTTATCACGTAATTCTGCTGCCTGTTCGTAGTTTTGTTTTTTAATAACGTTTACCTTTTCTTTTTTGATGTCTTGTGCATCCTGTTTTAATTTTTCGATTATTTCAGGAAGTTTAATGTCAATTTGCATTCTTGACCCAACCTCATCTAAAATGTCAAAAGCCTTATCGGGAAATTCACGATCTGTAATATAACGATCTGCCAATTCCACACATAATAACAACGCCTCATCAGTGTAGTTAACCTTATGATGTTCTTCATATTTACCCTTACTTTGTTTAAGGATTTCGAATGTTTCTTCTTTTGTGGATGGATCAACAACTATCTTTTGGAACCTTCTCTCAAGGGCACCATCCTTTTCAAAGTGTCTACGATATTCGTCTAAAGTTGTCGCACCAATACATTGGATCTCACCACGAGATAATGCTGGTTTGAAGATATTAGACGCATCTAAAGATCCTGAACTATTACCCGCCCCAACCATTGTGTGGATTTCATCAATGAAAATTATGATATTTGGTGCGGTCTGAAGTTCTTCAATAATGATTTTCATCCTCTCTTCAAATTGACCCCTATATTTTGTGCCCGCAACAATAGAATTAATATCTAACGATACGATTCTTTTTTCTGATAAATTTTTAGGACACTCACCATTATGTATCATCATTGCAAGTCCCTCAACAATTGCAGTTTTACCTGCACCTGGCTCACCAATGATTATTGGGTTATTTTTCTTTCTACGAGATAATACTTGAGCAATTCTAAAAATTTCTTTTTCACGACCAATTACGGGATCTAATTTCCCTTCACTCGCCAATTTATTTAAATCCTTACTAAAGTTGTCTAACACTGGTGTTCCCCCATCAGTTTTTTTTTTACCTTTATCGTTTTCATCCATAAATTCAATCATATCTATTTGTTTTATTAAAAAATAGTAAACCAATTTTAAAAAGTATACCTTTTGACAAATTGTCATATTAAAAAATAATTAACTGACATTTTGTCAGATATTTTTAATATTGACAACTAACCACACCATAGTTATATTTACATAAATAAAAATATTATGGCAATCTTAAAAGAAGAATATATTGGTACAAAGATATTGAACGAGGTTCAATCGTCTAATGTTGTAAGAACTGAATATGATACCGCAACAAAAAAACTAATTGTGGAATTTAAAAATGGTATTAAATATGAATATGATAATGTACCACATCAATCATATACGGAATTTAGATCCGCACCATCTCAGGGTAATTACTTTAATTTACAAATTGCAAAAAAATACAAGTACAATAAGCTAGGTTAATTTATAATAACGTTGTATTTATATATGATGGATGCAGAATTAATTAACAGTTTTAAAATACAAGATAACCTCAACTCAAAAGTTTGGGAAAAAGATGGTAAATCTTATATTATAAAATCTGAAGTTAGAAAAAAACTTTTAGAAACCTCAAATATTTTTATTGATTCATTAGGTGTTGATGTTATTATCACCGACATAATTATGATTGGGTCTCTTGTTAACTATAATTGGTCAAAATATTCAGATATAGATTTACATATTGTTGTAAATTTTAATCAATTTTCTGAAAACACCAAAGATTTGTATTTAGAATTTTTTGATTTGAAAAAAATTATTTTTAACCAAAAACATAATATAAATATGTTTGGGTATGATGTTGAGTGTTTTGTTCAAGATGAAAACACAGAAGCATTTAGTAGTGGGGTATATTCAATTCTTTATGATATGTGGATTAATGAACCTAAAAAAATTAATAAAGAAACTATAGACAAAGAATTAATTAAAGAAAGATCCAAACAATGGATGAGAATTATTGATGGTGTTGTTGACAACATAGAAGACGAAGACCCTGAAGAGATAAAAAATATTGTAAAAAAATATAAAGAAAAATTAAAAAATTTTAGAAATTGTGGATTAGAAAAAGGTGGTGAAATGTCTTTAGAAAATTTGGTATTTAAACTCCTTAGAAGAAATGGTTATATTGAAAAATTATACGACCTACCAACTAAAATTATTGATAAAAAACTATCAATGAAACAATAATAAAATAAAACCAACAAATAAACCTATTTATTGATATATTTATATAGAAAAATAATATTTTAAAAACAAATATGCTATGGGAGGATTAAAACCTATTGGAAGTGAGAAATTAGACGGTATGGACAAGATCCGTAGAATTATGGAAATTGCCAGATACAAAGAAAATATACCAAAACCAATAAATGAAGACAAATCATCTGAATATAAGTTGTCTTTGTCTGATGGTAACACATATGAAATAATTAAAGAAAGACAAGGGTATATTATTAAACAAACGATATCTGAATCAGTTTCTGA
>Ga0114974_10001930_pt1 | contig 16163 bp, 23 predicted proteins | sample S_130206_EF_Meta_FD_87318 | JGI IMG/M metagenome (GOLD analysis project Ga0114974, IMG submission 87318) | Freshwater microbial communities from Lake Simoncouche, Canada to study carbon cycling - S_130206_EF_MetaG | ecosystem: Environmental > Aquatic > Freshwater > Lake | place: Lake...
ACTTGAACTAATAGGTCGGTTGCTGACGGTTACATTAAATGTCCCAACTCCAAACTGGATTACAAAGCTCACTCCTACCGCATGGCCCGCAGCCTCGGCGGCTGTGCCTGTGGCGTAGGGCAACGCAGGATTACCCACGGCTCCAGTGCTATCGTTGCCCATTGTCTCGACGTAATAGACCTTGGGGGTCGAGATTACCCCAGATACACCCAGATTAGTTCTTGCCGCTGCATTGTCTGCGGATCGAAGAAAAGTATCAATATTGGCGGAGACGTTTGGCATAAAAGGTCAAGTTAAGGAGTTGCGTAGTAATCGCTGCCATCGGGTGTGCGATAGTCGGCGCTGCCATCTGGAGTGAGGTAAGCGTCACCGGGAAAGCCGCCGCCGCCCAAAGCACAGGCGATCAATATCTGTTGGAGGAGCGTTTGTTGAGTCGTCGCGATATTGCTCGTCTCTATGACGACTAGCGTTTCATTAACTTTTTCACTTGAGGCAAAGGGGGAAGCACTCATGCAGTAGCAGCGAGTACGAGGATTTGTTGAAGAAGTGTTTGCTCAGTTGTAGCGAGAGGCGACCCGCCGAGAGCGGTGATAGTGTTCTGCATCGGGTCTCCCCCGACTGCATTACGATTTGCCAAAGCCATAGCGATCTGCTGATAGAGCTTCTGATTGGTCGTGCCTACATACGGCTCACCGATGATGGTCAGGGTTTCCTGAATCTTGGCGTCTGATGCAAAAGGGTAGGCGTTCATGGCGTGTAGTTCTTAGGAGAAGCCTCCCAGAGTTGTCGCTCTGGGAGGCTCAAGACTATCTAGTTGGCTTACCTTAGTAGGTGCAACCAGAACCAGTGATCTGCGGGCAGCGCTTCCAGATGATAACGTAGCCGTACTGCACCTTGATAGGCTTGTAGGCGGCGTAGAGCTGGGAAGCCCAGTAGCCCATGTTCTTCATCAGGTTGATGGAACCGTCAAGATTCACATCTGGATTGCGCCAGATGACCTGTCCGTTGTAGTTGTATCCACCAAAGCTGGTGTCGCCACCAACTGAGGACACTGCTTTTGGCACCAAACGATGCACAACGTCCTGATGCCAGACGAAGGCGGCTTCGTAGCCAGCACTCACATAAGCAGGATTCAACACCAGCTTGGTGCCGATGGTGGCAGCAGCAGTGGTGTAGAATGGCACCTCGACGTAAGCACCATTAACGAAGTTGTAACGAGGCATCTTGTTGTCGATGATGTGCATGTAGCCACCGTAGGCGCTATCCACATTCCAGTTCTTGAGCAGCGCAGCATCTTCACCCTTGCCCATTTCAGCAAAGCGGAAGTCTTCGCGAGTGCTAGCATCGCCTTTGACGATGGTGCGATGACCTTCGCTGGATGTGATTAGAGGAAGCTGTGGAGCTGCGTTTTTGAACGCATAGGCTTCTTCACCACCGCCGTCTTGGATGATCTGAGTGTACAGAGTGTCCAGGAGGTTTTGGTTGATCTGGAAGTCAGCTTCGGCGGCTGGCAACGTCGAGCCGCTGCTGCTGGTGAGCGAGGAGTCGAAGATGATCTTGTGACCCGCGTTCGTAATGAACTGGGCCTTGTCGCGATCTTCCCAGAGATCCACAATGGTCTGGATGAACTGGCTGCGCTTGTTGGCAACCTGACTCTTGAAGTCGTAGGAACTCCAAGCATCGTCCAAACAGATGGTGTCTGAGGTTTCCACGCGCTTGTAGGCACTCCAAGTCAGGAGGTCAATAGCGGAGCTAGTGGTTCCTGGGGAAGGCGCACAGTTGTTGCCATCACCTTCTTCAGGCTGGACAGCGACCCAACCCGAACCACCTGTGCGCTGCGAGCGCTGAGTGACTGGAGTGGAGAAGTTGAAACCCATGCCCTGTGGGAGCACGTCTTTCTTGATGAGGGCGGATACACGTCCACGGACGCGCATAATATTGTAAACATCACCTTGGATTCGGGATGCGTCGGCGACGAACATTGGTTCGATATTCATAGTAGGGGAGGGGGTCTTTGGGTTTGGTTGTCCCCCTGTGCCTCAAGCTCATGCCGATAGCAGTCAGGAGACGGTTGTCTCTTGCACTGGCATCGGGGGAGCTACCCCAACTATGTGATTTAAGCTCTGTCGCCTTTGATCATTGAGCGAGCTACCTCAATCCGCAAAGACACGGTTTTTAAGCTCGCTATGACTCTCTGATAATTTCGGTAGAAAGTCAATAGGGAAAGTGTAAAAAGAAAAACCCGCCTCCCTTTCGAGAGACGGGTTATTTTGAGGGTCATTGCAGTCTAAGCCTATTCCGTGTGCTGGCCTCATTAAAGACGCGCCCTTCTCAAATTATCGAATCCCCATCGCTGCCAGTCCATCTAGCAACGACTTGCCTCCATCTGGACCTGTGCGAGGTGCTGGTCCTTGACGATTGGCTTCGCCTGGGCCTGCGCTTGCGCCTGAGCGACTCTTGGCGAGCTTCTCAAGACTGGCGTTCTTTTGAATAAGACCATTTAGCGTCTGAATGAGGTATGGCATCGCGGCAGCAACCTGTGCTTGATAAGCTGCGAGCATCGGCTTCTCGGAGGGGTTAGCCAGTGCTGCTTTCTTCATGGCTTCACCGACCTTGGGGTCATCGAATAACCCTGGGATCTTCTTCAGATTGGCTTCTAGTTTGCTGTAAATTTCTGTCGAAGCGGCTTTCAACTCGGCTTGTTGCTTCTCGGACATGCGGGCCTGCTCAATCTGCTTCTGCCCTTGGAGGGACTTCTGAATTTCGGCAGCGTTCGCCTTCAACTCATTCATCTTGGGCACCACGTTCTTGTGGAACTCGTTGGTGGCTGTGATTGCCATCTGAATCGCGTCTTCTCCGACCTCGTTCTCAGAGGCGAGCAAGGCTTTGCGAATGGCACCCGCCCGTTGGAAGGGGTTGGCGATGTCAAGTGATTCGTATAGCGCAGTCGCTTCCACACCTGCATACTCAGCCACTTGGTCAAGCGTGTTCCTGATTTCACTCATCGGGGCAATCACTTCCGCCTGATACTCTGGAGTCTCTTCAATAGCGTAGGCTGATCGAAAGTTACGGAGTTCTGCAAGCTCAGTCTCTACTTCTGGAGCGAGTTTAGGTTCCGCCTTCTCCAGTTCGATAATCTTGGCTTTTAGAGACTCAACTTCTGGCTTAAGTTTGTCCAATTCTGTCGCTTTGGCTTTGAGTTCGCCCCACTTCGCTGTTTGAGCTTCGTTCTTGAACGTCGGTTCTGGCACAACCTCTTCCTTCTTGGCTTCAAGCTCCTTTTTCTCTTCTTCAGTCTTGATCTCAGCTTCCCACGGATTGTCGAAGTCTTTGAGTGCCTCAGTCGGTTTGTCCACATCAGGCGCTAGATTGGCTTCAACCACCTCTGCTTTAACCTCGGCAACGGGTGCCTCAACGACGGGTGCCGCTGACTGACCTTTGTTGGAGTGGAACTGCGAGATAGCTGAGTCCAGCCCATCCATCAGTGACCGTCCTCCATCAGGTGTGGGGACGGAAGGTGCTAAGTTGGTGGATTCGATGTTAGTTGTGTCAATCATGGGTTTTTAGAGATAGGTAGGGGGATTGGTTGGAAGTCAGCAGCAATGTGATCAAACTCATCAGGGTCTTCGGTCAAGGCTTCATTTGCGTTGAATCGACGTGCCAACCGCTTCAGTCGATCAAGGATAGCATTGGCTCCTTGGAGGAAGTGATAGTAATGCGCGAGATTAGTGTCGGGGTGCAGCCCTGGAACTTGGTCAGGCAGACTATTTCTCGGGCGAGATTCGTCACTGAGGATGCTGAGAGCCTGCTTCATTGAGGTCAGAGCAAGGGCTTCCTGCAACTGGGTGACAAGTTCCGCTGACTTGCGGAAGTGCATTTCGGCATCCGACGTGGGGAGAGTTGTAGTGGTCATACCGTGGTAATTTCAGATTATGGAAGACTTTCCATTTATCGTCAACTACTTCTTGTTCGTTTGCACAGGTTTGTTAGAGCCTTTGACCTTGAGGCTGGTCTCCACGTCCTTCACTGCCATGTTCTGCCTTGCCTGCGCGGCGTCGAGGTAGGTGCGGGTGCGGATGGCTTCTGTCTCAGCAAGGGTCTTGGCAGTGGTCGCCTGCTCCTTGGCTGTAGCTGCTCTCGCGGCTGCGTCGGCGTTGGCAATAACAAGACCTGCTGGCACACCCCCATAGAGATCGCCCTCGGCTTGACCGCTTGCTTCAAGCTCACGTTGCGATTCGGCATCAAGGTGCTTGCGGCTGTTCTTGATGAACTCACCAAGCTGCTGAAGGTTCTCTTTGAACTGTGGCTTAGCTGGGTTCATGTCGGAGAGCATCGGCATGTGCTCCTCATTACAGTGCAGCCACACAGGCTCCATCTTGTCGATAGTATCGCGGAGGAGATCACCGCCGTCTGTTCCCGGCTTGAGTGCTTTGATCTGCTCGCCAAAGCCTTCGTTGATGGCGTTGAGGAACTCAGTGTGCTTCTCAAGGTGGACGAAGTGGTCTTGGTTCGGCTCGAAGGCTGGTGGTTGACCCAGCGACATAAGACTGTTCTCCATCTGTGCAACTTGGGCATCGACAGGAGGACGTAGCCCTGGCTCATCGGGAACGAGTTGATTGGCGATCTGGAACCCTGCGTATGACGCGGCAGTCAGTCGGTTGAGGTAGCGTTGACCTTCTGGATCAAGCTGACCGCCAAGGCTTTGATTCAAAGCTGTGACTACTGAACGGCGTTCGGAAGCGCTGCCTTTGCCGATACCTGAGTTGACTTCCATCGCGTCAAAATCGACGTTTTGCAGAATGTCGATGACTTGCTGTACATCAGTTACGCCGAGTGGTTGCAAGCGAGTGAGCAGCCAGTTATACAGCTTGTGGACTTCCCTGCCGCCTGGATCAGACGTAAGGTAGTCTTCACGGCAAACTCGTTTGAGTGTGGTGCAAAGAAGTTTTTCCCACGCAGCCATAAACATGCTAAAGGAAGATGCCTGTAAACTGCCCTGCATCTCTGTCTCTGTCTGTACTTGCGTAGCGGTCTTGCGCGTCCGGTCAGTCTGAGCCGACAAGACTGGAGCAGACGAAGCAGCACGGGCTTGAACAAGTCCGTTGATGACTTGAAGAGCTGGGGACAGGTTGCTGTTTACATCGGGGTGATTGACTTGTTGGAAGTTCAATCCCGAAGCCATCATCATGTACGGCCCCATCGGTGTGAACATCTTCTCCACATTCAAATCCTCATTGTCTGTGGATATATGCGGAGTAGCTGCAAACATCGCATTGTCCAGCAGCTTGTTGATCATCTTGTTCTGACCTGTAGTGGACGAGAACATCTTGTAGCCTAGACCACGAATAGAGTGGAAGTTTCCTGTGGTGCCGACGTTTTCGATGAAGGCTGTGATCAATTCACTGATGTCTGTGAATTTACCCTCGCATTTATATAAGAACTCACCCTGTCCATCGAACCTTGAGACGTAGTGACTGACTGTGCCATCCAGCTCGCGGATGTAGCCGTGAATTACTCGAACTGTGTTGGCTGTGATGCCAAAGCTAATGTCGTTACCCTTCCAAGCGCGACTAACGGCTTCTGGGTCATTAACATCGAGTCCTTTTGATCCGCTGGTTTCCTTGATAGCTTCAAGCACAGCCGCTTTGTTCCAGTACCTCTTGTAGCCTTCTTCTGGAGATTGCGCGGTTGCTGGCTTCTCCATGACGGCATCATCTTCGGTCATCTCGACCTCAGTGAACTCGCCCATCTCTGGCTGCTCAACTTCTTCCATCTCATCTTCCATCTGGAAGGCTTCTTGATATGACTCTTCCCCTTCATCCTCTGATCTGATCTTAGACATCAGCTCATCGGGGCGCATATAGTCTTGGCAGGTAATGACATCAAGGTAGTTGACATCGGCGGGTGTATCGCGTGGAAACTTGAGATCATCCAGTCCTTTGACAATCCACTGCCAGTTATAAGGGTCGTTATGCAGAGGAAGCCCCACACCTTCAGAGACATAGAGGTTCACCAGTTGGCACCACCTCGGGCGAAAGCTCGGCCACTTGATCAGCATTCGCGTGAACCCTTCTGCAAGGATTGGTTCAACAATGCTACGCATCTTCACGTCCAAGAAGTCTTGCTTCAACGGGGTCGAGATGAAGGTGTCCAGTGTTTCGAGCAAACGCCAGTACGGCATCATGGCTTCTTCAAGCACTTGACCGAGGCTACCCCAGTTGATGTTTGCTGTGCCGCCTAACCCACGACGAACGAGACTACCTTGATCTTTCGGGGCATCGCCTCCTGCTGCTGCTTGCACAAGCGCTCGTTTCTGACTTGAGTATAAGTCTTCGTTGAAAAGCGTAACGTGCATCGTCGCTAGTTCAGCTGCCGACTTGAGCCGACCGCGCATGATGAGCTTCTGTTCTGGCGTTACCACTGACGGTACGGCATCAGTGGCTAGAGCATCAGTTAGCGGGGCAGCATTGACTTGGGCGACGGCGGGCATATTAAAAGAGTCTCAGGGGAAAGTAGGCAGGCGTCAAGTGCATAGATTATAGCTTGGCGTGGATTAGTGGCTTGCACTTAGCTGGGCACTTCTTCATTAGACCAGTTCCAGCGTTGATGAGAATGTGACCTTTATTCAGGCAAAGGTGGCACACGGGTTTTGGGATTGACGGGGTATCTTGGTTCATACTTCAATTTGCTGGGGTTCTCCAATTTGACACTCTGCTGTGTATAGGTATTCGAGAGACTCGAAGCGTGGTAGGCTCTCACACGGTTTGGCAAACGCAGTGTCCACACTGAGCACACGATTGTTTGGCACGGCTGCGAACCAGCCCTCCTCCACTTGCAGGACGTGGAGCTGTTTATGCTGCTCGAAACAGTCTGCCAAGGCGTTTCCCTCAAAGTCGATGGTGAACAAATATCTGGCTGGCAGGCGTTCTGGGTAGCCGTCAGCCTGTCTCACGTTGAGGAGCAGTGCGTTGCCTCTCTTCCATAAAGCAAACTCATGCACGGTGAACGTCGATGAGAACGTGTCCCACGGTTGAATCAACTCGGCATCCGGTAGTGGGCATGGTTTCCAGCACAGCGCTTGAATAGGTAGGCAGAACATCGCCCCAGCTATCTCTGGTTCATCGAAACGAACTTGAAACTGGAGGCTTGCTGCTTCCTGGCATCGGATGCCTAGAATGTGGGCTTTGAGGTAGCTGTTGTGTCCGCGTTGGTGGTTCTGGGTGAACTCTGCACGGACTAGGCAGCGAACGATTGAGGGAGTGTCGGCGAGAATGAAAGACATAGCGTTGTGGTTCTGAGGTCATACCCAGTCAGGGTTAAGTGGTTTTGGTTTTGTGCGAGTCGGTTTAGGTTGTCCCCTCCGCCCCTTGCTCAGCTCGTCCCGAAGGCACCCGCACGATGTCGAGCGGAGCTGTTGCAAGGTGTCAGCTCTGACAACGCGGATGGAACCACACGAACACTGGCACACCCAATGTGTGCGTCTGGACGGCGACTGCTTGATGACAGTCAGGCGTCCAAAGACTTTGTGGGTGAGGTTGTCTGGGTGGCGGGGCATCGCGATTAGTCACTCTCCCTCACCGTTGGTTGCGTCCTCTTGGCTGGCTCGTTCGGCCTCACGGCAAAGCATGAACGTCTGGATGTGCAGCACTCCCACCATGTTGGTATAGGTCAGGTCGTACTCGCACCTGTAGCGCATGATCAGGGATTCGAGGTCGTTGGCGAAGTGTCGGGCTTGGTCGCGTTGATCCATGTGTGGGGGAAGTTTAGACGGGCTGGAGTGGGGAAGCAAGTTGTGTTTTCATTTGTGGGTGAAATATTTTGGAGTGATTTTTGTTGAGACGGGTTTTCATATCCAGTCCTCGGTCTCGGGAGGGGGTGGTGGGTTATGCTTCGGCAGCGGGGTCTTGTAGAGCTGGAGATTCCTGAGCTTGGTGGCGGGAACGATGGCCGTGCCGTTGTCTCTGTCTCTGCACAACCACATGGCGGGGGCTGTCCTATGCAGTCTGCCTGTGTAGCACAGCACCTCCCACTCGCCTCTGTGCTGCCCTGTGTAATCAATAAAGCTGGTGTAGCCCTCGACGTGCTTGGGGGCATTCGTGATGTCACCATCCATCATCTCCCTCGTCACCTTGATTGCCTCCTCCAAGGTTGGCATGGTGTTGTAGAGGTGAAACAGGAGGGACTTGGCAAGGTTGAGGTGTTCGGCGAGGATGCGAAGTCTGAGAGTTTGGCCTCGATAAGTGACCTCGGGATTATTGCCTCTGTTCTCTGCCTGCGTGAATCGGGATGCCCACCTGACATTACCTGGGCAATAACCTAAATTGTTCTCGATCCTGTCCACCGAGTAGTCTTTCGAGGGGCGGGGGCCGATGTGGTTGGCAAAAGCTAGGAAATCGTGCTTCCAAAGGGGGTCAACCGTGATGCCTCTTGCCCCGTAGCGTTGGTAGGCAGGGTGCTTCTGGTTGTAGCAGCGAGTCTTCATACTGGTCCAGATGGCGTAGAGCGGGTTCGTGGCGTCGTGGAGGAGGTGGGATTCTAAGTCGTGATACTTGGTGGCTCTGGCACCTACCTGTTCACCCCGTAGGCACCCGCAGGACTGTGAGTAGCCCGCTACCAGTTGGCCGATTGTTACTTGCTTGATCGTGCCGCAGTCGCACTGGGCTACGGCTTTGTATTTGGGTAGGTGCGACAGTATTGTCCAGCGTCCGTGCTTCTCTCCAATGCGATTCTGCATACGAGGGTTGGTCGGGTGGGCGGGTTTACCACACATACCACATGACGTGGACTGCCCCCGTATTAAGGCGGTGTAGAATACCTTTTGGTTCTCATTCCCGCAGGAGCAGCGACAGTGCCACCGTGAGACTTTGGAGCGGGTGGTGGGGGTTTTAGTCTGTGATAGGACTGTCCAGTTGCCGAAGACTTGTCCTGTGAGGTTGTTGAATGAGCGGGCCATTGGGTAGTATGGCGTCGGGAGTTATGGATGTCAAGTGGTCGGGGTGTCTTTTGTGCAAAATTGATATATTTGAGGTAAAATTTTTTATACCCTCCCACCGCTACCCCGTGCGTGCGCTGGGCTGGTGCCGGGTGCCGGGCGTGGTCTCCTACTGCACGCACGCACACCGCACGCCCTACACACCGCACCGCCTGCGCCCTCGCTGCCTGCGCTCGACTGTCTGCGCCCCGGTGTTAGTGCGTCAGAGTCTCCGCGCTATATATTGCAGGTACGCATTAGTACGGTAGTCTGTAGTTTATGCAGTCAGTAGATGAAGTGACAAGCTGTAATGCGTTTAGTTCCAACAGTTTACAGCGTCAACGGGTAACAATGAAAAAAGGCTACCTGTCACCGAGTAGCCCTAAATCCTGCCATTATTGAGACTGGAACGCCTCAAATCCAGTCATCTTGTGCCTCTTGCGACACGATCTCAGCCTCGACAGTGACACTGGGAGCCGGGGAAGCTCCGCCACCTGCCCAGAGATTGACCTGGACGACGTTTGTTTTGTCATCCTGTCCTGTTGATTTTCTCATCATTTCCATTGCCGTTTTTGCCTCGCTCCATGATGTCGGAATAGGGATCATCCCTTGATCAATAGCGACTTTTAACGCGTTGTACGTAAAATTGGCTAGCAACTCTGGGTTGAGGTTTGCGATCTCTGCGAGGGAAAGAGGGGCTGTTTTGCTCTCCTGAAAGGTTATTTTGGCCCCTGCTAGTGGCAAATCTTTGACTCTATCATGCGCCACTCTCCAGGCTGGGTCATTGTGGCGGCGCTGTCGTATAGTAGAGGTAGGAACACCATATTTATCTCCCAGGTCTTTATCAGTCGCACCCTTCAAGCTCTCAGCCATGAGTCGCGCCCACTCAGTATTTGAAAGAGATTTATATATTAAACTATCACCCTCCTCTCTGGGTTTCCGCTTTGTGTCGCTCTCAGCTTCCATAATCTCAAATCTCCTCCTTATTCGCTCCATTGTCTATCGGAAAACTCGACAATTCAGCCTCTAACACCCTTTGAGCCTCCACAAGATCAGCCTCCACCTCAGGCAGTAAGCGCACACTAGCCGCTAGCTGTGCGGCACCTTGCAGGCTCTCAGGCTCTCTCTCTAGCGTTTCCCGCGCTCCCTCGATACGGTCTTTATGCATTGCAACTTTAGCCCGCAACCGCTCCACCATCAGCGCGGCCGCGCTTTTAATCATTGGCGCGGCAGCAGGCAACCCGGCAGCAGGCAACCCGGCAGCAGGCAACCCGGCAGCAGGCACCTCTACCACAGGCAGCACGCTAGCAGGCACCTCTACCACAGGCAGCACGCTAGCAGGCAGCAAAGGCGCAATCTCTCCATGCTCTGTCTCGTACCATGTGATGAAAAGCTCCACGCCTTTTGAGAGCATCCACCGCCAAGGGCGTTGCTCCCTCACTTTGATCATGTGCAGCTTAGCCCACAGGGTAGAATCTAAATCCCAGGGAGGCATTCTCGTATTCGTTTTCATAGAGTGATATTTTATATCTAAATATATACCCCGTAAACGTAAAAAGAGACAGCGACACAAACGACAAAAAGACAGCCGCTCTCCGGTCTCAAAGCAAAACAAAAACGAAATCTATATTCTAGGACAATCTATATATAAAGTCATAGATTGGCTATCCTAGAATATAGATTTCAAAGATTTCGGGTCAACGAGATGCACACTCAAGGTATTTTGTCGGAGGAATAAAACCCCTTTTAAGGGTTAAAATAGTTCACTTGAACACTAAAACGACACCAAATGGTAGGACTTTCGCAAATATGAGAAAATAAAATTGGTAGAAGTGGAAATATATACATATATCTATTGCCAAAGGTAAAAAAGAACCGAGAGTAGTGGTCCCAAGTGGGGACTTCGGAAAAAATCAAAAACAAAATCAGACTATGAAAACACGCTACCAAATCACACAAGCCTTTAACTCTATCTCTGGACTGCTTCAACCGCTTTGCACTGCGCTGGAAGTAGCGAACCGCTCGGACAGTGAAGAAAAGCAAATCTCCCACGGTGAAAATGGAAACCTCCCAGAGTGGGCAGGTACCGTTTTTAATCCACTTATAGTCATCATTGACCAACTGATCCGGGACAAGTTCGGCATCTCGGTACGCGATGGTATTAATTGGGGCGGTAGCGGTTCTTTTTATCAAGACATTCAGGAAGCAGTGATTTCGGCACTTGTGCCAACTCTGAACAATGACGCCGAAGACATCAGGCACACACCAACGGGTAAAATCGCCAAGTTAAAAGGTGTCTGGCACTCTGTAAACGCCGACTCAAACAATGGAGAGTACGAAGTGCGGTACGCCTTGCCCGCTTCAGAACTCAAAGCTGCAAACGTAGAAAACGACTAAACAACCCTGCCAACAATAACCCGCCACCGAATAAAAATATGATCAAAGTACACACCTCCCCGCAACCGTTCACCGTTCGCAAGATGACCACTGGAGAGCGCGTCATCGTTTTAGACTCTGGTTCAACCATCCCCGCTGACATCGCTGGCCTCTGCACGGGTCGGGATTTGTGGCTGTCACAGATCGAGTGCAAATGTCGTGACTGTGGTGAAAAGTTCCCCCTTTCCCGCCTAAATGGTGGCGGGCAATGGTGCGACGAGTGCCAGACAAAAGGCATCGAATCTGAAGAATAATTTTTCCAAGTCCCTCAGTTTCAACTTTCCATATTAAATTAGTAGATAAACCAGGTACACAACTCACCACACAATATGAAAAATACGTTATCAGACATTCTCGAAATCTTCGACCTTGTTTTCTTCCTTCTCGTGGCCGCGCTCCCTGTAGCACTGGCCGCGCTGATTCTGTATGCCATGTACCAACAGCCCACACTGTAAACCCAAACCCCCCAGAAAATCAGACTATGAAAACAAAGCTCACACTCCCCGAAGCAGTCGACGCGCTAGCTATCACTGCCACATTCTCAGAACCTCGCGGAGATATCCGAAAAGAAGATGGAAAAGACGGCTGGCAATGTATCACCTATGGAGTCACACTCTCGAAGAATGAAAAACCTTTCTGGAGTGGTCCGTACTCTATTGGAACAGGACACATCAAGCCAGGCATGGTGAGAAAAGCACCTCACCTAGCCACAAGCACAGAGTGCCATCTTTTTGATGCTTGGCAGAAAAAGCCAAACGCTAACTACACCGAGAAAGAGGCTTTTGTTTCTATGCTTGGGCAGGTAGCCAAAGCGATAAACCACAAGCCACAAATTGCAGACGTGACGCATTCACTTTTGATGGATGGAAGCCCGTACTTCGATTCAGAAAGCTTTGAAGAATGGGCTTCCAATTTTGGCTATGATACAGATTCGCGCAAAGCGGAAAAGATGTATCAGGAATGCATGGAGACAGGGCGCAAACTCAACCGAGCTTTCACAGCTAAAGAACTCGAAACACTGCGCGAAGCTGCCCAGGACTACTAAATCACCCCGACAACCAAACACCACAAAAGAACACACCAGATTATGAGCAAAAAATACTTAGACACACGCGACCTTTACAAACGCAAATGCGAACTGGAAGACTTGAAAAACAATATCGAGTCATGCGAGGAGTATCTAAAGGAAGCAGAAGGCGTAGCGGCAGCACTGGAAGAAACGCCAGACGATGAAGCAACCGAAACGAGTAGAGAGCTAGCGGCTGAAGCTGTGGAAGATGCCCAGAGCGCTTTAGATTCAGCATTGGAAGATTTCGGCGATGACGAGAAAAGCGAACTCGCTGAGCTTGAGGAACTGGAAAGCGAAATCTCAGAGTTTCGGCACGGCGAAACGATGGTGCCAGAGTCGGAGTTTGAAGACTACGCTTGTGAGCTTGCCTATGATCTGGGGGTAATGCCAAAAGACCGCCCTTGGCCTCTTAACTGTATCGACTGGAAAGAAGCGTCGGACGAACTGAAAAGCGACTATTCAGAACTGACGTACCAAGGGGAAATGTACCTCGTTCGCTCCTGCTAATCGCTTCCCGTTCTACCCTTTCCAGCGTGTGCCTGGAGAGGGTAGCGGGGAGGCGAACACGCCACCGAGAAACAAAAACACCTAGCTATAGAACCCAAGACCATGAAAAACACTATTCAAAATATCCCGACAGAATTCGCGCAACGCCTTTCAAGCCTGAAAGTTAAAACCGCCTTGTTCACATCATCCGAAGGAAGGCAGTACTTGTACCTGTCTGGCGAATGGAGCAAACACCAGGAGAAACGAGACCAATACCCGAACGCTAAAATTCTGTCTGGCTTGCTTGGTTCAAGTGGATCAAGCTGGAGCGAAAAAGCGTACGCATTCTGTGTGGCGGACTGCTTTGACCCATGCATGTACATCCAGTTCGGTTCAAGCTGGGAAGATGCGTACGAGAGCTACTGCGACAATGACGAGCAACTGATAATCCCGGAGTCTGACTATGCAGATTATGGCATCACTAAAGATGCAGATGGTAACTGGAACAGCTACGAGTACACAGGCTCGTACACTTCAGACGGTGCGTTGATTGACACAGACAATGTACAAGCGGTCAGTTCACAAAGTTTAAAACTTGTCGAAATCACTTTCTAAACTCAAAACAGAAAAAAAGCTATGAAATCAAAACACCCTCAAACCGAACTACAAGCCAAACTTGCAACCGTCGCACCGTTTATCAGAATCAGGACAATATGGAGCCGAGACCCCGACTGTTCGAGAGACTGGCGTGAACTGTCTCAGCCAGGAAACTGCTTCGATGGCGAAAAGCGTGCAGACTGGACCCCTTGGCAGTCGGAAGTTGAAGCGCTGGTAATCGTGGATTTTGAGCAGGTAAAAGGGAGCGCCTACTTGGGTGCAACGTGGGAGCGCAAAGGCGACAAGCCGCACGTTTCAAACCCTGAAATTGGCGGATATGAGAATCAAATGACGGTCGAAGCATTGGAAGAACTGATGCGCGCAGTAAGTCCAGAGCTAGTCACTAGCCTCAATATTCGCGAAGCTATCGCCGAGTGCGAAAGGCTAGCGACTGAAAGCTACGCCTTAGATATTGGCGCATAACCAAGCACAGAAAACCCCTAGCTATAAACGACCATGACAATTCTACACACCATTACTTGTACCAAGTTCCTGCCAGCATTTAACGCCTGCGAAACATTCACGCGCTATCTAACACGCAACCGCATTCTCACGGAAAAAGGCATTGAGCGTCTATTTTCCAAAGGATGCCCCGAATACGAGGCAAGCAAAGGAGTGTGCGTAACTCGCGTTGAAACGGCTATCTACATCCGCTAATCCATCACAGAAAACCCCTAGCTATAAACGACCATGTACCAGAAAAACTTTATCGCTCAAATGAGCAAATGCCTCAAACTGCATTCAATCCCTGTAACCTTGAAACGCACTCGCGGTGGGTACAAAGCTCTGATGCCTTCAAAGATCACACGAGATGGGGGCGCTGAAACCTTGTCTAGCATCAATATCGCCCCCGGTTCCTTCCGAACAAAGATCGACCTCAAGATTGCACTTTGCCAGCGTTTTGAAGCGGAAGTCTTCAACCACTGCGACACAGTGTACATTCGTCCGCGTCTCGCCATGAAGTCGCCACGATGGGCGGGCAATCGGTATGCCGCACTTCCTGAATTGGCCCGCTATGCAAAGCAAGCTGGCCTCATCTAAAACCATCACCCCGAACACAAAACCCCTAGCTATAAACGACCATGAAACCCGACACACGAAAAATATACATCACAACCGCATTCACACCTATGGACAGAGTAACAGACAGACGCGCAGAGTATCACCTCCGCCACTTTCAAGCCTTGACGCAGGAGCAGACTGAAGAGAAGGCTTATTACCCAGGTTCACTCCTGCCCTTGGCGCTCTCCGCGCTCCTAATATGGGGAGCCATTGCCGCTGCCGTTTGGTTCCTTGTCCACACTTGGAGCGCGTAACCGACTCAACCAAGAACCTATTCAAACGAACAGTTAGCAACGTAAACGCCTAGCTATGAGCGACTCAAGCGCAACCATTGCGCCCATTGACCAAGCACTCGACCGCCTCTTCACCACAATGGAGAGACGGAAACAGGAACAGCGAGAAGAACGACGCAAGGCGGAAGATGCCAAGCTAGCCAGACTCACCCGACGCAAGCCGCTATGGTGGCAGGACAAAGAAGAATGAACCGCAACCTTCTCTTACTGGATGATCTACCCGATACGATGTGGCGGGAGTGCTCAAACATACAGATAGCCGAGCGCTATGACATCCCAAGGCCCGTCGTCCGATTCTTTCGCAAAGAGGGAGCCAGACCCGCGCAACCAACACAATCGAGAACCACACCGACCGAGAACCACACCGACCCAGAACCAGCGATATAAAACCCCTAGCTATAAACAAAAAAAAATGCACCGTAAAATAACCCCACAACAGGCGAGACACATTAACCATCTCGTCAACGTGAAGCGATTGAAGCTCCGCGAGGTCGTCCAACAGTTCCCGCAATACGCAGTCTTGAGCCTAACGCAAATTCATCGTATCGCCACTGGCAAGAACTGGAGCCACGAAACAGGCACAGTTCACATTCAGAGCACCACATCACTTGAAAAAGTAAACCGCTAGCTATAAAGCGCTTGATTTCTAAAAATAGAAATAGTAAAGTAACAAAATGAACACTCACGAACACACAACGGCAGATGAAAAGCTGTCACGACTCAAACGGGCACAGCAAATTATGAGTGCAGGCTACACGCAAGAGGTAGCGGAGAAAAGGACACGAACTAACATCAGGCACCTACGCAAGTGGGCAATGGAACTCAACTTCAAACTCAAAGCAAAATGAAAGAACACACCCTCAAAGAACTTGCAGACATCGGAGCCGATGCGGCATTTGCTAATAACAAAGGCGGCCACTATATGAGTGTATCGAAGAAATTCCATTCATGGGACGCAGACGAACCAGCTCGCCAAGCATTCGCGCAAGCGGTGAGGGACGCGGTCATCAAGGATTTGGTAACGAATCTAGTTTCGTTACCTACCGAACCCGTCCTCGTCCCACTCGACATCGACGACATCCGCGCAACGGATGAGTTTCGTCACAAAGAATCGCTTGTCATTGAAACCGTGGACCACTGGAACTGCGGAGAAGTGGGTTTGGCATGGAGTGACACCCCTACCTATGCC
>Ga0114974_10001932_pt1 | contig 16158 bp, 11 predicted proteins | sample S_130206_EF_Meta_FD_87318 | JGI IMG/M metagenome (GOLD analysis project Ga0114974, IMG submission 87318) | Freshwater microbial communities from Lake Simoncouche, Canada to study carbon cycling - S_130206_EF_MetaG | ecosystem: Environmental > Aquatic > Freshwater > Lake | place: Lake...
TGCGTTGGCCACAGCAATCCAGGGATGAGCCATGGCTATGGGTTTCCAAATCTTTTCTGTGCGGAAACTGTAGGGATTGTGAAAAACAGTTTCAGTTACCAGGCTGAAATAAGTGTCAATGTAGGGCTCAGCTTTGAGATATGCCTCACCCCACTCGTAATTGAACAAACTGTGCTTGACTAAACTGGTGTCGCTGGTATCTAGATTATCAATTTGGTCACTGTATCTATCAACTTCGTAGTATTTGGGCAACAACTGAATTGGTGCTTCTCTCTCCATTAAATTTTCCCCGTTTTGTATCAATGGTAGACGAGTACCGCCGGTTGCTCCCAATGAACTTAGGCAGGTGTACAGGCTTTGTTCAAGTAGTCCCGAGGTTCTAAATTTTTCCAACAGCCATTTTCGGTGCTGTCGATGCCGGCCATTTAAAAATAAAAATTTATAAGGTTTATCTGTTTTTTTATAGATTTCCGGCCAACGTTTGGTTGTTGCCATGTTTCCTTCAATTTTAAGCAAGTTGTGGGCAAAGCCATCGTACCTGTGGTAACAAAAGTTGGGGCTCATGTCTCCACCGGCCAAAATCATTATTTTTCTTGTCTGGGCCAGATCCATTAGATTATATCGAATCAATTGCCCCATCATGGTGTCCGCCCCTTCCCAGGGGTTGCTGAAAATAATATGTGCAATTCCCGATTCTGCCACTTCTCGTATAAGACTGCCGTAGCGTTCAAATTGCCAGCGACCCATTAGATATACTGCGCCCGGTTCAATAGTTGCTTGGTTAAAATTTTTAAATTCAACATCAACAAAAGGTTCAATAATGTTATAAATTTCGCAATGGTATTCGCTGTAGAGCTTAAAGTTTTTTTGCATGATACTCACATTCTTGCCACCAGGCTCGCATTTCTGGAAAGGTTTTTAAAAAATCAGTGTTTCTTCTGCGATCGTGTTCATTAAAAAAACGATAAAAGTCTGCCTTGATAAGAGAGTTGTCATTTTTTTGACCTTCTCTCATCCAAGCAATGTCTCTGCGCAATCGTTGTACTTCGTAGTCTTTGAATCCATGAAATGGATCATCTTCGGTTTCTAAATTAAGCTCCATCCAGTCTGCTGTGCGTTCTAATATGCCAGCATAGGCTTCGGGCAAGATTTGTAAACTTTGCCAAACAGGTTGCCTTAGTACTGGAGTGTCAAACCACACACGTTGATATGTCTTACTGTACATTTTACGCAACTCTAATATAACTTCCATTAGGCTTTGGAAGCCAGTCACACTCAAGTTATTCATTGTAACAATAAACGTTAAGCTATTTCGATTAGGTACTTTGTCTAGGTATTCATGTACGTAACGATACATGCGGTCAAAATTTAATCCATGGCGTATATATTCAGCTTGTGGTGCGTTGGCCGAGTCCAAACTCACATACTGCATGAAGTGTTCAATGTTGGTGTTGCACAACCGTTTTACATAGTCAATGTATTTTTCAAACAATGCTGTTTCAACAGAAAAGTTTGACGTTACATTTAGATGCAAGTCAGGTTTGGGCAAGGCCAACACATAGTCAAACACGCGATATGTATTCTTGTCAAGAAGTGGCTCGCCACCAGTCATACGAAAATGTCGTAGCTTGGGGTACAATGTAGGCCACCACTCCCAAAACGCATCAACATAGGGATTGAGTTCGCGCACAGGAATCGGTCGGTTACGGCCAGTAAAATGACTGGGGTCATTGTGTGTTGTGGTAGTGGGATACCCGCCATGTCGATCTACTTCATCTTGCCAGCTACTGCTGAATTGCGGACTGCAATAACTGCATTTGAGGTTGCAGGCATGATTAAAATTGACTTCTACATAAGTGGGTACAATATCGTCTTCAAGCCCAGTGCTGTTTTTAATAACATCATAATCGTTGGCGGCCCAAGGCTCACCACTGCGGTAATGACGATCACTGAGCTTGCCTAGATCTTCCATGTTCCAGCAGTAGGAACATTCACTTGGGCGCTCGTTACGCAACATGATCTGTCGTTGTTGTTTTTTGTGCGGAGTGTTATGCAACTGTCCTGGATTTTCTTTTAGGCCCTCAACTGGGATTTTGTGCAATGGCGGATGATAGCACGAGTTATTGAGCCCGGTGGGCAGGTGCAGACTCACTTGTTTCCATTTGGCTAAACACAAGGCTGGCCCTAATTTCTCTTGCATTTGTTCAGCCGCGTTCATAAAATTGCTTTTATTCATTAGTGACCAACTGTGTTAATCTTGGGGTAAGAAAAATACCTGGTGGTTTACCCTGGTATATCTGAGATAAAATTTTCTTACAGTGTTCATGATCCTGATGTGTTGGATTTAATACATCATGATCTAAAAAAGTTCCATTTTTAATTTCCCAGGCATCTGGCGTAGGACTAGCAGTTCGATTCCAAGTTCCCCAATCGTCCAATTGAGAAAGGACTCCGTGAAATCCAAATTGCTGACACAATTTAACAAAGTTTTCAATATCTTGATAATTGTTGCGCTGAACAACATACATTAAATTGACTCGAGCTTGACCGCGACGTTGTTGTAAAAATTCAAAGTTTTCCATGAGCACTGACCAGGAGCCGCCGCGTCTAACGTTGTGATACACATCAGCTGATCCTGCATCTATGCTGATACGATACTCCCGAATTTGATCAATGATGGCTGTACGGTCTAATTGTTTTTTGATTAATAACCCATTGGTAAACAATGTAAAGGTTTGATTGGGTCTCCCACGGTAGCTGTGTAATAACGGACGATAAATGTGGCTGGCCAAAGGATCGCCACTACTGGCCAATATGATGTGTATGGGCTCTTCAAATTGATTCAGTAGATCCACAGTGTGTTTTACTGCTTGAAGTTTTTTCTCGTACAGCTGGCCTGAATTGTGCATAATTTTTTCACGTCGACAACTAGGACATTCTAAATTACAACTATCATCAATACCAAATACCAATTGATATCTTGGCTCGTCATAACTGCGTTGGGCAATTCCACAATGACTAACCGCGCACCAAGTATACTTTTTCTGTTGTATATCATTTTGTATAACGTGTGCCCTGGGATTATCCCATATTTGCTCTAAGCGATCAAAGTCAGTTATTTCTCCCACAGGGACTGGAAGCCATCCATCGCAAACGCATATCATACAGTTGGTGTAAGCGTCAATACTAACTGTTTTCCAGGGCCGGTTACATGAGTTTGAAATAGGCACAGCACTGTCTTTGCCCCTAGGATGAGTGCTGTCATTTAACTTGTATAGGTAAGCAGTATTGTGATTGTTTTCTTGCATTACCAGCCTTCTTGCTCACGTATGACATCAATCTCACGTGTCATAACACCACGGTTATACCAGTTACTGCGATAGTGATGTTTAAAAAATCGGCTTTGCTCGGGATATAAAAACACCATGGACAAATCTAGTTGTTGTTGCAAGGGTTCTGCTGTGCGTTGTATAATTTCTGTGGGATCACCGCTGGGATTCCAAATTTTATGTAACGCATCAAAGTCTTGTACTTCTCGGTAATCCCAATCGGTCAACATTGTCATGTACGTACCTTGCCTGGCACCGGCCATGGCCCACAGGCCTTGGTCAACATCGCTGCCAACATTGTGCCAAATGGTCAAGTGGTCAAGGTTTCGTCGGTGCACACGATCGCGAAACTCACCTAGACTGGGTCTACGTCCACGATCCAGGCACATTTTAACACCTTCACGAAATCCAGCACGCCAGGCATGGAAAGGACTTTGATTAGGATATGTTGTTGAGTAACAGTCGTGCATGGCCCAGTACAAGGGATCAAAACAAAACTCTACTTCAGTTTCTGTGCGCCCGTCTGTGGCTTCGTGTGTGTGCATGTTGTTGACAAATGTACGAGTCCATGAACTAATGCCACCATTGCCGTACATTAATCCATTGATGTGATTGCGAGCACGCCAACGAAACACTGCCTGTTCCCATTCTTCATTGGGTAATTCTAATGTGAGATTAAAAAACTTTTCGTCTGGTAAATTATCGCCATCAATTAGAATAAAACGTTCAGTATCACTGGCTGCCGCGGCAGCTTTGTGGGCGGCATCTGATCCTTTGATGCCGCCCACACGTTTTGCCCAAGGTATCATATTTTTAATTTTTACCCAAAACTCTTCTCGTTCAGGTTCGTCATAGCTGAGATATATGCAGTCAAGGTCTGCAATGTCAATTTGTTTCATTTATAACTCCAAGCAATAAAATTGGGTTGATCTACAATTACACACACATCCTGTGGATGACAGTGTGTACCAGTGTCACTGGGTATTAGTTTGTTGACTTTGGATTGCGCAAGTTTTACCAGTTTGCCATCAACTACACGCACTTCCATGGATGCCAATTGATATGTGTCACGGTCAACATCAATGTAATTACCTGGCAGGTCTTCCATGGTGTATACTATGGGACTGCCATCTTCTTTGTAATACAGTCTAAAGAATATTGGTGTTGGTTCCGGCCATTTTATTTCTCTTAATGCTTTCCAAAAATTGTCTGTGGTCTCTTGACTCATGCGGGTTGCCAATCTTTGATGTGATAATGTACAAAACCATGCTGTGCTACAGTGTGTATTCTTACTCCAGGATTGGTGAATTCCCACACCAATTCTTGTGTCCAATCCTGCGTGTGCGTGGGCTGTATATAACGTTTCATGTGCACTATGCTGGGTCCAAACTTTGGGGGCAAAGTAACTCTTTCTGGTCCCAGTATCACAGCAGCCATGGCATACACAACATCAGTGCTGGGAGTGCTTTCGGGAAATTTTAGAAGCAATTGATATTGGTGCCAGTTTTCAAATATTGTACGAACTAGTTCAAAAAATTCTCTAGCAGTTTCACTGCGCCTCCAGTATGTTATTGCATTATAGACATCTGGTAATTGATTGACGTCAAATAACTTGCGATAAAATCTTGATTGTGCGGGTGTATCATAGATTGTTCTACATCCTTTACTAACCACAACATCGCGTTTTTCAAACATGGTCCACCAATGATCAACAGGGCTGGCTGCAATCATGTCGGCTTCTAGTTTAATTGTCTGCCGATAAGGACTGGCGTAAAAACATTGCCAGTCATTGGCAAAACCACCAAGGTCACCAAATGGTAACATTTCTTTTGTCAAAATAGTTATGTTAGCAGCCGGGTGCCAATCTCGTATACTGTTGGCCAATCTATCTGCGCAGGCAACGTAATCTATTGTACCTGTGTTGATGGCAGGAATAAGATACCCACGTTCAGCGACTATTTGCAATGATTTCTCCCAATTGTTGTTTTCCCATGGCATGAAAGTCTTGATTGTGCAGTTGTATCCACTGTGGACGACTGTTGACTCCAGTGTACTCAATTCGATAACAATCCGTGTCAGTCTGCGTTATTTTATGCGTTGGTTCCACTGTGGCCAACTTCCAGGGTATGCCGTGATGATCAACAGCATGCCCGTTGACAACTCCAAGTGCTATACTCAGAGCATGATCGTTGCGATAAGACTTTGGAGAACTACGATATAGTCTTTTGTAGTGAGTCCAGTTGTGTTTGATCATGGTCATGGTTTCAAAAAGTTGTTGCGTTCTGACACTGCGTTGAAACATCATCACTGTGGCCCACCACATGGGCATGCGATGATCTCCAAAGAAGTTGTATTCTGAGAAATCAGTGTTACCAGTAACATCATAAGCCCAGCGATGTGCTAGAAATTCTTCAGAGCTTGCTAACACAGTTTTAAGACTGTTGCCAGAAACTACATAATCTGCATCCAGCACTAATGTTCGGTCAAACGGCGATAGATAATATGCGTCCGTCCTGCTGGCATTGTTCCATGTAACTGTGGTGTCATAGTCTTCAAAATACCTAACACCGCCTACTTCAGCTTCGGCTAAAATTACATGATCAAACCCACTGGCTGTTGCAACATTTGTAACTACTGCAACTGGTATACCAAGGTGTCTACGCACATTGTTAGCACACCAAGCTGCCATGGCCACATAGTCAGTTTCTTCGTTGTTGAAGGCAAAAATTAATGCTCCAGTTGTCATCGATTTTTAGATAGTGTTTCGTACTCTAGTAACCAAGCATTCATTTGTTCTTGCCAACGACCCAAAGCTAGATATTGTAGTTCACTTGGATTGATTTTTACAGGTGTTTCGTATAGATCCAAAATTACCACTTCATCTTCTACTGGGATTGCCTGCAATAGAGTCAACAGCTCGGGACCAGCACACCACATACCGCCATTGTAGGCAAACAATAGCTTGGCCTGGTATTTTTCTTTGAGCACACGTTTTGCTGTTGCATGGTCAAATCTAGCACGGCTTTGTGCAATTAAATCATCAGTATTCATAGATTAATTATACAAGAATTACCGACAAAAGTAAAGGGCCTGCAGGCCCTTTTGGTTAACCAGCCACCTATTAGGTGATTGCGGATGCCACTGTAGGAGTGCCCCAGGTGTTGGTTAGATAGGTGGTTGATGGTGGCACAAATCGGCAAAGAGTTGCTGGTGCTGTACCAAATGACGAGAAAGGACTTGCGGTGTCTGTACCACCACTAATATTCCGAGTTTGCCCTGCGCCGGCTCCAGCGTCGGACCAGGTGGTCACAAATGTCAGCACTGTGGATCCTGGATTCAGTGCCACGGTTGTTTGAATGAAGTTACTGGTGTAGGCTGCCGAATCATCAGTTAATCTAAATAAGGTTGTTGCGCCGCCACCTGGGGTCAAGCTGTAATAACCAGTGGTGGTTGCCAGCGTGGTTTGCGTACCACCTGTACCACTCAACCGTGTGGTGCCAGTGTAAGACTGTCCGGCAATTGTTTGTGCGGCTCCGTTGACACGTCCAGAAAAATAGATCTGCCCACATTCACCAGCCAGTGCATTCCAATCTGGGTCACTGTCTGTGCCTGTGCTGGTTTTGCTGTAGTCCAGGCGTATAAGGCCGCCAGCATTGAAAAAATATCGAGCTGAATTGGCATTGGCAAAAGTAACTGTTTGTGTAAATGTAATGGTCCAGGCAGAAGCACCAGAACCAGTTGCTGAGGTTTTTGCTGTGCTACCGGTCCAGGTTGAACTAATTGATCCTGATGCGGCTGCATTTCCTCTGTTCAACGTAACTGTATTAATATCAGTGGCCACGTTGGCCAGCACACTGATAACATTACCGGCTGTGGGCTGAGTTCTTGCTGTGAGAGATGAGCTAGTTTGAGTTCCTGCTGTGGCAATGTTGGCAACCAAAGTTGCCCACTGTGTTGCAGTTACTGTACCAGCGGCAGCCACTGTGGTGATAGCTGTTTGTCCCCATCCCTTGTCACCCGAGCCAGTGCTCCAAACTGCATTTACGTTGTTGGCACCATCATTGGCAAAGCCATTGTAGTCTGTTGCCTGAATTAACCCACCGATTGAATATGTCATGTTATTATCCTGTTGTTATTTTATTGTTACAATGGCTTCAACCATGCCATGGTCAACGCTGTGTTTATCAACTAGTGCTCGACCAATAACATTGAAAGATGTTGCCTCGCCTGGTTGTGCTGCCCTGGCAATACCATTGCCAGCTGATACAAGACGATCGCCTTTGCGCACTATGCCCACTACCTTGACTGGCACACGTCCTGTCATTGCAATTGGTGGATGAGTGAAGTCTGATCCTGCACCTGAATTCATCAAATAGGCTGCTCTTGTACTTACCACACCAAACACATTTTCGCTTAGATCAGTAATACTTTTTGTAATTTCGGCGACGCCGCCAAGTTCAACTACTGTGCCTGCTTCAAGCACTTCATCGGCAGCAAATCTTTCTGCCACGTCAGCGTACTGTGCACTAGTTGATTTAGCAAACACTGTATTAAAATAACTGCTAGAACTGCCAATGTTGCCTACGCCGTTGCCAGCCGCATTAATAATTGCTGTGGCGGCCGCACTAGAATTAATATTCAATGCAGTTGGCAGAGATACAACTCCAGTTGATCCGTTCACCGATATCACAGATGTAGAAACACCGCCGGGGTTTACTTTGATCGAAAGATTGGCGTCAGATGTTCTATTTTGCAATGTAACTTCTGATGTAGAATTATTGACTAGAATTTGTGCGTCTTGGTTGGCGCCCACAAACAATCCAGTATTGTTTAAAATCCCAACTGTGCCACTAGTAGTCACATTGGTGTTGGCGCGGAGGAATGCAGTGCTGTCTAATCCGTCCAGGGTCTGTGCATCAGTGGCTGTGCCACGGAACAATGCACTACTCACTGTAGAACTAAGTTGTAGTCCTGGACCAATTGTGGTAAATCCAGTGATTGGTGTTTGTGGGGTAAATGTAGCATCTTTAGAAACAATGCCAACAATTGTACTGTTTACATAAAATTGAAGAATAACGTGTTGTGCACCCGGGGATTGATCAGTTACTGTGGTAACAATTGCACCCGAAGTTCCTTGACCAGAACTAGAAGCTGGGCCCACCAGGATGAAAGCAGTTCCGGACCAAACTTTCAACTGTTGGTTAGTGGTATCATACCACAAGTCACCAGTTACGTTTGATCCAGGAGCACTAGAGCTTGCAGTGGCAGCACTGATTGTTTTAAAAATAGTACCGTTGTAAACTTGCATTGTGTTAGTGGATTTATCCCACCATAACTGTCCGGTAAGTGGTGCGCTGGGTGCCACAGTGTTTGAGCCATTTTCAAGCAAGTGGATGAAGTTCTCATCCAAAAACTCGCCATACCCAGCGTAGTTTTTACCCACTAGAATCATGCTGGAAGCAGTGTTGATGGTACCATCTGCTATTGTAGCAAATGGGCTCCCATCGGTAAGATTAATCGTATATGCCATTCTTTATTACTCCATCTGTCAGTATTTATTACAAGATTTTCTACTAATATTTATGCAAGACTCAGGTTAGTCAACGTCTGAATTCTTACAGTATAGTCAATTTGAATCTGACGATTCAAGCTTTTTTGCACTGGGTGAAAAATCACATGGGTCAACAACATTAATTCTGTGGCGGACCCTTCCCAGGCTTTTAATCCAAGTTCATCAAAAACAAATTCACCATTGAAATTTGTGCTGTTATCAAAGGCCTGCTGTCCAGCTGGCTCGCCGTAATCCAACAGGCAAGATATTAGGACATCAGTGTAAATTTCCCCGGATGTATGTAAAACTGTGATTTTGTTTCTTGAGGGGTCGGTATTGGCTGCAGAGTTGTCGTCCACTACTTTGATGTAAGTTTGGTTGTACAAGTCTGCATTTTGTCCAGTGGTATTTGGGGGCAAATATGTGATAACTCCAGTGGGGTCCACAGCCGATCCACCATTACCAAATGCCATGGCATAGATAAATCCAAGATTTTTATTAGCGATGCTTTGGGCCAAGCCAATACTCATGTTTTCATAATGAATGGCGTTTTTCTTATCAACAAAAATAGTGCCATCAATGGGATCGTAAATTTTTACAAATCCCTGTACTGATACTGGTATTACTGGCATCATGCTCGCGTCTCCAACAGCACTTGCTGAGTTTGGGGGTCATAGATCTTTATATGGCAATCAATTTGTATGTTGCCTAGATCATCAGGCTTTTTATTGCGGGCCTGGGCTTCTGGTTGTTTTTCTTGCATATTTTGATCTTTGAAATTCATCAACTATTTATTCCAGTTATTTGTCACACAAAAACTGTGCGGCTTGGGTATCAGTGTACTGTAATCCTACCCCGTCATACGCAGTGGTAGAACCTGGGCCGTACCATCCAAGTCCTTGTCGTGCACGAATAGTGACTTGGTAGCCTTGATTTGGTGCTGTGTCAAAGGTCACAGCAACCGGTTCAGAAGAGTCATCAACAACTGTGTAACCAGTTAATTGCAATGTTCCGCCCACAAACACCTGCACTGCTAGAGCAAGATCTGTGGAATCCAACAGTGTTAGATCTTGTAAACTAAAATCAGCAACAAATGTAGTAGTGTTACCATCACCAAGATAGTTTGATTCAACATATTGATTTTGGTAAGCTTGATCCAAATAGTTCCCAATGCCAATATCATAGACTGCGGTATCAACTAGATGATTGGCAGCCGCAGTTCCAGCAGTTCCGCGTCTTAATCCACTTAGAGTATTGGCTGTTGTGTCTCTGTCTCTGTAAGAAATACGCTCACCATTGATGGTTATGAGACCAAACAGCCCTTGTTCCAAATAGGGTTCTGCTAATGCGCTGGCATTAACAACATGTATTACATCGTCGGTGGCCAGCAAGCTTTGTGCCAAACGAGTAGTCGTGCTAGCAGTCATTCGATACGTGCTTTGAATTCCTCGCATATCCTGGAATATTCTAAATTCCACTGCTTCTGGAACTATGTTTTGAGTTGTGCTGGTAATTGCCACTACGTCAGTTGCATTGATTGCAGGACCAGAAATAATTACTTTGGTTCCACTGGTGGTGAATCCACGTCCGCTAAACAAGAATCTGCCATTGAGTGTGACTGTTAATCTTTCTGCATTGTCAATGTCAAGACCAGTGTCAAAAATGTTTGTAACAATTTGAATTCCTGTACTAAAGTCAAAGCTTCCCAGAGTATTGTTCACAGTTGCATCATCGTAGACTGTTTCGTCGTAGCCCTGACTAATTAATTCGCCTTGAGTGTTTGGTCCAACAAATACCTGAGTCAACAATCCTTGTTCTGATGTATCATTCCAAGTGGTTACTTCAATGATGTCACCCGGCAGCGGTATTAATCCGGCTGCTGGTTTGAATTCAAGTATGTTTCCATTCACCCAATATTGTGCCGCTGTTCTCACTGCAACTAACACCACCGAATCGGCAGCGGGAGCAGTTGTCAGTGTCACTGTGCGCAGTGTTGAGTCGTCCCAGGCATCTACAATAAATTCAGTGCCTAGAATCAATACAGTGTTGTTCACGTAAACAGACACATCATTATCAGCAACTATGCTTTGACTGTACCCGCCATCGCTTGGTAAATTGTACACAGTCAGTGCACTATTACCAATGTACCTTGCACTTTCTGACGGTCTAGCTCGTACACCATTGCGTGTCACAATTAGATTTATTGGATTAGTTCCCTGCAGGCTATTGGTCAATGGGACTGATAATCCACCAGTGGCTATCCAGGTTTGTGTTACTGGCAAACTCCAACTGTGAGTGGTTCCAGTTGATGCGTAACCCAGCACTGTTAATGTAATCCTATCTGAGCTTGGGTATATTGAATCAAACGTCAACAGCGATGATGAATTGTCAATTGCGGTCAACGTGTATTCAGTGGCAGCAATATATGTTTGGCCATTGTAAATTACAAAACTATCAATCATGTCAGCTGGGAAAGGTATGATCACTGAAGAATCTATGACATCAGATCCAAGATACGTTTTGCTACAGAGTTGGTTTCCGCCACCTGTGGCAAACACTTCCAATGTAATCACATCACCGTTATTTGCCCCAGTGACAACGTCAAGTTCATAGTTTACCCAATCATAAGAAGTGGGATTAATTGCTAGGCCTTGAGTTACATTGTATGCAACTACTACCATTGGGAATGGCAATAAGTTAGCAAACGAATATGTTGTGCTTGATGAGTCGTAGAAATAACTTACGCTGGCTTGTGGACTACCGTGTCCTAGACCGCGCCAATCTGCGCCAGGAGTGGTAAACACACGCATGTCTAATGTGTCGTATACTATGCCTGGCACTAGTTCTTCTGGTGCGTGGCTTTCATACGTGTCAACAAATGCTCCACCATTGACAGTGACTGCATTGGCTGGTCCAGTGGTTGGTGGGTCTCCGTCGTATGCCGGGGCTGGTAATATGCCCAGGTATGGATCTGTGAAGTTGCTTTGGTAAATTGCATCTAAAATTGCTGGGTCGTAGGTGGGAGAACCGTCGGGTCCATAAGATATATTATCAAATGGGTCAATATCAAAATTTCCTACATCATACCCAGTGTCACGATTGAAGTCTGGTGCTGCCACCTGCACCCCAGGGTAATCAACCCCAGAGATTAACAATGCAAGGTCAAGTCCAGGTTGGTTGATTCTTGGTACATAATAACCCATGGTACGATCAACCCCGCTTAATGCGCTGGCAGCGATCAAAGTCCACTGTTCAGGATCAAATGTTGCAGAATTTACCGGGTCATTGTTGCCACTGGTTGCTTCCCACACTCGGTTATCATATCGCACAAGTGTTCCATTGGTATAATCAACATTGGCTTGCCATTCTAAAACATTGCTGGTATATTGGTACCTGTCATATCGCATTGTTGTTAAAATGTTGCGAACTTGCTGGTTACCCATTATTGCCACTGCTGTGGCTCCCGAGCCATTGCCTTCGCTTAGTGTGAGTATGGCCGCAGTACTGTACCCAAGGCCTGGATCGATGACATCAATACTGGTAACCTTGCCAGCACTGTTTATTCTTGCCACCATCACTGCTTGTTGCACACAATCACCAGTCACTGTGACCACTGGCGGGCTAGTATAACCTGATCCACCATTAACAACTGTCACTGATTGGATGCTCAACAGATAATTTTGATACCATTGGTTCCAAGGGAAAGTTTGCCAAATTGGCGAAGTGCTTGGAACACTGGAGGTTGTACTTAACGTACCGGTATTATCTAATACTGGGCTAATAAACAATTGTTGCAACGGATCCCAATAAGCAGGAAGATCAAAGTCAACAATTGAACCTGGGTAGCTATCTAAACCTTGATACTTGAGATTGAATTCTCGTATTTGCACGTGATAAGGTTTGACTTCGTTGATGTAGTTTAAAACAAAGTCTTGATTATCTCGGCGATAGATTGGATATGGCACCAATTCTCGAATTACGTGATCTACATCAATTAAACTGGTTTTGGTCAACCAGGATGGTGCCCGTTGCTCGCTGAGAATATAATTAAACATCAATATCAACAAACGGTTTCTTTCAATCAACAGTTCGTCAATTAACAATTCTTCGTTGATGGCTTCTAGAATTTTTCTAGTTTCAGTCACAGGAGATTCATCAAAATATTGAGCATCAAATACTTCAGTATCAAAACCAAATCTTCCCAGTGTATAGTCCCAAAGTGTATTTGACAATTCTATTGTGCCGTCTTGTAATCCCACTCGCACCCAGTTGCTATTGTCGCGCAAATAAATTTCTTTTTTGCCTTGCGAATTGGCCAAAACTTCTACAGAACTTCCGTTGGGCACAGTTATGGTATCCAATGCAGATCGATTTGGTACCTTGATTAGTATGCGTGTCAATGGATTGTAACCAGGACGGTACCAATCAATGTAACTCCAATAATTTCTAGTATCATAGTTTTGTACGCGAATTAACTCTAAAATTACACTACCCGGCAATCTGCCATTGGCGGTTTGATAGATTGCCCACAAGCCGTTGTTGGTGCTATCACTGGTCACAAGATATTTGTATCCAATTGGTACTGCATTAAGATTTTGATAAGACAATTCTTCGTAGTTGGCTACTTGTAGGTTCCAATTTGTCACTGTGCTGCCATCTACTATTTCGGCTGCAGGTGGAATAGATTCTCTGCTGTTCAGCAAAGTGAATTTTCTAGTTTCAGAAATAGGATATTCTGCTAGCACAGAGTTGGCCCGAGTTATATAATTTTGTAACGCAAGGAATCGATTTGCTACCATGCTTTGGCGTGGTCGGTAATCAACACCATAACGTTGGCTTGGGCTTAACAGAGGATCTGGTACTGCCCGTCCAAACGAGTCTGCCCCAGTTAAACTGTCTAATAGTTTTCTGTACAAGGCTGGATCCAAGAAACTTTCTGGACGATTTTGCGCAACTAACTGATACTCTGCATGCACAGCGGCAGTGGTTGCTTGTTTATCAAATTGAATATGCAACACTGTATCTTGTGCAGAAATATATGGTAAAGAATTATAAATGGCCACAGTATTTGCATTGATGGGTGCAATATAGCTTATGCCACTGCTCCTTGGACTTTCAATGTATTGAGATACTGTAGTAGCACTCAGAGTTTTTCCTACATCAGTGGCAATGGTACGAATACCCTTGACCCAGAAGAAATATTCAGTATTTAAAAATCCTGATTCGTTGAGCATGGTTACTTCAACGTAACTGTCTGTGCTGTAAACTGTGCCTTCGCCAGTGTAGTTTGTTGGCAGCTCTGTACTTGAAATCCATTGATATACATCAACTGAACTGCCGGGGAATAATTGTCCCCATCGTCGACTTGCATACACAATATCGTCTTGATTGGGGTCAATGAATCTAGCAAAAGAAGTATTCCACCACAGTTGTCCAACTTGTGGTTGTCCCCAACGCATGCCGTAGTTGTTGATTGCTCCAGTGTTGTAGGCAGCTGGATCAACTGCACCAATGTAGTTCAAGTTTTGTCGCACTGCTCCTAACAAACGACCTTGGAGTGGATTGAAATAATCCAGGTATTGATTAGGTGTGCCGGTTGCTAAATCATAGATAAAGACGGTGTTCAACAGTGCAATATCAACTGTTGGTTCTTGTATTCTAGTTGGTGCCCAAGCTGGCCCATGTGAATCATTGTAATACTGTACAACTTTTCCAAAATCTGCTTGGCTACTGTCTCCAATGTCACTGCCTGGTGCGCCGATTAAGAACACACCAGTGGTATAATCAATAGCGGCACCAAATTGATCTAGGGTCTGAACATCACTGTTAATGAACTGTTGTCCAAACACCAACAGTGGAGGATTGTTCACTGAAGGATTGACTGCCGACAACACATCATAAGAATAAACTGCACCACTTTGTGTTATAGGATCTGCAAATTGTGTTGTCTTAACGTCAAATGTTGTGGTATTGTTGTCAAATATAGTGGGTGCAATTGTGCTTCCGTTGGGTGCGCCCACCATTAAAGTAAGAGCATCGTCACTGACAAATAGTCCCAGGCCAAAGTGAGCATAACTTTGTGGATCTGGGCTTGTGATTTCTTGTTGCCAGGCGTACACATTGACTCCCAGATCAAAGAACACAGTGCCCTGGCCTGGTAACACTGACAACTTGTTGACTGGTTGCGCTGAATTAATATTTTTAACAGTCACTATCATTCGTCCAGACACAATTAAAATTTCAGCTGTGTTAAATGGTACTGACCCGGCAGCAAATGTAATTTGCTTTGTGTTATTGTCGTAGGTGTAATTAACTCCGTATGTTTGCAATACACTGTTTACATACACTTTTGTTGTGTAACTTGATGCCACAGAATATATAGTCCCAACATCAAATACTGTGGTAGTTCCATCGCCTTCTAGAATTAAATCAGCAGTTAGTACTGCTCCAACGTTGGGAATAAATTCTGATTGTGCCCAGTACACTGTGTTTGTTGGATTGTTGCCAAGAGTGGTGCTTGTGGCAATATAGCAAAGTCCGTTAAACGAAACTCGATCACCAGTGTAATACTGTGTTGCAGTTAAGTAAGGTGTGGTGTTTATGGCATTAACTAGGCCAGCAATAGTATTGTTGGGTGCGGCTGGAACTGCCACAAACATGTTGTCAATACGTATGTAATCTCCGGTAGTCAATGACGGATTAGCAACTGTGGATTCAATTGTTCCGTATAGTCTTGCTTGATTTCTATAAACTTCAACCTTGCCAGCTTCCGGCAAAATTGCCGAGTCGTTGGGTGATGAAATGTACAAACTACAGTCATTTGCACACTGGTCTACTCTTGCACCAAATTTTGCGTCTGTTGCTTGGTTGGCAGATGTAATTGTTTGTAGTGATACAAATTGATTTGTTTCAATTTGTACCACATCTCCAACAGCAAGCGGTGCTGTGATAGTTACAAACTGATTTGACAAGTCTGAAGTATCAACAGTAAATGTGCCGCCAATGTTCATTGCTGTGTTTACTAAAAACTCTCCATTCACTGTTACAGCTACAAACCCTGGATCTATCAGGCTGTTAACTGGGTAAAAATCAGTTTGCGTTTCGTCTATTACAATAAATCGTTCAATGTTCCTATCAAACACATAAACTTCGCCATACCCGTCCTGCACGGCATCTGGAGAGCCAATCATAATTTGATTGCCGGTTGTGGTACAAGCCACACTCTCGCCAAATCTTAATTCAGTGTCAAGTCCAGGAATAGTTAGTGTGTTTACATAA
>Ga0114974_10001933_pt1 | contig 16157 bp, 21 predicted proteins | sample S_130206_EF_Meta_FD_87318 | JGI IMG/M metagenome (GOLD analysis project Ga0114974, IMG submission 87318) | Freshwater microbial communities from Lake Simoncouche, Canada to study carbon cycling - S_130206_EF_MetaG | ecosystem: Environmental > Aquatic > Freshwater > Lake | place: Lake...
ATAGAATAATGAGCGATCCTCATGACAAGCTTTTTTATAAAATATTGGAAACACATATAGAACTAATAAGTGTTGAAGAAGTGTATAAACAAAAAAATAAACAAGCTATAGAGGTTGCGTCCAAATTAATAAAAAAGTATGGATGGATAGAACCAGGTATTATAAATAAAAATAAACTACCATATATAGAATAGATGACATCAATAGCGAGAAAGTACTTTGCGCCCACTGCCAGCCAAAAGCCAACGGTAGGTGATACAAAGTTGTCAATGATAAATAACGATCACTTGGGATGGATTCGTTGTGACGGCCGCTCACTAAAAATAACAGATTATCAGTTTCTTTTTAATGTCCTTGGTAATTCATATGGTGGTCAAGGAACTGAGTACTTTAATTTACCGAATCCGGCAGGGCGTGTACTTGGTGTTATAGGTTCCGGTTCTGGACTTACATCAAGAGCAATGGGTGCTTCAGTCGGTGAAGAGACGCATGTACTTAGTATTGCGGAAATGCCAACTCACAATCACACAGTAACAGATCCTGGTCACATTCACACCGGCACAACTGATGCTGCTGGATTTGGCACAGGTACACAAAATGTAAATACATTGACCACCCAGGATGGTGCTGCGGATAATTCCGGAAATCACACACACAGTTTTACAACGGCAGTAAGTACAACAGGACTTACAATCAATAACACTGGTGGTTCAAATGCTCACAACAACATGCAGCCAACAATGTTTATTGGCAATATGTTTGTGTATTCAGGCTATGTTGGCCGTGGAACTTACCCTCTTACAATTGGATATAATATATATTAATTATCTAGGTATAAAATTTGAATAGTATCATCATAAAACTATAAGTAATAGTTTTATGATTAATCTAGAAGAGTCATTAATTCGTGATGGGGCAAAACTCGTAAATCTTACAGGTAATATTTGCCAATTTACATGTAAATGTGGTACTAATCATTGTAAACCATTAAAAGCAATACTTACAACAAGTGGCGCTTTTTGTAAGGATTGTACGCAAACTAACACATCTATAAAAAAGATAAAAAATAAGATAGCACTTAATGAAGCACTCTTAGCCAAACAATAAAAGGTCTAAGAGCTACTGCCATTAAATAAATAGATGCTTGCCCACCATCCAATTACAGGTAAGGAAATAAGGGTTCTTAAAACCGAAGTACAATTATATAAGAATCAAAAGACTCTTATATGGCTTCGTGAGCCTCCAAAATCATACAAAAATCATGAAAGACTAAAGCGCTGGGATACAGTCGTCTTTGGACACGAACTTTCCCATGCTTGGAAACCATCTGCAACAGTAATCAGAGAACCTACACCAAAGGCATTAGAATGGATAGTAACCGAAGCTCCACGAGTTTATGAAATGCTCTTTTTTTCAAAGAAAGTCTTAGAAACTTTAACAGTTGAAAGGGCAAAAAGTCTAGGTTTCAGTAACATTATTTGCTTAGAAGAACTCGGTGAAGTTTATCCTCATCTCTTAAGAGTATATAGTGAAGAAGATACTGATGCAGATGTTTTTCTTATGATAGCCATTCTTTTCAGAGCCGTAAGAGCCTTAGGGTTTACTGAACAAGAATTAAAATCTTCATCACTTATTGAAACTTATAAAACTAAATATAATCTATATTCAGGCCTACATCAGACTCCAGAACCCTTATATCTTATTCAGCAATATTATACTTCTCCTAACTCAAAGCGTGATAAGGAAATAAAACATGCCTTACAAAAGAACATAGAAAACCCTTACATTGATAAGATTATTTTACTCAATGAGAAAAAAACATCTTATCCTGATTCTAAAAAGATTCAAGAAGTTGTTATTGGTCATCGTCTAACATACAGAGATATTTTTGAACATATTAAGAGTTTGCCGCCTAATACACTTGTTATTTTTTCAAACTCTGATATATACCTTACTGAAACTTTCAGACAACTTTGGACATTAAATCTTAAAGACACCTTTCTTTCCCTTCTTCGCTATGAAGAGTCTACACAGGAACTATTTGGACCTCGGCCAGATTCACAGGATACCTGGATCATCCGTTCTGATTGTGTTCAGAACCGTTCTTGGGATATGAAGAGTCTAGACTTCCAATTCGGCAAGGCAGGATGTGATAATGCTATAAATGTAGAACTCCTTAAAAAGAAGTTTGTAGTAGCCAACCCTTCATTGAGCCTGAAGACTATGCATGTACATACATCTGAAGTCCGCAATTATAATCCACTTGACCCCATTGAAAAGCCTTTTTATCTTTATTTAGATCCAACAGGTCTCCATGATCTTGAACCCAAACAAGATTTAGATAGCCATAAAGAACCAACGCATACTCCAGCACCTTATACATGTATAATTAATACGGCAGAAGATCGTGCCTTGAAAACCTTTTGTGCAATGGCCTCACGAAATGAAAAAACTCCACTTACTTCTGGAACAAATACGATCAGTCCTAAGAATGATGAAGTTTATAAATTTAAAGATGCTTTTATGACACCAAATAGCCTTGTATATGGCTATAAGTCTATGTACTTAACTCGTAACGATGATGTAAGGTCTATGTGGATTCCAGAAGTTATTAGTCATATGACACCGTGTATAGGCGTAAAATCGGTACTAGCAGTTCCAACATCAGAAGAATCATTTAAATCACATGACGCCTTTGTAGTTAATTATTTATCTCGTATTCTTTCACTACGGTTAAATGGAATTAATGGAGACTTCTGGCTTCCAAGAGAAACAAAGGCAATGCATGAATGGCTTCAGATGTTCAATTGGAGTGAGAATGTTATGCCAGTACTTCCTAGAGATTCTGATGTAGCCGCCTTTGCAAGTGAAGTAACTTTTTTGAATCCAAGAGAAACTATTCATAAAGAAGATATTTTTGCTCTAAGAAAGTTTTTCAAAACTTATGCTTATCTAGCTGATAAGGCAACAAAACAACGAGTTGTAATTCTTCAGGATGACAGTCTTTTAACATCAGATCTTGTTTCTTCCTTAGAAAAATCCTTAGAAGAATCAAATTATGTTGTAGATATCTTATATCCTAAACGCTCATCACCTTCAATATTAGCAGAAAGTCTTGTTGGAGCAAATATATGTATAAGTGGTCCAGGATGTAAGAATCTTTTCTGGCTTCTTCCAACTAATGCACGACTTATTGATGTAATGGCTGAGACATCTATTGAAGGGTTCAATGCAATTACTGCAGGTGCCTGTGATCTATCATATTGGCCTATATTATTACCAAGAGGTAAACCTGAAGCCATTTCAAAGATTTTGTTTGATAAATGTATGAAAACAATACTATCCAAGCCAAGGGAAATTATAGCTCTTCCTTTAGTAATTCTTCCAACAATTACAGAAGGTTTTCATAGCCATAAGGGTGATTCCTTCAGAGAGATGGTAACACTATGGGAAACTAAGGGTTATATAACAGTTAAACGCTCAGAAGAGACTAATTTTGTTTGGTTAGGTGGTATAGGCGAGACACTATTATATGATAGAGCCAATTATGATTGGTTAAATAAGGATCCCATAGCATATAAGAAAATCTTGTGCGGAAATCCTGATGCTTCACAAGTTATAAATGGTGTCCAGTGGTCTTTCTGGCCTCGTAATCCAAAATTAGTTGAAACACTTGCACCAAGCCTCCTAACTACTGAGCGTACTAAGAGCCTTGTTTTTTACGGGGGTGCTGAAAATAGTGTACAAAAGTCTCACCGTAATAATAAATTGCATGAAGCATGTGACGATTATAGTTTAACCGATGGGTCAAGCTATAAATATAACCAAAGTGAATATTTATATGCCTTGGCTCAATCAAAATTTGGCCTTTGTCTAGCGGGTTTCGGACCCAAATGTAATCGTGAAATTGAATGTATGGCACTTGGCACAGTTCCAGTTGTTGCACCCGATGTGGATATGAACAATTATTCAAATCCACCAGAAGAGGGTATTCATTATTTACGGCTGAAGACTTTTGATCCTGAAGAAGCTAAACAAGTAATACAAGTTTCAGATGAACAGTGGAAAAGTATGTCTCAGGCAGCACACGACTGGTGGAAGGCAAATGCATCAGTAAATGGACTTTGGTCTTTGACAAAAAAGTTAGCCCTATAATAGAATGTTTCTTGGAAGACTACCAAGGCGTACAATGAGCAATGCTGTGCGTAATCATGCAAATGCTTCACGCAAACTTAGATCGCGCATGTATCAAGAACAAGCAAATAGAATGGTTGGTAATGAAATGCGCCGTATGAATGAAAACTCTATGTTAAATAATATAAATAACTTTCCTTCAACACTACCGAGAACTCCAACACCAAAATTTAATATAACCAAGGGGCGTAGAAATCTATTTAATGTATCATCACATGGACAGTTAACAAATGTAAAGCGTATAAAACATTTAACCTTTTCAAATGGATCAAGGCCTGGAAATACTCAACCTAGTGGACCACTAAGTAATATATCAGGTACACATGGTTTAGTAAGAGGTCCATATGTAGTTCCACCAACAAATATAAGTTCTGGTCATAGATATCCTGCGGAAGGTGGTGGTAAGTGTTGTGGAGCGCCAAATTGTAATAATCCATATTGCATTTTAGATAATAAGAATTACAAAAAATCCAATAATAATAAGAGTAGAAAATCCAGTGTTAATTGGTCATCCAATAACAATAATAAGCGACGCTCCTTTCCCCCTAAACCCCCTCGTAAAACACGCCGCTCATAAACCAAGCAGCTTCTTTCCCCAACTATATGACTCACGAATAATATTTTTAGACAAAGCCACATTATGTCCCCTTATATCAAATAATGATCCCTTGAACAATTCATCACGATTTCCGTATTGACTTGTTACATTTGCCCAATTACTTTTTCCAATATAATTTTTGGTCGTATTATTATTTTGCGGTAGCCATCCACTAGGTTCAACAAATACTTTCTTACTATCCTTATAAACAACTATATCAGGTCTAAAAGCATCAGAACCTTCTGCTGTTATAACAACCTGTGTCCAAACACCGATTTCAAACATATTCTTTACAACAATTCTCATTTTACGCTGTTGACTATCCCAAATTTCATAGCACATATCAGCCTTTTTAGCAAGTTCACTATTATGTACCTTATATGATCTCTTTTTTTTCTCTAGAGAAGCTCCCTGTGTTGTATAACCTTCTATATTTACATCAGTAGTTTCTATTAAGTCTTGTGGAGTTGTTATTTCACCAGGTTGTGGTCCAGAAGGACTCTCAGGAACTACTGAACCTCCTCCACATAATAATGGTTTCGTATTTTCCTCATCAAGGCCTTGATTACCTTTGTTAAGAATACCGATCCAAACATTATCAATTCCAGGCCCATTACCAAAATCAATAATATGTGCATTATTAGTAAATTCATCAAACTTCACCCAAAAAGAAAAGGCCCTCATATTTCGTAAAAGAACTGAGGAACCAAACCCAAGATAAGAATCATCTCCAATTCGTAAATATTGATTCAAGCCATTCAATACCAACCCATTAGTAACTGCAGGATTAATAACCTCTTCATCAACTGATGCGTTACCATATGTACTGACATAAATATTCTGGGCATAATCTAGCATATCATCACGAAGACGCAACCAAAACATACAACCTTGATATATATTAAGAAGAACACTAGTGTTTTTTGGAGGCTTTATATCAATTACTTCATTCTTAGAAAATCCAGAATCAGTTGCATTGTTACAAAGAGCAACAAATTCTTCTCCTTGTTTCAAGATTCTACAATAACTTGACCGCCCTTCACCAGAAATATCTCTCATATAATCATCACGGCTCAAGCGAAACCCATCTTTTACAGAGGGTCCTCTGAAACCAACAGATGTTAGATTCTCAGTCCCTCCAAGAGCGCATGCTATAAATTTATTAGTAGGATCATTACCTCTTTGGACCATACGACAATAATCGGTGTTAGTTCCAAGGCGCTGTACATCAACATAACCTGAAAAATAATGTTTATCAGATTTATAACCACTTTGTTCCTGTTCGGGACCTACATCACCTCGTCTTGGTACAAGACGGGACCAAAATTTAGAATCACCAATAGATATTGTTCCGTCAAACCCTTCAGTTAATTCTAAAGGTAGACATTCTAGAGCTACAACTATAAATAGCAGAGTTATACAGAACCAAAAAATATATACTGACCAGTGGTCCATCCTAATGAAAGAAATAATAAACACAAACATAGAAATACCGTATTTTTCAGAGTATACTTATAAATTTATACAATAGGATGAAACAGGACGGTGGTGAAATACTTGGACAAGGATTATACGGATGTGCCTTCAAGCCTGTATTAAAATGTAAAGACAAGAAGAAAAATAAACATTCCAGTGGAGTTGGCAAAATATTATCAAAACTGGATGCACAACATGAATTTACTATTTCTAAACTTCTAAAGATAATACCTTATGCAAAAGAGTATTTTGTTATTATAGATGACATATGTGAACCCAGTCCCCGATCTAATCAAACAGAAAAGACATTATCGGATTGTAAGCCTTTAGAAGATGTTAAACTTTCATCATTATCTCAATTAATTATGCCTTTTGGTGGAAAACCACTCAGTCTTCTTGGTGATATTGGAAATTATGATAGCTTATATAAAATAACTGAAAAACTTTTAGAATGTGGATCGCTACTACTCTTGCAAAAGATTGTACATTATGATTGTCATAAGAATAATTTACTAATTAATCCTAATGGTAATTTACAAATGATAGATTTTGGAAAGGCGTGGACACCAGATATGTTAACTTATGCTAATTATCAATCTCTTATATTGGAATTTGTACCAGAAAATGCAATACAGCCTCCAGAGCACACGCTAATTAGTGCATTAAGTTCTAAGATTGATCTTAATTTAGCCCTTGCAAATATAAAAGATAAAAAGGCCATCCTTATACTTATACATAAATTGACTGGGGTCAGTGTTGATTCTCAACTAAATGAACTAAGATCTTTTACAGAAAAGAGCCTTTCATTTCGTCAAAAGGATTGGTATAACTTTTATAAGTTATACTGGGATAAATATGACGCTTGGTCTTTTGGAGCAATATTAATAACATTATTTATGAATGCCCTTATGATAAATTCACAGAGAGATCCTAGAAATCCAAAGCTTATGACCTGTATAAGTGGTCTAACATCTATGGATCCTGGAAAGCGTTTAACAATATTAGAAGCCTTAGATATTTTATTTCCTGATTCAAAGATTCTTAAATTGCCAGAAATACAGAATATACTTTCTGAACAGAAGGAAATAAGAAAGCAGCTTTTAACTAAGATTGGACAAGATTAATTCACCTTTTCCCAGCAATTTGTATGCTCTTAGAATTTGCAGGAATACACATATATGCACAAAAATCTTCATAATTTAGACCAGTATCACCTTCAAACTCTGCAGGATAATTTCGTCCAGCCAATTCAGGATTATATATTTTTGCTCCAAAGGCGTCTACATCAGTAACCGCCCTTGTACCAGGTTTATGAGACCACATCCCATTACTATCTAGTCTATACCAATGATAGTCACGATTTCTATCAACAACAGCCGCCACTTTTCTGAATCCAGGTTTACATTTACCTGTAAAGGTTATTAACTCTGTTCCAGGAATATCACCCATTGTACGGCTTATTATATCACTACATGATTGATTCTCTTTTTTTGATATATTATATTTAGATTTTCTTCCAGGTTGAGCAGTAACACAGTCATTATTGTCACGGCATTTTTTGACCTTTGTTGCATCTACAACACCCATTGCATATGAAAAACAATTGTGGCTATTCTTAACTGCTACATCCTTATTATATACTATATCACCATAAGGAAGTTCACTTCCAGAAAGTGGACATTTATCTTTGGGACTATTCTTCTCATGATAATCACAAAATGTATGTCCCATTATTACAGTGTTTTTACATTCTTTATTACTTTGACATTTAGGAAGACCACGCTCTAGTTCATGGTTTGCCGCCATATTTTTACCACCTTTCATTGTTTTATTTAGCTTCCTTTTCTTTCGCATTGTCTGCTTCCGTATCCGCACCTTCGGTGCCATCTACTATAGCGCCTAATAATGGGGTGGTAATACCTTCGGACCGTTTCGGGGTCTGTGCTTTACTATCATCAGAAACTTTGTAGTACTCCTCTTGAACTTGTTTTAGTTTTAATTTCTCCATTGAATTACAAAAGTGGGCATATTGATTTTGATGGGTTGAAATAATATTATGACCTTCATATTTACCAGTTAAATATATATACATCCACATTTCACTTTGTAAATGTTCTAAGACCGAATTCAGAAAATAATATTTCTTATCAATCTTGAACAAGGTTAATACGCCATTACACATTGTAACAAGAAGACTTAGAACCCAGGTAGACCAAAAAATAATAAGAGATATTTCTGGACCGGCACTATTATTATTCTGAACAGATAAGAGTGCGGGAACTATAAGACTTCCAACAGTAACAATAGTTCTTCCACCATGAAAAACCACTGCAAAAAACTTAGATCTTCCTGAGAATTCTTCTGTCAAGGTTATGTAACGATTTTTCAGTGTCTCTTTCTGAAAATTGGAAAGACCCTCTAAATTATCCAAAAGTATAAGCATGCGTTTTGATGTATTAGAAATGCCGCAAACATATGATGAACTCAAAAATTGAAGTGATGTATGATCTACATCATTTATAGACATGACTCTATATATAGCACATCCTTTGGTTTTCTTTGAAGAATCCATTCCTGAATATGATGGATGTATTATTCACAGTAATTTATGGTCCAGTTGGACAAATAATCTTACTGATGTAATGCTAGTAAAGATTACTAATAATGAAAAAACTCACTACTTACATGTACACTCACATCATAATGTAAGTGAAGATGTAATTTACATTCCAACATGGTGCATAGGTTCAGAAACAACTATTGAGGTACTAATGGAAAGGGTACTTGAAATGCCACCTCTTGCAACAAAAATTACTCTACAACCACTTGATAATGAACTTTATCACTGTGACATTGCAGCAGCCGTATCTCAGCATCTATCAAACTGGCAAGTATTATCAGAAGGAACAACACTTACAGTACCTTGCCCAGAACTTGATGGTTTCCTTGTAGATATTTATGTCAAAACAATTGAACCAGAAAAAACAGTACTTCTTCGTGGTGAAGTCCCACTTGAACTAGATGAACCCCTTGAAACAGTCAATGAATGGATACATAATACATCACCAAATCAAGAGCGACCATCATCACCAACTCCAGACAGTGTATCATCATTTAATGAATTTATTGATGTGCCGATTCAAGAATCTGGGCCAAAAAAATTTGTACCTTTCAGTGGAAAGGGTTACAGCCTCTTATAACGAAGAAAGGCATTAATATCAATATTTACAGACATCTTTGTCATTTCTTTTTTGGTAAACCATCCAGTATTCTTAATTTCATCAGAGTCATTAGTAGAACATTGTTCTTCTTCTTGAACATTATATAAGTAATACTTGCCTGTAGAAAGTTGATATACATATGAGTACATAAAAGGCGCTCTAAGACCAGTCTCTTCATATAATTCTCTTTGTGCACAGTCAATATTTGCTTCGTTAGAATTTGGATGACCTTTTGGAAAACTCCATTTTCCTGTCTTTCTTCCTTGAACAAGAAGATACCGATTATATGGACTATGTAAAATACAGCCACATACTTGGTTCTTGTTTAGTATCATAATGTTAATTCAATAATCACAACCCTACGGGTTCAATTTTTTTACGAAGTAGGGTTCTTCTTGATACTAATATTTAGAAAATTAAATGCTCCGTAAATAAACATGAGTCCTCCACAGATCTTATAAGTATCTGGAAAAGCTAGAAAGTGAGTGACAGTATTGTAAGGTAAGTTTCGGTAAATGTCAATCACCATGTTATAACTGTCAAGAGGATAATAAACATTTACAAAGCTTAGAAAATTCTCAGAAAGACTGCAAATCACATAGAGAAGATACACAAGCACCTCAAGAAATACACGACGGGTACTAACATCTCCATTCATAAGAGAAAGGCCAATAAGAGAACCGTAGAATGAAAGCGAAGACATTTTTATACCAATAAATACCAAATACTAATTAATCACCAGTAGCAACCATGTTCAATTTTTTCAGCGGAATATGGTGTTTCATCAACTGAAGGGAAGACCCAGAGATAGTTAAAAAACTTTGAAATTTCAGAATGGTTTTCCCAGCGAAACCCTTTAATTCCGAAAAGGATTTGAATAGCACCCCCAAGAACAATTGCAATTATTCCCTTTTTCTTAAGTCTCAGGGCGAGTGGCATAGCAAGGCCACCACAGCCGATAAGAACGACACGCGGATTTGTTTTGAGAACTCTTTCTTCTAAATAGTCTACTGCATCTTTCCAAGAAGCAATATTTTCTGGCCATTCACAACGACCATTTGCAATACTTGGACAGTAATAAGAACGCACAAATTTCCATGTACAAGATGGTAACACATCCTTCTCCCAAATATCTTTAGAAACCTGTTCAGACATTGTATCTGCAAATGAAGAGACAACGGTTACTGTTTGACCTTTAAGGTAGGTTGACCACGGATCATCTGTATAATAAGGTTCTAAAGAGCGCAATGGAATAAGTTTAACATCAGGATTTAAGAGTTTAACATATCCTATTTCTTCCCTTGCAAGGGGTTGGTACCAACCTGCTGCAAAAACATCTGATTTTTCACATGCCTCAGTATATTCCAGAAGCCATTTATCAACATGACCGCCAAATATACCCGAATATCTTTCTAATCTTTGAGTATGATCTATAGGATTTTCTGAAATAATACATGTTAATTCTGTGGAACCATGACGACCTATAAGGGCGCCAGTATTATTTCTTAAAGAATCTAATATACAATTGCGTATTATTTCTGAACCTTCAATAATAGTTTTAATATCTTTTTGTGGAATCATCTATATTAATTTTTATTCTTATTTTAAACCGTCATTTCTTAGACCATTGGACATTTCAAAACGGCATGTTTACCATTGTCTGATACATGTTTAAGATCATACCTTCTGAAAATACAACTGACACGCCGCCCATACAAGACCATCCCTGTGCAATTAAGAATTCAACCTTATCCTCTAGCGATTTGCATAAAACCGCATTATCATTGTGCCAATCAGAACATACGATTTTATAAGTAGCCATTTTTTGTATTATAAATTAATTTATTATACCTGTTCAATTTTTATACCGGTTTGAAATGCCCACTGGTCTAAAATACTAAATTTAATAACTAGTGTCCTTAAATTAAGTATTTGATAAGTTTCTATTTTCTATTCTTGCGCGTTGTGCGTTTTTTATAGCCACCCATCCTATTTCCACTATTGCCAACTATTGCTTGAGAAAACATCTGTGAACCGGCGGCATCAATTATTACTGAAACACCACCTTGGAGCTTCCAACCTTTGCTTAAATGATCGTTCACTGTCTCCTCTAATGCCTCAGGTTTATCATATGCGACTAATACAGCATATTTTGTCATCTACTTTATACCGGGAATTTATTAAAGTATTAGTCATAGTTAAACAAATACTATAAAAAAATTGATTCATATAAATGTATGGATAAAATTACCCGCTTAGGATGTCACAATCCTGGACACTTGAACACTTGACACCCGGTAAGACATACTATTTGCCTTCAGATATATATTATATTGGCGATGTATATTCTGTCTTAGGAGTAAACGATTATGATAACTCTCTTGGCGCATCAGGATATGCAAATGGACTATATAAAAAAAATAATAATATAATGTTGGTTGGCAGTACCTTTGATTCTGAGGGTATATATCTTGGATCTGATAATCATGAATATTTAGTAGATTCTGGTATTATTGGTATTACAAGTAAGGATTTAATTAAGAATAAAATATCAACCCATGGGAAATTTTATACCTTTCCCGATGGTGTGTATGTAGATATTGATTATGGAAAATTTACATTCAGATCTATTAACTTTACGCTTTATATTGATACCTTGCCAGTAGAAGATACTGAAATTAGTGTAGGCTCTTTGATTAATTGTTTGAATACTATGGATATGGATTAATATATGCGTATAATAGAATGCCACCGCCTGTAATGCAAAAATTACAGAAACAAATTCAGGCACAGAAGAATAAAATAGATGAATTGAATTCAAATATTGAAATGTATAATATATCTCAGCAAGAATTACAGACATTAAACATTTTTTATTCAACACAAATTGAAAAATTAATGAATACCCCTCATACAAATATAGATAATTTATCGCATAATAAATTAAAAAAACTTCAAGAAGATTGTGAAGCAAAGGATGCCGAAATAAAGAAACTACAAATGCAGTTAAATAATAAAATTCATGTAGAAGGTGATAATAAGAATTCGGCCAATTTAAATGCTCAGCTACAAGCATTACAAAATATGGTTAAAAACAAGAATAATAAAATAGCTGAATTAAAAACAAAAATTGAGAATGTGCCAAAGGTTCATGTTCACATTGATGGTACTACACAAGTATTAAATGGTATTCCATTAAGAAGAAAGATTATAATGCTTATTAATAAAGCAAAAGGTAAAATGAATGAAATTAATAATAATATCCATGATACAAAACAAATAATTAATAGTGTCCCTATTATACCCAAAGAAGAAGTGGTTGAAGAAGAGGAAGCTGTTGATGATGAAGAGGAAGCTGTTGATGATGAAGAGGAAGCTGTTGATGAAGCCGATGAAGCAGATGAAGAACAAACAGACTAAACTCCCATCATCATATCACAGAGTTCCATGCCTCCATCACTAATCCATTTTTCAACTCGTGAAGGATGCCAACAGAACATCATAAGATCTTCTTTATACAAGGCAATACGGCTTCTCAGCTGTTTGCGATGAAGCATTTTAGCCTCAATGATGTATGGCAATACACAATTTTCTAATTTTTGTGTGTATTCAAGATTTGACCTATATTTAGTGACTGTATCATTGTATATGTCCATTAAAACATCTGAATACAATACCTGTTTCCATTTATATGACTTAAATAAGAGTGGCCAAGGTACTGCACAACCTAGTTGAAATAATTCAAGGCTGTATTTAAATACTTCAATACAAACTTCATAAGATGTTAGTATTGAATCCATACGATCATTATTTACATCATCAATTGAAGTCCATAAAATGTCTATTAAAGACAATTTAAAAGACTTTTCTATAAGTAAGGGATCTATGTAAGCATACTTAATAAGAAATTCGTATTCATTTGGATAAATAGTATACCTAAGTAATTCTAAGACATTCTTATCTATATGAATATGATTCTGCAGCTGATAAATAACTTCATTCCTTCGGCGTTTTGTCATATAAGGACTGTTAAATAAATATAGTGGATGTTTAATAAACCAGTCCCTATAATAGTTTCGGTGAATAACGCATGTTTTTTCACCAACTTTTTCCAAACGGCAGCGGCGATGATCCTTTGTAAAGGCAGTGCACTGATTTTTCATTGAAAAATATATTATATTTTTTTCAATCAATTTTTGTTTATACCTTTGTAATAATAACCTTGCTTAACGCAGTATCTTTTACAGCATGGTATTTTGGAAGAATTGGCTTATCACTAAATACATTTACAATCGCCCTTACAATAAAGTAGAGTATATTTGTCATTTTAAGGTTAAATAAACTTCAGTAAGTATTTAGATCAATTTTTTTGAGCCATAAGTACAGCAAAGAGGACAACAATAATACTCAGTCCCAGTCTAAATAGCCAAATCTCAATTTGACCTACCCACCACTTATGGCTTATGGCACTAACAAGTGTATCTTCAATACTCATATTCTTCTTATGCTGTACAGTAATCATTAGACTTACAGCCTTCTTAATTTCAGGAAATTCAATATGTTTTGAATAGCTCAAACAGAGCAAGGAATGTTCACGCTCTTCTTCCTTATAAAGCGCCAGTTTCTTCTCTGCCTGTTTGAGGCAAAGACTATTGATATCTTTAGTATAATAATGAAGGTTGCTTAGTTGAGAAAGTTCATTGTTAATCTTGTTCAAAATCTCAAATTGTTTCTTGAACCCATCCAACTCATTATTAAGGTCGGCAATATCAACCTTAGCATTTAGAAGTTCAAGGTGTATATAACGGTTAGCTTCTGAATCACCATGCTCATCGTCAGAATAATCCCCAGATTTTAAAGCAGAAGCTAGATCTCGCATCCCTTGCTCCGTAGCCTTCTTAGACTCTACTGCTGCTTCAGCGGCAGTCTTCAATGTAACAAACTGAGGCATTTTACTAACAAAAAGGTTATATAAGTTATGTTCAATTTTATTTATGACCAGTCAATAACAATAAATGAATTTTCATGTGCAGTATCAACATACTGTAAGTCATCATCAGTAAGTTTTGAAATATCATAGAGTTTTCCATCTGTTCCGTATGACATAATTGCCTGTTTAACACTACATCCTTGAAATAAATATTGTAAGCTCTTTACTATATCATCAATATTATCTATAATAATCTTATTCAGAATTTCATAATAAAATACCTTGTTATTTGTACTTTTTGCTTCAGAAATTACTAGATCGTAAATCTGCATTGTAAGATTGTTAGTCCGCAGCTTATGCATTGATTCACGGCTCATTCGTATTGGCATTTTACTTTTTAATTTAATTAAAGTTTATCAATTTTTTATTAGTAGTTATATAAAACGCCCTGGCATAGAAGTGGTTTAAGAGACTACTTCTAAATAGCTTTAGCAATGTCACAACCTAGAGAACTAAATTGGTGGATAAAATCTACTCAGGTTATAAGAACATTATTGAACCCTCATATTGCTAAATATAATGAAAAATATGTAAAGAAACTTTCAGGAACTGTTCATGTTACTATTGCAAGACTCCTTAAAGATTCTAACCTTTTAACACCTACACTTTCACCTTCTGAAAGCGATATTATGAATGAATTTAATAAATATATTTCAACCTTAGAATCTGAAGAAAAAGAAACTATTGAAGAAGAACCAATAGCAGAAGAGAGTGCTAAGCTCAAAGAAGAGCGTATTTTAAATTTACTTAGTCAAATACTAGAACATGATAATATTGAGGTGATTGTTCGTCGCAAACGAACATGTTGCCTATGGTAAAAAATTGATTATTATATAGGCTATGAAAACATTAATGGAGACTATTATAAATCTAACAATCACAAATAATGAAGATCTAGATAAGCTGTATAATTTTCTAAAGGGAACAAATATTCAAATGAAGGTACTTCACAGTAATATGGTACTTATGACTTCTGAGATGAAGAAATATGATTACATTCCAACTGAAGAGTTTAAGAACTTTTGCGGCAGTGAAAATCTGAACAGAGATGGATATATTTCAATTAGTTCTGCATATAATTTTGTAATATTATATGCAAAACAAAGATCTATATATTTCCCTACACATATTGATTTAGATAAAACACTAATTGAAGTTCTCAAGACTAATCATCATACTCTTAAACATTCGGAGTTGATGGATATTATTATTAACTTGTTTAAGCGTAAGGTATAATATCTAAATAAAAAATTGATTTTTTGCTTGCTTACTTTATAGATAAGCAATATGGTAAAAGTCGTCAAACTTCGTGTTCCACCGGTGGATACTAATCCGATGACTCTTACAGGTCAAATCTTTGAAGAGATACGCACTTGGCGTCTTAATCATAATGAAGCAATCACCAAGGAAGATCTACAATGGTACTATGACGCCTTAGAACAAGATAAGAAGGACGAAATACAATTCTTTGAAGCAAATCCTACAGTCAAAGCAATGATTGATTCTATCATTGAAGGAAAAACAGAAGAGGAGCGAGATAAGGCTGAAAACAGTGTGCGAAAAGAAGATCCTAATGATTTGGGTCCGATGCCTTCTTATGGAACACCTGAATTCTGGTCATGGTGTCGGCGACGAAAGCAAATACGATTGGAAAAAGAGGCTGCTATTATTGCAGCTG
>Ga0114974_10001934_pt1 | contig 16156 bp, 9 predicted proteins | sample S_130206_EF_Meta_FD_87318 | JGI IMG/M metagenome (GOLD analysis project Ga0114974, IMG submission 87318) | Freshwater microbial communities from Lake Simoncouche, Canada to study carbon cycling - S_130206_EF_MetaG | ecosystem: Environmental > Aquatic > Freshwater > Lake | place: Lake...
ATTGCAGCAATAGCATTATTATCAGCATCTTGTAGTTGGCTTTGGATGTTAAGAGTTTGAGGTCTAACATAGTTTGCATCTACCTCAGGAATAGCATAAGGAAAAACTTCCTGCGCTTGAGCAAGACCATAAGAACCTGGAATTAATTGATTAGTTGGAAACTGTTCTCTTTGATACTTACCTCTCGCATTTGGAGTAATATTGTAGTCTTGTCCTTTAGGAATTTCTTCTTCAACATTTTCAAATCCTAAGTCAGTATTCTCTTTCATCTTTTTAAGATACTGAACTTCTCCGACTGTCGTATTACCAATAATAGCATCTTCTCCGGAGATAGCTTTGCCAGAATACATTTGATCTGCAACACCCTTAGGTCTTAAATCAAAATCAGCAAGTGTAGAACTATATTTAGGGTCACTCTGTAAATCAGCTAAGTCCTTAAATCCTGCTTGAAATTGACTTCCTTCTTCATCAGTAAGTGGTGTAAATCCTAATTTCTGAGCAGCCTCTCGGTATTTTTTATTCTTCATACCTCCAGCAGTCTTATCCCAATCTTTACTGCTTATATCCATAGATGGATCTTTACTAGCAGCATCTTGAATAGCATAGAATTGTTTTTGAGCATTCATATAATTTTTATGAAATTGCTCAGGAGTTACTTTAGTTCCACGGTGTTTCTCTACATACTTTTGGTACATAGCATCTTTTACAGGTTGCATCTTTGGATCATTCCAACGAGCTTCCATTTGGCCAAAATCTTTATTGAATCCCTCTTGAACTTGTTTAACATCTTTCTTGGTTACTTTTTTAATAGTACCATCGGCAGATCTAACATAATCTCCTACGTTAGCTTTTGTTTGATCTTTCTCATCTATAATAACAGCATTGTCAGGAAGTTTGTATTTCTTACCTCCACTTTGCATGTTAGAGATAATCTTAGCTTGTACATACCCAGGAAGAGCTTCGAATCCAGGATTAGCTATTCCACCCTTTGCCATTTGAGTATCTTGTGCCATAGGCTCTCCGTTAGAATTGCCATTTAAAATTTGTTGATCACGAAACAATTGATCAAGAATTTGAGAATTACGTCTTACAAGAATCTCAGCTGTTTGTCTATCTACTGCTGAAGAGTAAGGATTATCTAAAACTTCTTGGAATGGCTTTAAATCATACTTCTTAGCTAGTTCTGCAAAAGTTCTACTACGGTCTTTGTAGCTAGAGCCAGTAGATTCAGCATCAGATTGTGTTTGTTTATCTTTAGCTTCTTTTTCTGCTTTTGCTTTAGATTTTAAATGTTCAATATAATCTAATCCTAAGCCCATAGAAGTGTCTCCACCTTCTTGCATGTATTTATTAACTAAACCCATCTTTTGTTCAGGTTTCATTTTGTGTAGATCCATAGGACGTAGATGATTTGAGAATACTTTAGTACCTTCAGGTAATACTGTATCTATTCCTCCATTTTTATGAGAGGGTCCTTTAGCTATCTCTGTAGTTCCGTCAGGAAGAATAAGAAACTCTCCTCCTTCTATTTCTACGTTAGCTGCGCTCATACCACCTTGTGCGTAACGAGGGGTTAGATTTGCTCCATATTGTGCCATAATTGTAGGTTGATATTCTGTACCGCCACTTGTTGTACGACCATACATCCAGTTATAATCATTTAAAGGTTTTGCGTCAACTCCTCTAGTCTGAATACTACGTTCTAATTCTTGTTGTTTTCTAATGTCATCTTTATAATTTAACGCACCTGAAAGTCCAGCTGCCCCTAAAGTAGCATAATCTTGCCAATTATTTTTTACATCTTGCTTTACAGTTGATTTAAATGCAGCAAAGTCAGATGCTTCAGGAGTTTCAGCAGGAGCCATTACACCACGTTTAGTAGTTTCTGCTTGTGTTAGAGGTCCAGAATCCATTGCAGGAGTTGCCTGATTAACATCATAGATGTTAGTTGGATTTAGATTACTTACAAAAGGAGCTGGTTGTGGAAACTTAACAGCAGGAATACCTAAAGGATTAGCAGGAGGTGTTTGTTCAGTTGCGTCGTCCTTCTTTAATCCAGCATCTTGCATAGATACCTTACCGAACTTTTTATAAATAGAATGTCTTAACATTGTTTTAATTTTAAAAGTTATAATCTTATAAGTTAATAACTCAGTAAGTTAGACTTATAATACAAATATAATCTATTAAGTAAAAAAAGCAAGGAATTATTTCCCTTGCCCTTTATACGTTTTTTGATAGTTTTTACTTTGCTTAAGTCCAGATGTTTTTGTCTTAGCGTGAACGCCCGGTCTACTTACCTTTGCTGCTTCCTTAAAAAGAATAGAAGAGGTATTAGCTTTAGTTGCCTTTGCAGGTTTTTTAGTTGCCATAGTTTATAATATTTAAAGTTAGTTTTTAACATTTCCAACGTCTACGTGCTTGCCGTATTCTTGAGTTGGGATCATTTTTAGTTTTTTCAGATGCTCCTTGTAACTGTCCTAGTGAACGAGCACAATAAGATTTCCTACGACCTGCGTCTTTACTTCCTGGTTTAGGGTTACCTGTTACTGCTGTTTGTAGTTTAGAACCTGGATTAGCTCTTCTATACGCAGCAACTCCTTTAGCTGTCATACCTGCACCTGATTTAGTTGGGCGATAATTTGCTCCAGATCCTTTAGTAGTATGCGAAATAGTTCCTCCTGCCTTCATGTAAGCAGCTTTTAGTTTGCCTCCTAGTTTCATTTTAGACTCAAACTTAATCTTAGCTTCTTGTTTAAGCATTTCAGGTGTAGGCTTTTTACCACTACCTTTCTTAGCTCTTATGTTATTCCATAAAGAGTTCTTTACTCCTAACTTATTTAATTTCTGTTTCATTTCTTTACTTTTGATTTGTTTAAAAAGTCATTTAAGTTATAATTAACTTTCTCTCTGTTGAATTGACTAGAGAGTTGATTAGCTAATTGTAGTCTGTTATCTTTATCTTTTACTCTACGCAAAATACTTGCAACTCCATTAACCATATCTTTATCATCACTATGGTCAATATTACCTCCTTGCTTATATCCTTCTTTATTTCTTAAGGTAGGTGCATTAGTATTAGATACTACTGAACCATTAACTCCCGGAATAGACATTCCTCCCATTTGCATTTTAGCTACACCACCACATTTGTGACAGCTTAAAGGATTAAGTCCTCCTTCTGATATTTTCCAAGACCATCCGCAGTTAGAACATGTAACAGATTCACTTGCTATACCTCCTTTTTTCATTTCTAAACCAATAATATAATCCTCTAAACCTGTTTTTGGATTTAGTCGAGTATCTAATTTTTTAAATTTACTAGTTGTAGGAAATAAAATCTCCCTTTCTCCTTGCATACTGGTACTTGATGCAGCTCTACTAATTGGAGAGACTTTAGTTCCCTTAGGAGCCATTAGATGAACTCTATGTTGACCTAATAAATCATTACCTAAACCAGCAGAAAAAGCTGTAGGTTTACCTGAGTTAATAACATACCCACTCTCATCAAAAGTTAATGGGGTTTTTAATCGTCTAGTTAAAGGTAAGTCTTCTCCTAATTCTAAAGTATAGGCTTTATCTAAAGAAGGAGACGCATGTTTATACTCTTGCCAATAGTCTATAGCTTCTTGAACATCATCTGAATATCCTGGACTATTAACAACTCTATGATAAATATCATCCATACTTTGAGGAGTTAATTCATCAAATTTAGAAAAATTATTTATTGTTGGCATAGATTTAGATTGACTAGGACTAATTCTTGCTAACTTAGATAAAGGCTTTGCAATATTTTTAAGTTGTGAAGCTGCTGGAAGTACTCCTAAAGCATTTACTCCTGCTTGTAATAAATCATTCCCTGCTTCTGAAAAGTTTCCTTTTGCTGTATTCTTTATAGCAGATCCAGTATTTCTTACTAAGTCTGTTGCAGCAAATGCAACAGCAGCAGGATTAACTGCATCCATCACATAAGATATAGGACTAGCATTACCTGTTCTTTGTTTCTCTCTTTCTACAAAAGAAGATTCTCTCTTCGCCTTTTCGTAAGTTGTTTCTTTTTTACCTTGACTTATACTTCCTCTACGTTTAGCTAATTCAATCTGAGCAATACGTTCACGATCTGCATCCGTCATATTACCCTCAGGAGTAACTACTCTTGTATTATCACTATAGGCTCTTTCTTGAGGAGTTGGTATATATTTTAATCCTCCTCCTTGAAGTTCAACAGTACTAACATCTACTGGGGTTTTACCTGAAATTTGTGCACCGTCTTGTGCGTACTTCTTACCATGCTTCTTTGCGAAGTTTGAAAACAAAGCATCAATAACTACTGGTACATCTCCTCCTAATTGGAATCCCATGTCTTCAGGACTACTAGCATCTGTTTCAGGAGTTGCTTTATTTGTCTCATACTGAGATAACATAGTATTAAATGCGTCTTGAGTAGCAGAAGCTTTTTGTCTGATAGGAGTAGTGATATCTGTTTGTATAGTACCACCATCTTGTGCTGAGTATCTTTGACTATTAGTAGATTCTGTTATTGCACCGTCTTGCATTTTAAAAGAAGGTTGTATTATTCCTCCTTTTTTCATACTTGGTTTATATTGATCTATGGGAAAAGGACTCGTATGTACTACTATAGTATTCCATTCAGACTCAGGAACTCCCGCTTTTTTTAATATAGCATTTTTATATTCTTTATCTGTCTTCCATTTTTCTTCATCAAACATTTCAGAAGATGCAGGCAAGTATCCTGATAAGTTAAATTGTTTTGGGTCTTGTATAACTAGACTTTCACGGTTACTAGCAGATATTCCATAGGGTCTATTAAATTTTTTAGCATCTCTAGAAGCAACAATAGATTCTGCTAATTGATTTGCATATATTTGTTGTATTCTAGAATCTGGAACTGTTGTAGATAATGCAGTAGAATCTACACCTTTACTTTTTAAATAATTTGTAATCTCAGGAGTGCTTTGAAGTTGTTTGGCCATTACTTTACTTTGTCCAAACAATAAATCAGAAATAGGCATTTTGTTCTTATAGTCACTTAACTGTCCTTTAAATTTTTCTTTATTAGATTCTTTAGGAGAAATAAAATATAAATACCTACCCGTATCTTGTAAAAATTCTTCTTTTTCTTCTTTAGTAAAAGGAACATAGTTACCAAAATCATCTCTTTTAATACTTGATCTTGACATACCTAAATAAGGACTACCTGTCCAAATTCTACTAGGAGAATAACCTTCATAAATACCAGAAGCTTCAAATAAAGGTAATGTACCTAAAGTTTTGTTTCTGTATTTAGCAGTTATTATATCTTCTGGAAGAACTTTATCTACTTCTTTATCCCTACTTTCTGTTAAAGGACCTTCTTGTATTCCTAGCTTTTTAGGATCTGCATCTCTAATGCTTTCGTAACCTGTATTGTATCCTGGAAGACTTTCAAAAATATTTTTAAACTCTTTCAAAGATACAGGATTGGCTCTTGAGTATGTTAATGGGCCTTTTAAACTTTGACTTTCTACATTACTAGGTCCTGAACCATAACTATTCCACTGTCTATTTGAGATAACTTGCCAATCAGGCATCCAACCAGACTTATTTGGTTTAAACCTCCAGTCGTCAGTAGTTGTTGTACTAGTTGTGTTATCTTTGATAGCTCCATCTTGCATACCTTCCTTAGGATTACCTCCCCGAACATTCATCATAGGTGCTACCTCTTTATAATGTTCTCCAAAGTATTGAGCTTCATCTGGACTATTAAATTTAATAGATTGTGCTTCAGATCTAGCAGCATTTTCAGGACTAAATGGTTCCGCTATAAACTTTAGTTTACCATTAACATCTTGAATTTGGGGAGCAGTAAATTCACCATAAGATCCCATGTAAACATTGCCTTGAGAACCTTCCGGAGCACCTCCAGATTCTTCGTCCCTTTTAGTAAAAGTGTAAGAACGTGGGTCTCTGTTAGTCATCCTAGCTCCTGTAGGATTATTAAATGCATCTGCGTAAGCTATCTTAGATTTCATTAATCCAGTCATAGCTTGTTTATTTAATTCAGGTTGTTGGGTAGGGTTATTAATTACTACACTACCTCCTCCTTGCATGCGTACTTCATGTACAGCTTTATCATTAGGAAAGTAATACTCGCCTCCGGGTTGCATCATTACTCTCTGTCCTGATTGCAACCCAGTAGCTATTACTGGCTTTTTAAAAAAATCTTGCTCACCATTAGGGCCTTTCATCGTAATACGATTTGAAGGAACAATTACTTGTTTCCTATTTTTGTCCCATAGACCTTTTTTACTGACATCTATTTTTTTGCCAGCAACTAGATTTCTAAGCTTAGAATTTACGCCTTTAGCTTTCAAGAATTTTTTATAAAGCTCTTTGATTTCCATTTATTTCTTTTTTGCTTGTTTGTGAAGCATTGCTATTGCTTTTTTCAAGTTAGCTTTACTTACGGCTTTCTTTGCATTGAATCCTTTTGGATGCATTTTTTCCATGCGTTCCTCTCTTGCATTTTGCATACCTGCCATCATCTCTGGAGCTTCTTCCATTACTTCCATACCATCTTGACCTTTACGCATTTTAGAAAGAGTGTTAGCAAGATTAGCTCTACGTACTGTAGTAGTAGAATAAGCAGACTTGTTTCCTAATACTTTATTCTTGAATGCAGGAACAGACATACCAGCAGATTGTGCTTGTTTAGTAAATGAACCAGGATTCTTAATGGCCTTTTGGATCCATCCACCTTTTTTCATTTTCTTACCACCACATTCCATGCAGTTAGCATAAGACTTACTTAAACGTCCCATTAGGTTAAAGTCAATAGATAAAGTGTTTTTGTAATTAAACCAATAATCTCATCAATGATGTTTTGGATGTGAGTGTTGTCCATACCAAATACGCCTCTGTGTTTAAACACATAATCTTTCAACTGATTTAAATGTTGAGTTGAGTTCATGTACTCTGACTGAGGAATTCTAAAGTTTAATCTTTTTCCAATAGTACCAAAGTAGGTTTCTGTTAAAGAATCTGTTAAATCTAAAATACCATCATAGTAGTCCTGGAGTGCTTTGTGCTCAGCAAAGTTTAAAGTCTGTAAGTGAGCTATGTGCATCATATCCCTAGACTGGAACAGTTGGCCTATTACTATCTCAGGCTTAACTGTTGTAAAAATTTCTTTTTCTTTTATCATGATAATTGTTATAAAGTAGTTTGATTTGTTTGATTAATTTGTAAATTGTTTACAAATTTATATCTATTATAGATATCTTGTATCAATCTTACTCTTGTAAAATCAGATTTAATTTTATTCTTTTGGAAACTTATACCTACATTTCTAATTGCTTTAGTGTTTGGTAGCTTATCTATAGGGTAACTATTAAGTAAATCTGTCCATTGATCTGTCCATAAAGACTGACCATTTCCTTGTGCAGCTATATTCCAAAATCCATTAAATGTAGCTCTGCCTTCTCTACGTGAGATAAGAGCTTCAATACCATTTGGTGTCATTCTAGGATAACTAATCTTTTGTTTAGTGTTACCAAAGATTTCAGGAACTAAAGATACAATACCTGAAGACTGTTCACGGTTATAAATAATAGCTTTATTAAAATTAGCTAAGTTAGTATTGTTATTTGTTCCTAAAGAATAATACTCATACTTAGTATAGTACTCTAACATATCAGACATAATACTTACTGAAGTAACAGTAGAATTTAAAGGTAAACTATTAACTATATACTCAATAATGTAAGGATACAACTTACCGTAGTAAGTTTGATAGATGTAAGGATTAAGATTATGATTCCAAAGAGATGAACCAGCAGATGTAGTTTTGATTGTCTGGAAGTGTCCTAGTTGAGAGATAAAGAAATTAGGTAAGAACGAATAGAAAGAAATAAAGTTCTTAAGTTTAGGTGCATATGCTACTGTCCAAGATTTATTTTCAAAGTAAGTAACATTAGAGAAACTTACTCTTGTGATAACTCCATTGTTGTTTAGTACATAGTATTTGTAGTTAATGTTTAGTCTGTCACTTATGTATTGAATTTTGACATTACCTGTACGATATGCAGGACGGACTCTATAATCTAACTTAGTAATAAATACTCTTTCGAATCTTTCGTCCCATCCCATAACAATACCTATTCCTAAAGATGGAACATCTGTATCTGCTTCAGGGAAATCTTTTAGGATTTGGAATGGAAGATGTTCTTTAAACCAGTTAAAGTTTAACTCTGACTTAATTTCGTTGAATCCTTGTCCTGTGATTTGATATACATGCCCCCGCTTAGCGTCTACCCAGAAAGTTCCAAACTCAGTTCTTACATAAGCTTTATGTTGAGTTCCTATATATCCTAAGTCAGTAGTAGATAAATCAACAGGCTTCTGTTTGAACATATCTGCATTACCTATCTCTAATTGATAAGGAGAGGTAGATGTAAGTACAATACGTGCATTGTAAACTTTAGTTGTGTTTTCAAATCTAGCATAAACTTTTTCACTATCTCCTCCGTTTAAGTCAATTAATCTACCTCCTTGTTTTGGAAAATCATAATAATTACCTGGACGATACACGTGCCATTTATCAGTAAGAAGATTAGACTTACTTGCTTGGTCAGAATAGATTACACGATTTTGATGATTAACTAAACACTCAAGGCTTGGGTACTTTAATCTGTAAGGAAAGTTAGGACTTAAGTTTTGCGCAGAGTAAGTTCCATTATAATGATAAAAATTATCAAATTTAATAGGCACAGTAACTTCTTGTAACCACTCATCAGGAACACCTCCACCTACGTTAGGATAGAAGTTTTCTTTAGTATCATCTCTACCGTGACGAAAATGAATGTTAATATCAGACTCTACAAAAAAATTAGGAAGACCATAAGATGCTGTGTAAAATCTTCCATCTTTAAAATAACGATTACCAAAATCATCAGAAGCTCCATCTAGTGCTGTCTTAGAACTAAAATTAGACCACACAGTATTTACACCTTCCATTATAGCAGCATTTGCAGCAAGAGTTACAAGTACAGTTGCTCCGCCAAGGGTTGTTGAAGATAACGCATAATTAGCAATCAATAGTCCTCCCACTACCCAACCTAAACCAATAGTCATATCCATTCCAGATAAATTATTAATATTACTAGAAGTACCTATAAAGTATTTAGGATAACCCAAGTTAGGAACTAACCAATAATCAAAAGGAACTTCATCTACTTTAGCAGGTAAATTAACTAGGTTACGAGTAAAAAATGAATGCTTACGTTTTAAAGCAAATGGGGTAATAAAAGTATCTCCTCCAAAAGCTGGGTAGTATTTAGTAGAAAGTCTAACTGCTCCACTAGTGTCTTTAACAATATCTCTTGAATAGCCAGTAGTTACATACTTAATATTATCTACTATTCCGTATTGATTAGGAAATTGTCTTTTAATAGAAGTATAGTAAGCTCTTGTTGTTCTACGGTCATGTAAATTAGTTACGTCAGTACCGTGATCGCTTCCTATATATCGAGAGTTATCAACTAGCTGAGATTCAAGATTTTGAATATAATCTTTTAACTTAAGGTAAACTGAAGTTTCTCTTAGGCGATTTTGTAGAGGTGCATCATCAAATACTTGTACAATTCTTTCATTAGCATAATACCCTAAGTCAATAAATCTACGTGTGTTTCCTTTGTGAAAAGTAGGACCAATTGGAATATACTGATTATAAGTAGCAACTGAATTATACTGATATGCAAAATTTACAAATGGAATTACTTTTTGAAGAATGTCAAGAATGATTTGTTCATTTGTAAATAATTGATCATATTTAATGTTGACAGAAGTTTCTGTCCCTGTTGATTGATTTGTGGTTCCAACATCTTTAGTATTTTTACCTCCATATTCAAAAGAAAGTAATGCAGATAATCTACCTGCATCAAAGTAAGCAGTATCTTGTAAGAACCTGTAACGAGGATGTTCTGCTACAGGAACAAAATGTCCAAGCACACGACCGAACTCTACAGTTTCTACCTTTAACTCTGTGCCTATTTTAGGATACTGAAAAGAAGTATCAGGAGAATAAAAAGTAAATCTATTGTTACCTATACTAGGAACACTAGCAAAACCTCCTACGGCACCTACAGTTGTATTATCCTTAAATAACAACTTATCCATTGGTTCATTGTACCAACGAGAGTCATTCATTAAGTAAGGATCTGTACTTAAGTCATTGTAGGGATAGTTTGAGTAGTAGTATTTCTTAATAGTTCCTCCTGTGTTATCTTCAAAAGTACCTACGTCATACATTAAACCTTTTGCAATAACTGATTTGTTGCCTACACGATTACCTCTTACTAACTCAAATCCACAGATTACATCTTTGATAGGAACGTTGATACGTTTGATTGGATCATACACAGTATAAGTGTAAGTTCCATTAGGATTCTTTTGATTTAATAAAGAAACTATAGCACCTTCGTCTATTCTTACTCCTATTGGAAATAGATTAGATTTAGAGTCATTGTTAATAGTATTATTAGCTGGATTTCCTAATGCAATTGCTCCGTCATGAATATGAGTAATAGCTGAGTCAGGAAACTTGTGATGACGAATAGGTTTTCCTGCCAGTGCTTCAGGGTCATAATAAGGGGCATTAGGATCTATAGATTGTCCCCATATCTCATCATAACAAGGATATGTTTCTGTAGACTCCCAGTATGCAAAAAGACCCCTTTCTTTAACTGTGATGTTACAGTTATATTGTTTTTCAATATCAGTAGATTCTGCTATGTCCACAATAATACTTGTACCAGGACCTGCTGTGTTATATACTTTCCATTTAGGTAATTGACTTGGAACAGTACAATCTGTTTCAGCTACAAATACATCTTTGTTTGATACAGCATATTCTACAGTTATGTCATCACTTGTAACCCTTCTACCTGGAATATGAAATACATCTGTATATCTACCATTTAACAAACGAAACTTAATTCCAATAGGATATACTTCATCTCTTTGGTATGTACGGAAGAAATAAGCTATTTCCGGATTACTGTAATCAAATTGACCATCAGAAGGCATCTGTACTGTTTCCCAAAATAATCTAAGTTTACTAGAGAATGGTTGGAAGTTAAACTTAGGATACTCTTCAAGATCTGCAAGCATTAAAATATCATTTTGCTTTTCAATGATATTTGCTGTTTCGTAATGAGGACTACGAATTAAAGGAACTATAGAAGAGAACGTTGATTTGTAGTCTCCTGTATAAATAATATGATCTTGGTCTGTATATTGGTTAACTCTAAAAGTTCCTACTAAATGATAAGTAGTAGTTGTGTTTACGTTTTCTGCTACAATAAGATTAAAGTATTCGAATATGCGAGTTTTATGATCTACCTGTACACTAATAGATTTATCAGTTATGTATTCTGTTTGTTCTGTTATGGTACGGTCAAAGATTGGAATAGGATTAGTTAAGTCAGAATAATCTGTTAACTCTATTCCTCCCTCATCTGCGTAAGCTACAGAAAAAGAATACATACCGGCAGGTAATTGACCTCCGCTAGTAAGAGATGTTATATGAGTTTCTGGGATACAGAAATTAGGAAATATTTTAGAGTCCTCACAACTTTCCTTAATGCATGTACGATCTTCCCCACAGGAGTCCTTACCATAAGGATATAGTGTAGAAAAATAACGAGGTGGATTATTCCTACTAATATAGTAAATTTTGGTTTCACAATCATCTATACGATATTCCGCATTTATAGGAAATGCAGGATCAAAGTTTAAGCAACAATTTGTCTTGGCAAAAGTTCCAGAAGTAGAATCAGGAACTAATGTTTCTTGAATAATTTTAAGATAAATACTATCTAGTTCTAAAGTACCTTTACGGGCTTTAAATCGTTTAGAGGTTGTTAGGATATTATCTTGAACTAAAGTCCCGTTACAATCAATGTATTTGAAGTATTTTGGTATAGTTGCTTGGGGATCTGTAATTGCTGGATTATTATAAATTAAATCAGGAACATAATCTAATACATATTCAAAACAACTATTAGGACATTCATCTAAACAATCATCTACTACGATATCTTCATAAGTACAACAAGTAGAAGGAGTAGTAATAGCCAGTCTATCTATCTCGAGAAAAGATCTACATACTGGTACACAGTTTTCATCTACTACAAGTTCATATCCATCAGGACAAGCATTAGTTAATTGTATAAAAGCAGCACCTTCTCCTCCTGCACTTATAGGACGTTTAAGTTTTGAACTAATTTGTTTTCCTTTACTTAAAACTATCTTAGCTCTCAAGGCTGATTCACTACTAACTGCTAGTAATTCGGCTAGAGTCATATCATACAACTCGTAAGCAAACATTCCTATACCTGCTGTATTTTTATATTCAAATCTAAAAATATGACTACCTGCATTTACTGTAATTGGAAAGATATTAAGTCTAGCCCACATAGTAGATCCATTATCTCCTGCGAGTGGTGGATTAGCATTATATAATATTTTAGTAATATCCCCAGCATCAATATCTATAATTTTTACTCCATCGATATAAACTCGAAGAGAGTCATCTCCACCAAGAGCTAAAAAATATTCTTTTGTTTCAGAAATACATACAGTTTCTGCAAATCCAATCCAACCGTCCCCAACACTTGTAGTTGGTACTGTATGACAAGTCCTACAAGCACCTCCTGAAGGATTTAAATCTGCTTGTACTGCAATTGTTTTAACATAGGTACTATTATTAAAAATAGGATCTGGAGGCAAAGTATCATTAGGAATCCAAAATTGTTGTGTAAGTTCAGTTGCTATAGAAGCATACTGAGGAGGTGTTAAAGTATTCCAGTTACTTGCATACACTTTAGGTAATAAACAACCGTGAGTAGATACTACTCCGCAGGAAGTACCATTCACACATGTTTCTATAGCAGTATAACTAATTCCATTTTCATTAACTACTGTATAAGATAGTTGTTCGCATTTAAGAGTGTCAGGATTAAAAGTAAATCCTTCAGGACAAACTAACTTAGTTATAGGTTCTGGTAAACTATCTATAACAATTGCTTCAGTAATTACTGTTCCTTCTTTACAACCACAATCTCTTTCAGTTAGTTCTATATCTAAACAAGATTCGTTAATAGATGTTATCTGTCCTATGCGAGATCTTCCGTCAGGATGAGTTAAAAAAAGAATAACCTTAGATTGCTCAACAATATTAAGAAACCCTACAACAACAAATCCTGCTAAGTTTCCTGTATCAAAACGAAAACAATCTGTGTTACCAGGTTCATTTGTATAGGTCACAGAATTACCATCGTGAGATTGAACGTTAGCGTTCAATGCCCAAGTAATCTGATTCTCCTTAACTTGCCAGTTAATTGAGTCTAGATTAAGCCCAATGATATTCTGATTTATTTTGTTTTCCATTAAATGATATGAAATTTACTAAACTTGTTACGAGACTTAACGACACTATCCGCACTCTGTTGTTTAGTTTTGGTAAGTAGGTATCCAAATGCAGCTTGTAATTTGGCAAGTTGGTCTTGCTTATAGTATTGAAACTTACGTTCAATCTGTGCTGCAGACTCATCCATTTGTGAGTGCCACAACATTTCAAAGAATTTAAACTTAAGATAAGACTTAATATATTCTTCTACTTCAAGAATTTCAGGTACCTTAGGAATCCCATCATCGTCTGCCGGCCTAGAGAAATATCTTACGTAAATACATCCTGTTTCAAAAGAAGCAGACAATGTTCTATTATCGTGTATTTGAATAATATCTGGGCCCGGAGCATAAAGACCTGTACACTCTTCTGTACACAAAGTTTTAGAACCATGATAAATACGAATAGGTCTTGGCAGTTTCATACTAATTTTAAAGCCAGGAGTACTTGTAGAAATTTGTGCAAAATATTCAGTTTTACCATTACAACACTCTCCACTAAAAGAACAATCACTAGATTGATAATAAGATCCTATAAGACTAGTAATCCCTGAATTAAATTCTATCTTAGAATCATATAAAGCAGCTCTATCTAGTAAAGCAAAGTCACAAGGAAGTTCTGACTTGTAGTTAACAAAGTGACAAATAATATCTTCAGGTTGAAGAACCATCACTTTAAGTTTTCTTAAAGCCTGGTCTACAAAAGTTGGAATTAAAACCTCACTAATAGCACCTGCCTCAAAGTAATATTTGAGTTCTTGCTTAACCTCCGCAATAAGAGGTTCGGAGGAGATGAAGTTTATATCTTCGTATTTCATTTGTTTACTTCATTATTTTTTATAAGTTGTGCTAAGTGTCTTCTATGTTTTTGTGCCAATTTAAATTTGAAGAAACTTAATATAGGATTTTTCTTTTCGTAAAAATATACATGTATTTTGTAAATGAATCCATTTGTATGAGTATTTCTATAAGGAGCCCAAATCTTTTCAGCATTGTATCTTCCCCAGTCAATCTTCGAGTATTCACTTCCCATAGCAGTTACTTTGAGTAATTTTAGAATACCTAATTTAGGTACTCGAACAGAGTAATTGCCTTTCTTTACTTTCTCAAACATCAACTCATTCATAACTACTGGAATAGTTGTAAAAGTTTTATAAGGTATATCAGAACGTCCAGTTTCTTTTAGAAATTTTCTATAAGCTGCTTGGTTTGTATTATTTATATCTGCTGCAATTCTATTTCTTTTCTTCTTTTCTACTTCCATAATTAACTTTGTTCATCTCTGTTATTAGTCTCTTGCTCAACTGGTAGTTTATGATAATTAATTAAGTCTTGATTAACCATTTGAAGTAAAGGATCAATTAAATAAGCAGCTATTTTAAACTCTTTATCTTGCATACTCATACAATCAGAACCATCTGCATCTTGAATAGATTCTGTAAAGTAAGCGTACATGTTTACTGACTCAACATCAGGATCTAATACATAGAGATATCCATTTCTAATAGTATAATATTTACGATTAGTTTTTATTCTTAACCTTGAATGGTTAATAAAGTCACGTATAGTAGTTGGAAATAATTCCTCAGAATTAGAAGTATTAAATACACCTTGTATAAAATAAGAATAAAGGCCTTCTTCTATTTGAGGTAGTTTAAGTTTAGTTCTTCTTATAGGACAACCTAAATCACACTCAGCTCCAGGTGCTTCTATTAAACAAATACACTCATATGCTTGATATAAGTTATCAGAGAATAGTAATTTTTTAAGATTAACTTCTCTTTTAATAAGAACAGATGCCTTACTTTTAAGCATGTTATATACGAAACGATCACTGATTAAATCGTCGTCACTAACAAACTTGTTAGCATTTTTAATTCTACTAATTAAATCATTATTAGTTACCATAACACTACTTATTACAAATATACTTAAATTTTATTTTTAGTCAAGTTTTACTTTAAACCAGAAGAGCCTAGTTTCCTAAGCTCTTTCTAGTAATTAGACAGGGGTAACCAACCAAAAAAATCCTGTCAATATCTTATATTGGATAACTTACTCCTCCAATTACAACTTCAATTATATCAGATGTAATCAAAGTAATACTACCTGCACTATTCATCAAGAGTAAACTTAAGTTACCTGCACTATCAATTTGGCCTGTAGCTCTTGTGTTTGTCATTGAATAAGTACCTGATGCTTTAATATAAACTTCTGCTACAAAATACACAGGATTAGTAGGACGAATTGCTGTAGGTAAACTAGCAATAATTTTAGCTCCTAAATGTGACCAAGAAAATCCAGCAATCATAGTCATTTGTAATACACCCTGTAAAGTAACCATATTACCATACTTCACACCATAAGGCATAGGTTGAGCACCTAAAGGAAATCTTACAGCATTGGTTGTGTTATATTCTGCTGTAGTAGTTCCAGTCAATGCATAAATTGTAGGAGTATTAGTAGATATTGCTAAGTCAAAGTTTATTGCACCACCTACACCAGCTCCATCGGTTTTTGTTACATCTACAGCAGAACCATTAATAGTGATTGATACTGATTTGTTAGTCCACTGTCCACTAGTATCTCTTACTAAGAAATGATTGGTAGTAGGTGAAGCAGAGTTTACATCTCCAAAACTATCTAAAGTACAAGCATTTAAACTTGCACAAGTAAAAGGATTCAATAA
>Ga0114974_10001935_pt1 | contig 16153 bp, 21 predicted proteins | sample S_130206_EF_Meta_FD_87318 | JGI IMG/M metagenome (GOLD analysis project Ga0114974, IMG submission 87318) | Freshwater microbial communities from Lake Simoncouche, Canada to study carbon cycling - S_130206_EF_MetaG | ecosystem: Environmental > Aquatic > Freshwater > Lake | place: Lake...
CGAAGACTTGTTTAAAAATCTTATTTACTACGATAAAGATAAAAATGATTATTTTCTTGTACCAGAAATAAACAAAGAGTTCACTAAACAATTTTTTGAAATAAAAGAAAAGTTTGAAAAAGGGTATAATGCAAATGGAAGATTATTTTTTAGTACCAAGGAGTACCAAGAAATAAAAGAGTGGATGGAGAATAATTTAGAAATGGATGCATGGAAAAAAGACTTTGAAGAAAAGAAAAAAGCTATTCTTTCTAAATTTGAACAAGCAAATAAAGCATTAAAAAACAGTGATCCTGTTGATTACGCTTCTTTATTAGCAACAAAAGAATCTCAAATAGAATATTTTAACAACATACTTACATCTCCTAAAGCTTTAGAATCTTTAAAAAAGTACAAATATGTAAAAAGATCTAAATGGGAATCTCCTGAGTATAAAAAGTTAACTGCTGAAGAAAAAGAAATTCATAAAAAATTTACTTCTATTTATGCAAGAGCAGAATCTATAGGATATGTTCAAGGTTACCAAAATTATTATAGAATTCCTTTCAAGTTAAGAGAATCAAAAGCATTTTTACAATCTTTAAAACCTTCTCAATCTTTTATTGCAACTAAAGAAGATGATGTTTATAATTCATTTACAAGAATAGATCCAGTTACAGGAGAAGAAATAATAGAAATACCTACCCATATGACTACTTATTTACCTGCTATAGAAAAAGGTAAAAGAGTAAAATCTTTAGATTTGTTTCAGGTTTATCTTGAATTTGAGCAAAATCTTAACAGATTTGAAGAAATGACAAAAGTAGAAGATCTTTTATTAGACCTTGTAAGAATTGAAGAAAATAAAGATAAAGAAACAGAAGTAAACATATTTGGAAATCTTACAGGTAAAAAATCCAAAAAAGAAAAAGCAAATCTACTTACAATAACAAGAGAAGATGCTCTTAAAAAATTGGTTTATAATGCTCTTTATAAAATAAAATATGAAAGAGATGTGTTTATACCATTTACAAAAGTAAATCTTAAAAATGTTTTTAAAGACAGAAAGTATGTTTCTGTTAAGAAAACTTTCCAATGGTTAAACGATTATTCTACAGCTTTATTTATTCAAGCAAGTTTAAAAATAACAGGTGGAGCTTTTATAGCATCTTCTGTAGTTGCAGGTACAGCTACTTCTAAAAACATACAAGGTTCAAAATACTTTACTTCTTTATTAGGAAGATTAAATCCTAAAAACATAAATAGTAGCTATAGAAAAGCTTTTAATCATAGTATTAGTCAAACAGAAGTAGGAGAATTAAATCTTAGAAGAACAGAGACGTTAAAAAGATTAGCTTTATACGGTAAAGAGTATCTTTTAAATCACCTTAAGCACGTAGATACCTTTGTTCAAGATGCTGTATTTGATGCTTCTTTGGAAAAATGGTTAGTTGTTGATAATAAAATAGTAAATGCAGAAACTTATATTTCTTCTTTAATACCTAACCAAGATAAAATGTCTTACCAGGAAATAAAGAAAAAAGAAGCTGAGTTGTACGAAAAGAATAAAGAAAATACTTTAGCTAAATACCTAGAAAAAAATACAAAAGATAAAAAAACAGATATATCAAAACTTGATAAGAATTCAGTTTATGAATTTGAACAAGCTTTAAGATTAGAATCTAAAAAGATAGTAGGTAACATGTCTGAAGAAGATATGTTTGCTATGAGAACAGGATTCTTTGGAGCTATTTTTACCAAGTTTAAAACATGGATGCCTGAACTTTTTAACACCTTTTTTGGAGGAGTTTATTGGAGAGAAGAAGGTAAAAGGTTTGAAGCAGGTAGATTTACTTCTTTTTATAAATCTGTAATGGATGCAGTAGATAATACAGATGCTTCTGGCGATGAAAAAAGCATGATGAAAATGGGTATTGAATATATTTCAAATGCTCTAATGCTTCTTTACAATGCTGGATTATTTACAGCAGGAAGAAATAAAGATGCTGTTATAAAAAGACTTGAAACAAGATACAATCTTTATGTAGAAAACTTAGAAGAACTAAAAGTTGATAAAATACCTACTAAAAAAGAATATATAGACCTTACATTACAAGAAGCAGAAAATGCAAGAAATTTTATGGCTTCAGTATTTGTACTTTATTTATTCTCAAATATGTTAAGTGTTCTTTCTGGAGATGATGAACCAGAAGATCATGAATATTTAGTTGGAGCTTTTGATGCTATAGGATTAACTTTAGAACCTGTTGATAACGAAATACTTTTACTACTTTTCCAATTTGCAAATAATTTTACAGGAAAAGGTTTAAAAGAGTTACAAACTTACTTTTCAGCAGAATCAACATATGAAGCATTTGCAAAACTAAGTTTCCCTGCTTTAGGAGCACTTTCTATATTAGGTAAAGGAGCAGTAGAAGCAGGTAAAACAATTACGCCTCTTGCTGATGGGGAAATAAAATATACTCTTGATGCTATACCGGTTGTAAGACCTGCATTAAGAACCTACATAAAATATTCAGATGATGAATGGTTGCAAGAGCAATTAAATGTAGATAAGAATTATAGATTAAGAAAAGAAGAAGAAGAGTAACAATTACTTTTTCTTTTCGTTTTCAATAAATTTCTTAATTCCCTCCGGTAGTTTATCTATATCTACCTCATCATATTCCCTGTTCCCTAATTTTATATACGCCTTAGGGAAAAAGACGTATTTGCCATTAATTATTTTTCCAAGTAGTTGGAAAAGTTCTTCTTGTTGAGCTGTTAATTCAATTTTCATACAGCAAAAATAATTATAATTCTCTTAATAAAAAACTTGTTTTTTTAAAATATTGTTTTATATTTGCCTTTATTAACTAAACAAATTATAAACAAAATGAATTACACAAGCACAAGGTTTAACAACATTTACAAAGTAAATGGAACCTACAGAGTACGAGTTATGAAAAATGGTGTAAAGTATAGCAAATACTGCAATACCTGCAAAGAAGCAATTTCTTATCGTAATTCTATTCTTAATCCAGTAAACAATTAAAAATGTCTGAACAAGAAGCTAAAGTCCCACTCGGATTTACCGCAAGAACTGACAAACCTGTTACTGTAACATCTCAGCAATTCTTTGATCTTATGAAAGCAGTAGATGTATTATCCAACATTGTAAGCTTTATTAAGCAACAAAATGTTGATGGTGATAATATTCGCTACTACTTTGAAGAAGATCTTGTTGATGCTACAGATGAACAAGGTAATGCTATCCTAGGTCAAGATGGTAAACCACAAAAATCATTACGACCAGATTTCTGGAACTAGTAGACAAAAAGAAAGGGAGCAATTTTAGCTCCCTTTTTTTATTTAATTAATCCAAAAACTTTACTGTTATCTGGTATATCTTTTAAAACTGTTGAACCCATACCTATTGTACAGTTTTTACCTATTTTAACACCATCTCTTACATTTGTTCCCATTCCTATTAATGTACCTTCTCCAATTAAACAATTTCCTGCTATATTACAACCAGGATTAATCGCAACAAAGTCCTCAATAATAGTATGGTGACCTATACTACTATTCCTGTTTATAGTTACATGATTTCCAAGTTTAGCATATCCAGCTACTGAAACTAAAAAATTGATAATTGCTCCATTGTTTATTGTAGCAGTAGAAGAAATTTGGGAACTTGCATGTATTATATTTACAAACTTATTATCATCAACACCAAAAAAATTATAAATAGCTATTTTATTTTCAGGTTTAGTAACACCTATAATAAAACAACCTTCTTTTGTTTTTAATTCGTGCTCTTCAGAATAATCAAATCTGTTATTTACATACTCTAGACTAGTACTTTTTCTAAGATTGTTTATAATCTTTATTTCTGAAAACTGCTTTAAGCTTTCAAGATTATCTGTAATCATTGTTAAAGTAGCTTCAGATTTTCCTAATATTGTTATCATTTTTTAACCATTTTTTAAATTCAATAGGGCTTTTTATTTGATAATTTAACTCTTTGAATTTATGTAATAAATAATTATTAGTTGTCTTATTGCCATTTTCATCATGAATATTATCCTCTAAACCTAATCTTATACCATCTACTTTTTCAATAAAAGGAAATACTTTAAATTGATTTTTACCTATGCCTCCTAGAGACAAATAAGAATCTTTTGGTTTATAATTCATTATGTAATCAACAGATATTTCATCTGCTTGAGCATTACTCAAATTTCCTAATATCATATTAATATAAAAGGGTCCTTTTAATAGTCCTTTAAATATAAGATGGTTAGTGTAATTTAACATTCCTGCATCAAAACATTCTATTTCAGGAACTATATTTAACTCATTCATCCTTTCAGTAAGTTTAAGAATTGTATTTGGAGGATTAATATTTACCCCTGTTCTATAATTCCAAGAACTCATAGTTAAACTTCCCATATCAGGTTTAAGATCTAAAACCTCACTTCTAGATTCAAATGTGTTATCGTATCTACCACTTAAACTTGCACAAATAACTAAATCTGGACAATACTTTCTAAGTCCTTCAATTATCGGAGCAAAGTCTTCTACTTTTGAACTTGGTTTACCATTTTTATCTCTAGCGTGTATATGTACTAAAGTAATCAAGTTTTCATCATAAGCTCTACAAACTTCATCTATTATTTCATTTGTAAATATAGGAACAAGACTATTTTCTTTTGTTGGTTCACTACCATTAGGACAAAAGTTTACTATTTTTTCCATTTTTCCTTGTTTAAACTATTATAAAAACTTATGGTAGCATTTAATAAAATTGTGTTTTTGACACCTAATATTTTAAAACATCTATTCCAAAAATAAAAATCTCCTGCTGTTTTAGGATCAATTATCCAAGTTAATTCCTTTAATAAATCAGTATGACATAATACATTTCCAGTATCAATTTTGCAATATCTAGGATAGGAAGCTTTTAATCTAAGTCTATTGTTGTACAATTGATTTCCAATTACCATTCCTTTAAAATTTGAGTTCTTGTGTTTTAAGTACTCTTGGTACATGCCATTATGGAATATTGTATCATCGTCAAGTAAACAAAAAAACTCATTGTTATTTTTAATACTGTCCATAACAACATTTTTCTTTGTTTCTGTATCAGTATCATTACAATCTAAATCCCAAACTTTAACATTAGGTATTTCATACCATTTTTTATCTATTTCTCTATCTTTTACTTTACTTAAATGCCATATGGTATCTTCATAATTTTTTAAAGATTCCCATATGACATCTAAGTTTTCATAACGCCAAAGAGTAGTAATTATGTGTAACATTATTTAAATTTTATTTAATTTCCAATTTTCTGGGTAATAGTCCCCATTTACTCCAAATTCTTTTTCTCCTTTTTGAGATAAGTTTTTTCCACAATGAACTACTTGACCATTATTAAAGTTTTTTACATACCACATATTCCACCAACTAAAAGTGCTAGAACCACCTATAAAATTATCCATTTGAGAAGCTAAAATAAATTGCTCCATAGGGTCATTGTGATAATGTTTAAAGCTATCTTTATGTGTATGTGTGTTATTAGCTTCTGCAAATAAGAAATTTTCATCTTTATAATAGTTTTTACACCACTCTATATCATCACTAAATACTACTACATTCATATTTTTATATTTTGGAAATTCCTCTATTAAAGCTTTTTTATACCATATTTCAGGTATTTGATAAAATACACCATGATTAACAAAGTCTCCTCTTCTTATTCCTATTCCTATAGTAGGTTTATTAAAAAAACTAGAGTATTTATTTCTAACTTTAATTATTTCTTCTTTTCTAATAGCTAATTTAGATTTAATATAATCTATATCTTCTATAAACCACTTTTCAGTTTGTAAATGACTTCCAAGATTAATATTGACTTTTTTATCTCTATTATTTATAAAGTATTGTTTATATTCATGTTTTAATTCCTTTGAATAAGAACTAGATTTAAAATGAAATAATTCTTCATAATTAGTGTCTGTAGTTACACTAGGTCTTTCTTTTAAATATTTCCATAAAAAATAATTTGGGAGAGATATTACATTTCCACTGTCTTTTATAATAGATTGTATTCCTGCATACAGGAATAAAAAATTTCCTAATCTTATATGCTTACCCCAATCATTATATCTTATCATATTTTAGTAATTTCTATCATTAAATCATCAATTCTACCGTTTATTTCCACTAAATTAATAGGTTTAAATTGTAAATTTTGAGATTTGCAATAGTTTATTAATTGATTAAAATAACCTATTCCTTGTATATCTTCTATTATTAATTTACCCCCTATTTTTAATAGTGGATAGTATAAATCAATGAATAGTTTTTGATGCTCTAATTTATGACTTCCATCGTCTATAATGTAATCAAAAGATTGAATTTTAAATTTGTGTGTAAATAATGTGCTGTAAGCATCTTCTGTAAATACTTCTACTCTGCTATTATAAAGTATATCCCAAGTAAAACCACTTTCTCCACTATCCACACCAAATACTTTTCCATTAGTAAAATATTTATCCCATAATATGTGACTATACCCTTGTCTAATACCAACTTCTAATAAATTAATTGGCAATTCTTTTTTATCACTAAATTCTTTACTATAGTAATGTTCAATATAACAATGACTTGTATTTTTGTCACTTTTTGGTTCAAAATCTTTAAAAAAGTCTATTAATTCCATTTATTCAAAATTTTGTTTAAAATATTGTTTAGCTAATTCTTCTGATTCCCAATAAAGTTTTTCTTTTTGTTCCACTTCATGACCTCCTGTTCCTGCCCAATAACAATGAACAAAATCTTTTCTATAGTCTTTAAATGTATATCCTTTTTTGTATAAAGTTTTAAACCATTCTGTTCCACTATCATGAACAAATTCTCCAAAATAAGGTCTTCCCTCTTTAATACAAGTTTCTCTATTAACTAATATAGCCCATTCATTTACCCTACATTCAGGCATTAATTTAGGAAATTCTTTATTTAAATCTTCCTTTCTTGTTCTAATATGAGGTAATTGTAAATTATTTACATCTTCAAAAGAAGGATTCCAATTATTCCATTTTTCTCCTCCACCACAGATATTAAAAGCAGGACAATTCCAACATTGACCAATTTCTCCAATAGCTACATTATTGCCTATTTCTTTTAACATATTTCCTATAATATCTCCTGTATATAAAACATCATTGTGTGTAATAAATACATATTTTTTATTACTTTTTTCAATTCCCCATTGATGTCTAATATTTTCTTTGGGGACATCTTTAGCCCAAGTTCCATATATATTTACCCAATTTTTATATTTTTTGTGTATTATTGGAAAATCATATTTAAATATTAAATCAATATTATCATTAAAAGGGTGTTTTGCTTCTTCTGTTAAATATATTTTATCTACCCATTGTTCACTATGTGTCATTAAGCTTTTTAACGTACATAACGTTTGCCAAGGTTTACCATACACCTGTATTGTTACATCTACTTTCATATAACTTTTTTAACTTTTAACTTTTTATCTGCAATAAAATAAAGAATAAGACGCTCAAGTACAAATGTATGATAAGTATAATAATCTAATCCTGTAAGTTCTTGAAGTTTGTCAGTTGGTAATCCTGTAATGTATTTAGCGTCTTCAAAATATTCAGGGTCATTATCCATGAATTCTATAGCAGGTTTAATCCAATTCTCTATATAATCTTTCCAAAGATCCGTTTTCATTAAAAAGAAATTGCTATAAACATAATGTTGATCATCTGGATAAATGTCTTTATCTAAATGAATTAAGAGCTTTTTAATAAGTTCTTCAAGCTTTGGGTGATATTTGTAACTAAAATGGAGATACTCTTTTGTATCTTTCCAATAACTTTTACTAAGGTTAAGAATGTCATACTCTTTGTATTTATAATGATTTAAACTTTTATACAGAATATTCTTGCTAAATCCTGTTTTAATAGGAAACTTCCAACTAAAAACACCTAAATACTCTGTATCTGGTGATAAATTATTTACTACATCTATAATAGGATTATACTCAAACAAGTAAGATTTCTGTTCTTTTGTTCTTATGTGGCTATTGTTATAAGTTTCGTATTCACTTACTTGGTTATCATCATAAGTAATAGTTTTAATAAGAACATTTTCTAACTTAAGGCTTAAATCTTCTTTAGCAACTGCAACTAATGTAGCTTTTGTGTTTTCTAATCTTTTTTCTACATCAGCGTCTTTTAAATTCAAATCAGTAACATAATTCAAAATCTGATCATAGTAATCCTTGTCAAGCAACTTTTCAATAGTTTCTTCGTATTGCAAAGGAGATTCAGCTACAACAATACCTTTAAGTTCTTTAGTGCTATATAAAGCACTTCCTACCGGTAATGTTTTACTAATTGTACATTCCATTAGCTTTAAAGCTGATTTACAAAGATTAAACTCTGTATACTCAAGTGGCATTAAACAAACGTCCAAATAATTATACAATTGCATATAATCTGTAGCAGGTAAACTATCGTATATACTTACAGTTAAGTTCTTTTTAACCGTAAATAAACTCTTAACTTTATCCCAACTAGGATTATTAGCTGTATAGCCGCATATTACAAATTCTACATTTTCAGCTATCTTTTTGTTTTTAGCAAATCTACCAATAGCACCTTTTAGCATTTCCCAATCAGGAACGTGACTAATAGAACCAATAATCCCAACTCTTAATTTATCAGATTTAGTCTTATTTAATTTATAATCCTTAGTATCAAGAAAGTTAGGAATAATAGCTACATTATCAGCATACTTCATTGTTTGTATAGCTAATCTTTCTGTAGTTACCATAATCGCATCAGCATTTAGGATATGTTGTTTTACCCTGTTTGCTGTATACACGTTTACAGATTCATTGTTAAAGTAAGGATGATTAGGAGAAAATTCCCAAAAGTCATCTAAAGAATAAAGTATTTTTACCCCTTTAGATTGTATTTCTGCTAGTTTCTGGATACTTAAACTAATATCCCAATGATAAGCAAACACATCATAATCCTCAATACCATCAAGAATAGTTTCACTGTATTCCTTATAATCTACTTCAAAATTATATTCGTTAAATTCATTTCCCTTAATCTTATCAAAAGGGTATTTAAACCTATGAAAAAAGTTAGGATCTTTTCTATCTACTGCTAAAACCTTAATTGTATTCGCCATTTTTTATTCTTTCTTTATTTCTTTCTAATGTTTTTATGTCTCTGAGATAATCCTTTAAAACTCCAATATCCATGTATTTGAGCTTTTCTTCATCCCATTTTCCATCCTTCAATGCATCCCTAAATAATGCGTAGCTTAAAGGATAACTAATAATCTCTTTTACTGTTTCTTCTTTTGTCATGCTGTGTAATTATTTTCACCTTCAAAATTAACATCTTTCCCTAAATAAACAAAATCTCCCTTACCGTTAGACTTATACCAATAACCATTACTAAAATAAAACCCACAATCCTTGTAGTTATCTATTCTAAATGAATCTTTAAATAAAATTTCCTCCATTTTTAAAATAATATCAGGAGGCGTATCTAGCCCAGTATTTGTAGCATTTTCTGTATCCTTCGTAATATCTTTCTTTTTCCCAAAGTATTTGTATTTTATCTCCGTGAACAGTGACAAGAGTTTCTCCAATATTGTTTTCATGTGTAAATGTTATTAAAAAAGCTTCAGAAGTAATATTTTTACGCCATAAATATATTAAATAAAACCAAACGTTATTCATATTTTACTTTTAATTTTTTTGTGTATTCATACATTTTCTTACAAGATCTAGGATCAGCTTCCCATTGAGTATGAATGTTTGGGTGTACAATCAAAACATTTTCTTCATTAAATGCTAAATCAGGTCTTACTTTTTTACCTATCTGGTGACTATAACAACAAATATTGTTCTTATAAATCGTGTGAGAAAGCAATGTATCGCTTTCAAAACAGGTTACATTCCCATTTTTATCAGCTTTTTTATCCCATAAATCTAAATAGAACTGTATTAATTTTTCAGTTCTTTCCTTCTTTTCTTGTTTCTTAACTAATCCTCTTTCAGTAATCTTAGCTATCTTACTTTGCGGATAATGTTTTTTACATCTTTTTTTACCAAAAACAGGATATTCACAATCCTCTATTTCACACTTTCTCATGCAGATAATACATTACGTGATTAAATCCTTTTAACATTGCAGCTTGTTGTATTAATGCAAATATAGTAGTCACTTTACTATTTTGGTTTGCATTCATATTACTAGCAATAATATAATACTGTTTATCTACTAATTTACCAAATCCTGAATTATTCATAGCAGAAAATAATGGTAGGAACTGTTCATTCCTACCATCTTTGTTTTCTACTATAAACAGGTTAATTTCCTGTCGAGCCATATCCTCCTGTGTTTCTTTCAGTTGTACTTAATTCTGTAACCTCTTCAAACTCAATACTTGGATAAGGAATAATAACTAACTGACCCACTCTGTCACCTATATTGTATGTTCCTACAATGGATGGAGTTACCCCATTGCCAACAAGTTTATATCTAAGTTCAATTTCTCCTCTATACCCAGAATCAATAACCCCAACAGAATTTGTTAAAATTAAATCCATTTTAGAATTACTACTTCTTGGAAATAGTAATCCTACAAAACCCTCAGGAATCTCTACAGCTAATCCTGTTTTGTAAGAAACATAATTTTTTTCAAAAGAAACTGATACTGCCGTTAAATCTAATCCTGCATCTCCTTTTTTGGAATAAGCTGGAATTACTGCGTTTTCTACTAATTTTTTAATTTTTACTACCATAAATTTTTCTTATTTGTTTACCTAATTCCCAATCATTTGGTTCATTTTTAATAATTTGTGTAATGTCTTTCTCTTGTTGTAATAATACTTGTATATAATTACAAGCATCCATCAACTCCATTTGTAAATGGTTTAAGTAATTATCAGTTGTATTATCCTTTAGCGTAGTTCCATACTTCTTAATCCCTACAATACTTCTATCAAGTAGTTTAGTTCTTACACTTTCTACAATAGGATCTAGTACAATTCCTTGATTATTATCAGAAGAATGTTTAGGGTGCAAATTATCCTTGTAATATTTCCAAGCTTTCTTAAGTTCTTGTTTAGTAACATATTGTGTATTCTCGTTTTCATCATTAAATATGATTTCTCCTTTTTCTGTTATCATCATAATTTCTTGTATTGTATGTTTAATTTTTGCAAATTTAATGTTTCTTTTTCAATATCAAAAAAATCATCAAGCTCCATACCCACTAAATAATCTTCCGGTAAACCTAATTCTATTTCTAATTTCCTCCTGTACTCATCAGTTTTACAAATGATGTGGAATTCTTTTTTTAGCTTACCTGCGTTGTTAAAGAAAGTATTTGCATAAGTTTTACCTAATTCACTATACTTTCCTGTCATTACAACTTCTTTACAGTTCTTCCATTTTTCATCAATTCTCATACTTACAACAATCAAATTGTTGTTTACGTGATAAAGTTTAATAAAATTAGGTATTACTTTTAAATACTTGCAAAAAGTAGAAAAGTGACTATAAAGTATTTCCCTTTTAGGATTAAATACCATATATACTTCATTTTCCCACCTATCAGGACACTCATCCCACTTAATATAAATACCCCTTAGTCCTATATACCGTAAAATATCAATTGCTGAAAAGTGTATGTTTTGTACAATTAACATCAATTTATCTAATCTCATACCTACTACAGGTATGAGATACCTCAAAGTCTTACCTTCATAGTAAGACATTTGAGGATACTCAAATAATTGTTCATGTTTGTTTTTAACTATCATTTTAGAATAAACTTGGTTGTATGTACACCTTCCAAGTATTTAACATTTCAATAAATTTAGGGTCTGTCATGATTTTATTGTCACAAATATAGACAATATTTGTGACAGAATCATAATTACAAACTCCCTTAAAGTGTTGATTTACAAATACTTCTAGTTCTTTTTTATTAAATATCTTTGTTTCGGTTTCGTGCGTAATATTCACTTTATAACTTTTTTAAAATCCAACTAATAAAATTCCTACCATACTTTGTATGATATAATACAAGATACAGTATAATAAATCCTAATAAATTACATATCATTCTTTTTCTAATTTATAAGGTACATTAAATGTCATTTCGGAATCTCCATTAATATTAAAGCGTCTAATAATGTTTTAAACTTAACTTTTTTAACTAATCCTTCTCCTTTTCTAAATTCATATTTATTATTATTTCTAATTAAGTTAGCAACGTAACTTTTTCCTTTTTGTTGTCTTAATATCTCTACCCCTAATTGAGCAACTTCTATATTGTCGCTATTTATCATTTCTTCTAAGTTCATAATCTTAAAAATTTAACGGACACGTTAAATGTGTATATAAAGAAATAAATGTTTTATCGTACCTGAAAGAAGTAATTTGATATACGTTTCCTTTTCGTATCATTTTATTACAAACACAACATTCCCTATCCCTTTTAGACTTTGGATATTTTAATTGCTTAACTGATTTAAATTTTATGTTCATATTTAAAATATATAACGAATTGGTATATCCAATTCTTGTTTTAATAATTGCTTAAATTCATTTACCCACCTTTGCTTTAGCTGCCATTTATACCTGTAATTAGTTCCGCCATATTGGGATTTCTTTTCTTCAAGCTTATCAGGTAGCCATATAAAACTGTCGTCAATATTATTACTAATATTCCAATTATGCAAATTTAGGTTTTGAGTTAAGAATATTACTTCACAAGCAGTGTTTTTAAGTAATTCTTCTGAGCTATTTTGCTTTATTTGTCTAAACAAATTAGTGTAATCCTCTTTCCAGTTCTTGTAAGTTACTACAGGTGAAAAGTTAAATTGTATATCTGCTTTCTTTTCAAACAATTTATTAGCACATTCTATTCTTTTAGCTATACTTAATGTCTTTGGTTCAAGAATCTTAGAAATATTATCTGGCATTAATGAATATCTAACTCTGTGATTATCCTTAAAGTTATAATTCAAAAAGTCTTTGTTCCAATTCTTAGTTGCAAATGTAGATTTAATACCATTTTCTGCAAAGAAGTCAAATATCTTAACCCAATCTATAAATTTACTGTCATTACTAAAGTCAGAATTCATACTTATTTCATAAACCCAATATTTACTATCTACTTGATCAGGAGTCTTTATTCCTAGTTTACTACTATGTTTCTTTATTTTTTCAAGTATACTGTCCACATTAGTAGACACTTTTATAGTACTAAAGCTATCGGGATTATGTCTTCTGGCATAACAATAAACACATTCGCTATAACATCCCTGAGAAAAAGAAGGAGCAACAAAATTGCTGCTCCTATCATTCTCTCTGATTGTTAGTGTTTTTAATTCTTTCGTTTCAACTTTCATTAATTACTTATTTCAGAAACTGCAACATCATTCATTCTAAGGTTAGTGTTATTAAGATATTCTGCTACCAAAGGTTCGATTGTTTCTTTAGTATATTCAGGATTATCTTTAAGATATTCTACAGCTTTAGACTTACCAACAACTTTAAAGTTCTCTACTCCAGGAAAGAAATAAGATTTACCTTCATTCTTAATAACTCCAAACTCAATAGCCAAATCTGCAATCTCGCTAAATAAATCAAAACCAGTTTCCCAATTATAAACAATAGTTCCTACTTTAAACGGAGGAGCCATTTTGTTTTTGATAATAGTAAACTTCATTACATTCTGCTTATTCTCACGATCAATCTCACTTCTCGTAATTCTAATTCTACCATGAGCATAAAAAGGTATAGCTTTACCGCCTGATACAGTAGTTGGATCACCCATACCACCAATTGCTTGACGAATCTGTTGAATAAAGATTAAACAAGTATTAGACTTTTCAAGAGCATCCATAACCATACGCATCTTATCTGAATTAACCCTTGCTTCTACACCCATTACAACACTACCTTCAAACCTTGATGCTGGAGCAAATGAAGTTACAGAATCTACCACAATAACACCAAAAGCATTGCTTTTAAGAGCCATGGTAACACATTCATACATATCCTCTAATGTAAATGGCGTAGCAATAGTCAGCTTATCATTATCAATTCCTAATCTTGCACCATAATCTGTAGTATAGCTATCCTCTTTGTCAATCAATAAACATTGTTCACCATATGTTTTTTGACAATTACCTATTACATCATAAGCAGTTGTGCTCTTACCTGCACTCAAATCACCATCTATAGTATAAAACTTCCTCTTTGCAAAACCACCAATACCTAATGAATTCCTTAAACTAAAAGGAGTAGTGGGAATAACATCACCATAATTCTCCTTATCTTGGGCATTAATAATAACACCCTTCCCAAATTTCTTGTTCATTTCACTCAAAACCAATTCAAGTTTTGATTTTTCTTCTTTTACTGCTGTTTCTTTAGCCATGTTTATTATTTTGTGGGCAAATATACAATAAAAAAGGGAGACTTTTTACATCTCCCTTTTTCTTTTTTATTTAAATTCTTGTAAAGTCATTAAACCATTATTATCAAAAGCTTCCTTACTACAATTCCAGATACTATTATCATTTGACCATTTAACAGCTTCCATAAGTTCTTTTACACCTCTATAGTATCTACCATTGTTTGTAAATCCTTCTAGTCCTTGATCTAAATGCACTACATCAAGTTTATAAACTAGTGGTCTTCTGCTATTTTTAGAACTATCTGCTACAATAAATTGCATTGAATTTACTACATAGTCTGTTAAATTATTAGCATTTTTCCAATTTCTGATACCTTCCCAATAAAATGCTTGTTGAAGATAATAACCATTCTTAAGATAAGAATATGCAAATTCCTCGTTATCATAAGTAACTTTTAGGTCATAAGGATGTATAACTTTACTTTCGTGATCTATATAAATAGCATCAGCTTCCATTTTACACTTAAACCCATACCATTCAAACTCTATTGCAAATTTAGTAAGCAAGTCTTTACTAAAAATATCCTTAGTGAAATCATCAGTTAATAGCTGTTCTGTAATTGCTTTAGCTCTTTCTACTAATCCTAAATCTACAACTTTCTTACCTATAGACTTCATCAAGGATGCAAAATAATCCATACCATTTGCAGTAAAATCATCTAGAGCTTTCTCCCAGGTTTTACCTTTATACTTGCCATTAGCTTGAATATTATTAAAAGCTTCCTTAAACCTTGTTTCAAACTCAGTTATAATTTCACCTTCTTCAGTCATACTAAATTTAGTAACCTTGAATAGCTCATCAGCCAAATCAAATACTTGTGAACTTGTTCTGCTGCCATTAAATAATACATAATTATTATCAAACTTTGAATCAAACTTAGCACTATTACCTTTGCACTCCAATAAATAAAAATCCACTAAATCACCAAGAAGCATAGCAGGAGAACTACTGTCCTCCCGCTTTTCTTTAAGTATAAATTCTTTGTAAAACCTAACAGGATCGCTATCATATACTTTTAACGAGCTTTGATTCAATCCTTCAAGTTGTCTGTAAGTTGGTTTAGTTATTGTCATTATTCTATATGCGTTAATATTGTTTTAATAAATTTGTTTTTTAATACTTCTCCTTTAGGAGCGTATTTCAATTCGAGATTTCCCGTTTCTTCATTTAAAAATGTATATGTTAAATCCGTAGGAAACATACTTTTTAAACTAAAAATCAAATCTTCTGCAATATTTTCTGCTAATTGTTCTTTTTCTGTCATACTTTCTTACTTTTAACATTGTTACAAAATAGTTCTTTTGTTTCTATTACATTACATCTGTATAGAATTTCTTCTTCTAGAAGTCTATATATACTATTGTTAGTTGTTATTTTAATTTTAAAATAATTTAATATATTGTATATATGTTCTGTAGTTAAATCTTTAATAGGTATCCATTCTGTTTCTTTTAAACGAGTATTGTTTTCATCATAATTCCTACCCCATCTAACATATTTCCTTTGTGTTGTAAACTTCCCATCATCATAGACAGTTAAATCTTTATAAGGAACTTTGTTTACACTTCTTCTTACATATTCACACCCACCATCATTAAGATAACCCTCTCCACTTAC
>Ga0114974_10001936_pt1 | contig 16148 bp, 15 predicted proteins | sample S_130206_EF_Meta_FD_87318 | JGI IMG/M metagenome (GOLD analysis project Ga0114974, IMG submission 87318) | Freshwater microbial communities from Lake Simoncouche, Canada to study carbon cycling - S_130206_EF_MetaG | ecosystem: Environmental > Aquatic > Freshwater > Lake | place: Lake...
ATTTTTGGAAGCAATACGGTAACCCAATTACTTGGGTGCTGATTGCTGTGTTGGCTTTATTTGCAAGTTGGAACTTCTATCATTATTGGCAGAGGACTCAAGCTGTACAGGCTGCCGCTATGTTTGATGAAGTCGCTCGCGTGTCTAACTCGGGTGATCAAGCGAAAATTGATCGTGCCTTTGCCGACATGAAAGACCGCTTTGCATCAACAACCTACGCGCAGCAGGCTGGGTTGATGGTCGCCAAACAATACTTTACGCTTGGCAATGTTGAAGCCGCAAAATCCGCTCTGTCCTGGGTTGCTGATAAGTCATCAGACCAGGGGTATCAATCCATTGCCAAATTGCGTTTGGCCGGTATTCTTGCTGAAACTAAAGCTTATAGCGAAGCATTGACCTTGCTCGGCGGTACCTTCCCCAAGGAATTTGAAGCCTTGGTGGCTGACCGCAAAGGTGATATTTTTGCGCTTCAGGCAAAGCGAACAGAGGCTGTTGCTGAGTATGCAAAAGCGTTTAAAGGATTCGATGACCGAGTTGAGTACAGACGACTGGTTGAAGTAAAGCTGAATGCATTGGGTGTTGATCCCGTGGACTCTTTAGTGGCACAGGCGGTGGGTGCTGATAAAAAAGCCACAGACAAAAACACGAAGCAAGTACCTGCGTCGGATGTGAGCAAAAAATGAAATCGACCCCTTCGCTTTTGATAGCCAGACTCGTCACTTCCGTTCTGATTCTCGGGGTATTGGCTGCCTGCTCATCAGGACCAGACAAAATTAAAGCTGCAGAATTGGGGCCTAATCCAGGACTTTTAAGTGCCCGTTTGGCTTGGTCCTCAAATATTGGCAGTATTGACTTTCCTTTGGAGCCCAATGCACAGGGAAACACCTTGCGCTTGGCAAGTTCAACTGGAACTGTAGTTTCTATCGACGCTGCGACTGGCGCTCAGACTTTGCAGGTCAATTTTGGTGAGAAATTGGCTGCGGGTTTAGGCAGCAATGCAGATGTAACCGCCGCGGTGACACGTAATAATGAATTAGTCACCAGTGTTGCTAGCCAAGAAGTATGGCGTCAAAAACTTGTTGCTCAGGTATTTACGCCACCGTTAGTTGCTGGTGGGCGTATTTTTGTTCTGGCCGCTGACCGTTCTGTCGCCGCATTTGACGCCCAATCGGGTCGTCGTATATGGATTTTGCAGCGTCCTGGTGAATCTTTGGTATTGCGCCAGCCGGGTGTGTTGTTGGCGCTTGGTGATACTTTGGTCGCCGGACTTTCAGGACAACTCGTCAGTATCAATCCCAATAACGGTTCTATTCGTTGGGAGTCACCCATTGCATCGCCGCGCGGTACTAATGAAATCGAACGCTTAGTGGATTTGGTTGGCCCTGCAAGTCGCGAAGCTAATGTGGTTTGTGCGCGAGCATTCCAATCAGCTGTGGGCTGTGTTGATGCGTCTAATGGAAGTTTGCTTTGGTCGAAACCTGCCAGTGGTTCTGTGGGACTTACTGGCGATGCTAAATTTGTTTATGGCGCTGACAGTGACGGAAAACTTCAGGCTTGGCGCCGGACAAATGGTGAGAGTGCTTGGATGTCTGATCGTCTCAAGTACAGGCGGTTAACCGCGCCCTTGGTAGTTGGTGGATCAATCGCCGTGGGTGATGATGAAGGGATTGTGCATTTCATCTCTGCACAAGATGGAACCTCTCTTGCCTATTTAAAAACAGATGGTTCAGCTATTGTTGCTGGACCCCTTATGGCCGGCGGAACGCTGGTAGTTGTTACCCGAATTGGTGGCGTATTTGGCTTTAAGCCTGAGTAAGAGTTAGACCGTAAATCATGAAACCTGTTTTGGCCCTTGTTGGCCGTCCTAACGTTGGCAAATCAACGTTATTCAATCGCTTGACCAAGTCGCGCGATGCCATTGTGGCCGACTATGCTGGCCTGACACGTGATCGCCATTACGGAAACGGCAAACAAGGCAAGCACGAATTCATTGCTATTGATACCGGTGGTTTTGAGCCTGATGCAACCAATGGCATTTTTAAAGAAATGGCCAAACAAACAAGGCAGGCTGTTGCTGAGGCTGACGTTGTTATTTTTGTTGTCGATGCGCGAGAAGGAATTTCTGCACAAGATCACGAAATCGCAAAGTACCTTCGCCGCCTCGGAAAACCCTGTATTTTGGCAGCTAACAAATCCGAAGGCCTGCTCGCCGGCGCTCAATTAGTTGAGTTTTTTGAGCTCGGGCTGGGTGCTGTTCATCCAGTCTCAGCCGCACATGGTCAAGGTATCCACACATTGGTTGAGTTGGCTTTAGAGCCGCTTAACTTGCCCGATCCCGATGAACTGGAAGAAGAGCGTGAGCCTGGGATCATCAAGTTGGCGGTTGCTGGGCGGCCCAATGTGGGTAAATCCACATTGATCAATGCCTGGCTTGGCGAGGAGCGCTTGGTGGCGTTTGACTTGCCTGGGACCACGCGTGACGCCATTTCTGTACCTTTTGAGCGGAATGGCCAAAAATTTGAACTCGTCGACACCGCCGGACTTCGCCGCAAGGGAAAGGTTTTTGAAGCCATCGAGAAATTCTCTGTCGTTAAGACACTCCAGGCGATCGAATCGTCCAATGTGGTTTTGCTTTTGATCGATGCAACGCAGGGTGTGACAGACCAAGATGCCCACATTGCAGGTTACATCCTTGAGAATGGTCGGGCTGTGGTGTTGGCTGTTAATAAATGGGATGCGGTGGATGAATACCAGCGCGAACTGGTCAAACGCTCCATCGAAACGCGCCTTCCATTCCTGAAGTTTGCGACCATGCATTTGATATCGGCGACAAAACGCCAAGGCTTGGGACCTTTGTGGGCCTCAATAGCCCAAGCTTACAAGGCAGCGAATTGCAAGATGTCGACGCCTATTCTGACGCGTTTGCTGCTTGAGGCCGTTCAATTCCAGAGTCCAAAACGCTCGGGCATGTACCGTCCCAAGTTGCGTTATGCGCACCAAGGCGGCATGAATCCTCCGGTCATCATCATTCATGGCAACTCGCTTGAGCATGTGACGGACGCCTACAAGCGATTTCTTGAAGGTCGCTTCAGAAAAGAATTCGATCTTGTGGGAACACCGATGAGAATTGAGCTTAAAACGGCTACCAATCCGTTTGCCGACAAGGCCTCATCCAAGTATTAAATTCAACATTTATCTCAGAGACGTCAACTTAAGTGTGGGTTTGCACATGCAAGCCGAGGGTTGACGTTTTGCTGTGATATCGTCAAGTCATTATTAACTCTTTGAACACGGAGAATATCGTGAGCAATAAAAGCCAACTACTTCAAGACCCTTTTCTCAACGCTTTACGCCGCGAGCATGTACCGGTTTCCGTTTACTTGGTAAATGGCATCAAGTTACAGGGGCAAATTGAATCCTTTGATCAATACGTCGTCTTGTTGAGAAATACAGTGACGCAAATGGTCTACAAACATGCCATATCAACGATTGTTCCGGGTCGTGCCGTGAGTTTTTCAACCGGCGAGGGTGACGAACCTGCAGCCATCTGACCGCCCCTTGGCCCCGACGATTCTGGTTGGGGTCGACTTCGGCTTACCCAACTTTGACGGGAAACTTGAGGAGTTGGGCCTGCTTGCCCAAACGGCTGGCCTCGTTCCAGTGGCGCGCGTTACCTGTAAACGCCGTGCTCCAGATGCTGCGCTCTTTGTGGGAAGCGGAAAAGCAGATGAAATCAAGCTATTGGCCGCCCAGTTGGGCGCTGTTGAAGTCCTGTTTGATCAGAGTCTGAGCCCGGCCCAGCAGCGCAATCTTGAGAGGCATCTCGAGTTGCCAGTTAATGATCGCACCCTCCTGATTCTTGAGATTTTTGGCCAACGTGCACGAAGCCACGAAGGCAAACTACAGGTTGAGTTGGCACGCATGCAGTACTTGAGCACGCGCTTGGTCCGCCGGTGGTCACATTTGGAGCGTCAAAGTGGCGGTATCGGGATGCGTGGTGGTCCCGGAGAACGCCAGATTGAACTCGATCGCCGGATGATTGGCGAGAACATCAAAAAGATCAAAGATCGGCTGACCAAGGTCAAAAAACAACGTCAAACACAGCGTCGTCAGCGCGAAAGGCGCGATGCCTTCAATATTTCTCTCGTTGGTTACACCAACGCAGGAAAGTCCACCTTGTTTAACGCCTTGGTTAAAGCGCGCGTCTATGCGGCGGATCAATTGTTTGCCACACTCGACACCACAACACGCCAGTTGTACTTGGGTGACGCCAATCGATCTGTTTCGTTGTCAGACACCGTGGGCTTTATCAGGGATTTGCCACACGGACTGATAGACGCTTTTCAGGCAACCTTGCAAGAGGCCGTTGATGCTGATTTGTTGCTGCATATTGTTGATGCTTCAAGTCCCAACTACCCAGAGCAAATTGCCGAGGTACAGCGGGTATTGCGAGAAATTGGCGCTGCTGATATTCCTCAAGTGCTGATTTTTAACAAGCTCGATGCAATGCTGCCTGAAAACTTGCCGTTGCAAATGGAAGACAGCTTTGAGCTTGATGGCGTGCAAACCCCACGAATATTTCTGAGTGCGCAGACCGGGGAGGGCATTGCGGCCCTTCGTCAGCAGTTGGCTACCTTGGCCCGAACAGAGCCTGTCGTAGCCGAAGCTGAGGATTATTTCCCTGATGGTCGTGAGGATGCCCTCTGATTGGGCACAATTAGTGAACGTAAAACAAGAGAAGAATAAATGAAACTTCATTTAAGCACCCATCGCATGGCTGCATGGTTTGGCAGTGTCAGAGGTATGTTCAATTTGAACGACCCTCGCTGGGGACGTGGTGATGAAAAACCGGTTGAGGGCGACAAGCCAAACCCTTCAACGTCCGATGCGCCGCCAAAAAGCACCAACGATCGCCAACCCAAGCGTCCAACTAATCAAGGTCCACCGGATCTTGATGAGCTTTGGAAGGACTTCAACCGCAAGCTATCGGGTCTCTTTTCTGGCGTGAAAAATGCTGGGCAAGGAAACAATGGCGGCGGTACTGGTGGGGGTGATGGTTCAGGTGGTGGATTTCAGCCTGATATGAAAAGTGCGGGTATCGGCGTCAGCTTAATCTTGGGCGTAGTACTGCTAATCTGGCTGGGTACCGGCTTTTTTATCGTGCAAGAGGGGCAGCAGGCGGTGATTACCCAGTTTGGCAAATACAAGTCATCCGCAGGTGCTGGTTTCAACTGGCGTTTGCCATACCCCATTCAGCGTCATGAGTTGATTTTTGTCACGCAGATTCGTTCGGTTGATGTCGGACGTGACACGGTCATCAAGGCCACAGGTTTGCGTGAATCGGCGATGTTGACGGAAGATGAAAATATCGTAGAAATCAAATTTGCCGTTCAATACCGCTTAAGCGATGCCCGTGCCTTCTTGTTTGAAAGCAAGAACCCGGGTGAGGCCGTGGTGCAAGCTGCTGAAACTGCGGTGCGCGAGGTGGTCGGCAAGATGCGCATGGACAGTGCGCTGTCGGAGGAGCGCGATCAAATCGCCCCCCGAGTTCGTGCTTTGATGCAAAAAATCCTTGACCGCTACAAAGTGGGCATTGAAGTCGTCGGCATTAACTTGCAGCAGGGCGGTGTCAGGCCACCTGAGCAAGTGCAAGCCGCTTTTGACGATGTGTTGAAGGCAGGTCAAGAGCGTGAACGGGCTAAAAACGAAGCACAGGCCTATGCCAATGATGTGGTTCCCCGTGCGGTGGGCTCTGCATCTCGCCTAAAAGAAGAGGCAGATGCTTACAAATCAAAAATTGTGGCGCAAGCCCAGGGTGATGCGCAACGATTCAAGTCCGTGCTGGCCGAGTACCAAAAGGCGCCTCAGGTGACCCGTGACCGCATGTACCTTGATTCAATGCAACAAATTTACAGCAATGTCACCAAAGTGTTAGTGGATTCCAAGCAGGGCTCAAACCTTTTGTACCTGCCGCTGGACAAAATTATGCAGATGACCGGGACGGTGGCCGATCCTTCTGTGCCCGCTGTGGCCCAGACTGCTCCGGTTGCGGCACCGATTGCCGCTACAGCTGATACACGGATTCGGGATGCTGCCCGTACCCGTGATCGTGATACACGCTAGGAGCCCATGATGAACAGGCTAGGTTTTATATTTTCTTCCCTCTTGGTCACTTTGGCCTTGGCAAGCTCGATGCTTTTTGTGGTCGATCAAAGGCAGTTTGGCGTGGTTTATGCGCTGGGCCAAATCAAAGAAGTCATTACCGAGCCCGGTTTGAACTTCAAATTGCCGCCTCCATTTCAAAATGTGTCCTACATTGATAAACGTCTTTTGACACTGGAGACCAGTGACACCGAGCCCATGCTCACGGCCGAGAAGCAGCGCGTTGTCATTGATTGGTACGTGCGGTGGCGTATTTCCGAGCCTTCGCAATACATTCGCAATGTGGGTTTGACTGAAACTGAAGGTGCCAATCAACTCAATCGGGTGGTTCGCAATGCCTTCCAAGAAGAAATCAACAAGCGGACCGTCAAAGAACTCTTGTCGACCAAGCGGGAGGCTATTACGGCCGATGTCCGTGCTGAGGTGCTTGAAAAAGTCAAGGGTGCCAAGCCTTGGGGTGTTGATGTGGTTGACGTTCGGATTACCCGTGCGGACTATGTTGACGCTATTACCGAGTCGGTTTACCGCCGCATGGAAGCTGAACGCAAGCGCGTAGCGAATGAATTGCGTTCAACAGGCGCTGCTGAAGGTGAAAAAATCCGTGCTGATGCAGACCGTCAGCGTGAGATTGCTGTGGCCAATGCTTACCGTGATGCGCAGAAGATCAAAGGTGAGGGCGATGCTGAAGCTGCACGCATTTATGCGGAGGCCTTTGGTCGTGATCCTCAGTTTGCCCAGTTTTACAGAAGTCTGGACGCTTACAAAGCAAGTTTCAGCAAGAAGAGTGACGTGATGGTGGTCGATCCCGCATCTTCTGATTTCTTCAAGGTGTTTCGCGGTAGCGCAAGCCCTGCACCCTCTGCAAAAAAATAAATTTTGAACATTGACACGGTTTGGTTGGCGCTTGCCCTCGTTCTGGTGATCGAGGGTCTTTTCCCTTTTATCTCGCCTTCTGGCTGGCGGCAAACGTTTCAACAGGTACTTCAACTGAAGGATGGACAGCTCCGTTTCTTTGGGATAAGTTGCATATCTGTCGGTGCGTTTCTTATTTGGTGCCTGCTGTGAACGATTTCGGGGCTTAAGCCCGGTAAAATCTCTGTTTTAACAGCTCACTCATAATTTACATGTCCGCTTGGGTCCTGCCGGATCACATTGCCGATGTCTTGCCGTCCGAAGCGCGGCACATCGAAGAACTTCGTCGAGACTTGCTAGACATGGCCCGCTGCTATGGCTACGAGTTGGTGATGCCCCCTTTGCTTGAACACCTGGAGTCACTTCTTACGGGTTCTGGCGAGGCGCTTGACCTTCAGACCTTCAAACTCGTGGATCAACTCTCCGGGCGAATGATGGGTTTGCGGGCTGACAGCACGCCCCAAGTCGCTCGTATTGATGCCCATTTGCTGAATCGCCCTGGCGTGACTCGCTTGTGTTACTGCGGTCCGGTGTTGCACACCCGACCTGCAGCGCCGCATGCCACGCGTGAGCCGCTTCAGTTTGGTGCTGAAATTTATGGCCATGCGGGTCTAGAAGCTGATCTTGAAATTCTTCTTTTGGCGCTTGATTGCCTGGAAGCCGCCAAGGTTCTGGCCCCCAGCGTTGACTTGGCTGATGCCCGCATTGTGGGCGCCTTGCTGCAAAACGTTGAATTACACGGCGAGTCATTGACCCTGATTCATGCCGCATTAGCCGCAAAAGACAGCAGCGAGCTTTCAAAGTTGACCAAAAACATGCCGTCTGACACCCGTCAAGGCTTGATGGCTTTGGTTCAGCTTTATGGCGATGAAAAGGTGTTGGTTGAGGCTGAAAAGGCCCTTCCAGCCTTGCCTGCTGTGCGAGAGGCGCTCACTAATTTGAAGTGGTTGGCCAGCCACTTAGCCGGTACTCAGGTGACTTTTGACTTGGCGGACCTTCGTGGTTATGCCTATTACACCGGTGCCCGTTTTTCAATCTACGCCAAAGGTGCGCCAGATGCCCTGGTGCGCGGTGGGCGTTACGACGAAGTGGGGGCCATCTTTGGCCGCAATCGTCCGGCCGCAGGATTTAGTCTCGATATCAAAGCGCTGGTCAGCGTGCTGGCGCCGCGCCCCTTGCGTGCCGCGGTTCGTGCGCCTTGGCGTGAGGCCGTTGATTTGCGGGGTGCAATTGCTGCCTTGCGCGCTCGTGGTGAGACCGTGGTCTGTGTTTTACCGGGCCATGAGAGTGAAGTTGATGAGTTCCATTGCGACCGCGAGCTGATACAAGTCGCTGGGCAATGGGTCGTTAAAGCTATTTAATAATTGAATTGAAATCTAAAAAATGAACGCAACCAAAGGTCGTAATGTCGTCGTCGTCGGAACTCAGTGGGGCGACGAGGGCAAAGGCAAGTTAGTTGACTGGCTGACCGAAAGCGCTCAGGGCGTTGTCCGTTTTCAGGGCGGCCACAATGCAGGTCATACCCTCGTTATTAATGGCGTCAAGACCGCCTTGCACCTGATTCCCAGCGGCATCATGCGTCCTGGTGTCAAGTGCTACATCGGCAACGGTGTGGTCTTGTCTGCAGCCAAACTATTTGAAGAAATCGAAGGCTTGGAAAAGGTGGGTGTTGAGCTTCGTTCACGCCTGCGTATCAGCGAAGCTTGCCCTTTGATCTTGCCTTTCCATGCAGCCCTGGACGTTGCCCGTGAAGCCGCTCGCGAAAAAGATGGCAACGCCAAGATTGGCACCACAGGTCGTGGCATCGGCCCCGCCTATGAAGACAAAATTGCACGTCGTGCCTTGCGTGTTCAGGATTTGAAATACCCAGAGCGTTTTGCCCGCAAATTGCATGAGTTGCTTGACTTGCACAACCATGTGCTTTCAACCTACCTCAACTCAGCTGCCTTTGATTTTGGTCCCACCTTGGCACCTTATATGGCGGATGGCCAGGTTCAATTCCAGGCTGTGTTTGATGAAGCCATGCGTCATGCCGAGTTGCTCAAGCCGATGATGGCTGACGTTTCGCGTGAACTTAATGAGGCCCACCTCAAAGGCGCCAATTTGTTGTTTGAAGGCGCGCAAGGCACCTTGCTTGACGTTGATCACGGCACCTATCCTTTCGTGACTTCGAGCAACTGTGTGGCCGGTAATGCGGCTGCGGGTTCGGGCGTTGGACCCGGCATGCTTCACTACATTTTGGGCATTACCAAAGCCTACTGCACCCGTGTGGGTGGCGGTCCTTTTCCCACTGAGCTTGACTGGGAAGTACCTGGCACCCCCGGTTACCACATGAGCACCATTGGGGCTGAAAAAGGCGTGACGACAGGCCGTAGCCGCCGCTGCGGCTGGTTTGATGCGGCCTTGCTCAAGCGCTCTGCCCAAGTCAATGGCTTGACCGGTTTGTGCATTACCAAACTTGACGTGCTGGATGGCATTAAAGAACTGATGTTGTGCACCGGGTACGAGTTGGATGGTGAACTCATTGATATTCTGCCGATGGGCGCCGACGACATCGAGCGCTGCAAACCGGTATATGAAGCCATTGAAGGCTGGACCGACAGCACCGTAGGTGTTACCCAGTACGACAAACTCCCGACCAATGCGCGCCTGTATTTGCAACGCATTGAACAAGTGACCGGTGTTCCCATTCACATGGTGTCCACCAGCCCAGACCGGGAGCACACCATCATGATGCGCCACCCCTACCTCGCTGATTAAGTTCAACGCGTTGGATTTATACGAAATAAGGCTTGAGAGCACGCCAGCATAGCGTGTCAAGCTATAAATAGAGGAGCATCTCCATGTTGACTGAAGACGGCAAACACCTATATGTGAGCTACGACGAGTACCACAACCTCATCGAAAAACTGGCCATCAAGATCCATCAGTCTGAATGGCAATTTGACACGATCTTGTGCCTGGCCCGTGGCGGTTTGCGTCCTGGGGACATCTTGTCTCGTGTTTTTGATAAACCTCTGGCCATCATGTCCACCAGTTCCTACCGTTCTGATGCAGGCACCGTCCAGGGTAATCTTGATATTGCCCGCTTCATCACCACCCCCAAGGGTGAAATTGCAGGCAAAGTGCTGTTGGTTGACGACCTGGCCGATTCCGGTCAGACGCTCAATGCGGTGATTAGTCAACTCAAGAATAATTACGCGCCCATCACTGAGTTGCGCAGTGCCGTGATCTGGACCAAAGCCCTGTCAACATTCACACCCGATTATTCGGTTGAATTTTTGCCCACCAACCCCTGGATTCATCAACCCTTTGAAGGGTATGACGCCTTGCGGCCTGAGCAATTAATCAAAAAGTGGAGCGTATAAGCTAAAGGTACACATATGGCTGACTTAACCACCACGTTAATCCACCACCCCTATGTGCCACCTGCAGGTTTTGAGGCGCCACAACCCGGTGTGTTCAAAGCCTCAACGGTCATTTTTCCCAGTGTTGCAGCCATGCGGCACTTTGAATGGAAAGACAAGTCCGCCTACACCTACGGTCTTCACGGAACCCCGACCACCTACACGCTAGAAGAGCGTCTCTGTACGCTTGAAGGTGGCTCGCAATGCGTTCTGGTGTCCAGTGGGCTGGCCGCCATTGCTTTGGTGGCCTTATCACTGTTGAAGTCAGGCGACGAAGTCCTGATTCCTGACAACGCTTACGGCCCTAATAAATCATTGGCTGAAGGGGAGTTGCTTGGCTGGGGCATTACGCACCAGTACTACAACCCCATGAATTCGCTGGATTTGGCCTCGAAAATTAACGAGCGCACACGTTTGGTTTGGGTTGAAGCTGCTGGCTCCGTCACCCTTGAATTTCCTGACCTGATTGAAGCCGTGCGCTTGTGCCAGTCCAAAAAAATTCTGGTCGCGCTCGACAACACCTGGGGTGCCGGCTTGGCCTTTGCGCCGTTTGACCTGTTGCCTGGTCAAGTTCCCGAGTTGGGTGTTGATCTGTCGATCCATGCACTCACTAAGTACCCAAGTGGTGGGGGGGATGTGCTCATGGGAAGCGTCATCACCCGCAATCCCGCCCTGCATCTTAAACTCAAGCTCACCCATATGCGCTTGGGGCTTGGCGTGGCGGCCAATGATGCCGAGGCCGTTTTGCGCTCGCTCCCCAGCATAGCGCTGCGTTACCAAGCCCACGATGCGTCTACGCGCGCCCTGGCCCAATGGTGCTTGTCGCGACCAGAGTTCTCCCAGGTCTTACACCCTGCCTTGCCAGACTCACCGGGTCATCACCATTGGCAAGCCTTGTGCAAGCCTGGCATGGGTGGCGCGGCAGGGCTTTTCAGTGTCATTGTGCATCCCCGTTTCCACCAAGCCCAGGTTGATGCGTTTTGCGACGCGCTACAACTCTTCAAAGTGGGTTATAGCTGGGGTGGTCCCATGAGCTTGGTTGTGCCCTATGAATTGACGACCATGCGCAGCAAACGACCCGCCTATCTGGCGCAAGGAACCGTGGTCCGCTTTTCTATCGGCCTGGAGTCTGTGTCGGATTTGCTGGTCGATATTGATCAGGCGATAAAAAAGACTTTGATTTAAGTTGGTGTTTTCCTGAATGGCGCAGGGGCATAAAGCTTGGTAGTCTTCCAACATGGAAGAACTTGTTACCCCCTACGTACCGCCGCCGAGTGATGCGCCCCTTAAAAAAATTATCAAACTAAGCTGGGGTGCCCCGTTTCATTGGCTCTCCTTGGGTTGGCAGGACTTAATGGCCGCCAAAGGCATTGCATTTTTTTATGGAGTCTGCTTCTGGCTGATGGCGGTGGTTTTAGGCGCCGTCTTTCGCAGCAAGCCTGAATATGCCATGTCGATGGCATCCGGTTGTTTGTTGGTAGGCCCTTTTTTGGCCATGGGCTTGTACGAGGTCAGCAGGCGTCGTGAATTGGGCATAGCTCCCGAACTGAGTACGTCGTTAACTTGCTGGGACGCGCATATTCGCAGCATGGGGATGCTGGTCTTGGTGCTGATCATCCTGGAGTTGCTTTGGGGGAGGGCCTCATTGGTGGTCTTTGCGGTGTTTTTTAATACCGGCATGCCCTCAACGTCTGGTGTGATTCAGGCCGTTTTCAATCCCAATAATTGGGAGTTTCTGGCGGTTTACCTGCTGGTCGGTAGCGCGTTTGCAGGTCTCGTTTTTTCCTTGTCCGTGGTCTCCATTCCCATGATATTGGACCGTGACGCCGATGCCATTTCTGCCGTCATTGCCAGCATGGAGGTGGTCGTGGACAACACTGCTGTGATGTTGCTGTGGGGCAGTTTGATCACATTGTTGGTGGGTCTCGCCTTGTGGCCTTGGGGCTTGGGCTTGCTCCTTGTCGGGCCTTGGTTGGGGCACGCCAGCTGGCACGCCTACCGGGGAACCGTTCAGTGGCTGGATGCGAAATCGGAGCTTGAAACGCTGTAAATCATTAAAAAACTGAGTCTTGCGTCTGACACCCGCCATGAAATGTTAAAGTCCCTAACTATTATTTGAAAGCACATCTTGGCAACACCCAATTACGGATACGAAAAACGTCAGAAAGAACTGGCTAAAAAGAAGAAAAAAGAGGACAAGCTCAAGAACAAAGCCGAGCGCAAGGTCGGCGAGGGTGAAGACGAAGGGTCTGAGTCCCAGTCTTCCGACGAAGCCGAAGGCGCAGAGGGCTCTGAGCCCGCCGAACCAGGCACTGAGTCTCCCCAGGCTTAAGTTTTTATTTGAGCTGGCCTTCGCGGCCAGACTCAGGCTTGCTCTTCACTCTTGATTTCTTTGGCCAACTGCTGCATGGCCTCAGCACTATGGCTTGTAGGTGTCAAGACACGCGATAGCTCAAAGTGCTGAAAATTCCGCTTCATCGACTGAAGGTAAACCGGGTCATAGTGTTCCGTCAAAAGCGCTTGAACCACAGGTTCAATATTTCCAGCCCTGACTGAATTCTTCCACTCATCGACCACGACCTTGCCGCGAAATTCAGTCAAGATGTGCAGCCGTTCGCAGAAATGCTCGACATCCTTCACAAAAAAATCATAGTCTTCCATCAGCAGAGCCACCCGTTCTGCGTCAGGCAGCACCAAGTTCAGACATTTGCTTTTTCGCATGGCCTCAATCAGCGACAGCGGCACGGCCACATTGCCGACCTTTTTACTTTCACTCTCAATGTAGACCGGGCGAAGAGGGTCGAGGTGCCTAAGTGCATCCCAAATCAAGGTGTCAAATCGTTTTTGGGTCGGTTGAGGCAGGCCTGGAATAGCGCCCAACACAGAACTTCGGTGGTTGGCCAGAGCTTCTAGGTCGAGCACTTGGGCGCCTTCAAGGGTTAAAGCCTGCAAGAGTCTGGTTTTTCCGGACCCGGTGGTGCCACAAATCACGCGCCAATCAAAGGTTTCTACCAAACGAACGATATCGAGCAGCATAGCGGCCCTGAAGGCCTTGTAGCCGCCTTCAACCAGTGTGACCCGAAAGCCGATGTGCCCCAAAATGGTGGTCAAAGAGCCGCTTCTCTGGCCGCCGCGCCAGCAATAAGCCACGGGGCGCCAGTCTTTGGGTTTATCGATGACTTCCCGGTCAATGTGGGCCGCAATATTACGGGCGGCGATGGCTGCACCGCGCTTCTTGGCCTCGAAGGCATTGACCTGTTTGTACAGCGTACCGATGTCGCGCCGCTCATCATTGTTCAGGGTCGGCCAGTTGACCGCGTTGGGAAGGTGATCTTCAGCGTATTCACCTTCGCTGCGGGCGTCAATCACGGTGTCAAATTCGTCCAGTCGCGCCAAGACTTCGGAGGCGGGGAGGGTACTTAAGCTCATTTGAGTATTTTCTGGAGTTCTGGCCAAACATTGGCCAACAAGGTCGGGTGCGCTTCTTCCCGGGGATGAATCCGGTCGGCTTGAAACAGGCGCAGGCTGTCAGGCGCATCGGCCACGTCTTTGAGTAAAAACGGCACCAGGGCCGTTTTGTTGGCCTTGGCTACCGTTGTGAAGATGGCTGCAAAGCGGTTGCTGTACTCCTGCCCGTAGTTGGGGGGCACCTGCATGCCAATAAGCAGCACTTTGGCGCCGGCTGATTGGGCTGATTGCGCCATGTTGTCCAGGTTATCCCGCGTGCTTTCCAGCGGGAGACCACGCAAGGCGTCATTGGCGCCTAGTTCAATAATGAGGTGTGTAGGGTGGTGTTGCGCGATCAGGGCCGGCAGGCGTGAGCGTCCACCCGACGTGGTGTCCCCGCTGATGCTGGCGTTGACCACCACCACATTGAGACGGTCATTTTTTAGCCTATTTTCAAGCAAGGCGACCCAGCCACTGCCGCGTTTCAGGCCATACTCAGCGCTCAAAGAGTCACCGAGTACCAGCAGGGTCAAAGGCTTTGAGTTGCCGGGTTTGGTCATTACCGCGCCAGCAGGGTTTGCCGCTGATACCCTTGCAAGCGATGCGGCGGCCAGCGCCAAGATAAAGTGTCGTCTGTACAAAGAAAGTCCCATGTCTGATTCAATTATTTCTGTTGAGCATGTTTTCAAGTCGGTCACCGATTCCACCGGCACCTTAACCATTTTGCGCGATATTGATTTCAAATTGCACGCCAGGGAAACGGTTGCCATTGTCGGTGCATCGGGCTCTGGCAAAAGTACCTTGCTGTCGATCATTGCAGGCCTTGATACGCCAACGCAGGGGACTGTCCGTTTCGCCCGTCAAGATATTTTCGCCCTGAGCGAAGACGCCCGTGCCCACCTTCGCGCCCAAAAAGTGGGCTTTGTCTTTCAAAGCTTCCAACTGCTGGGCAATCTCACCGCGGTGGAAAATGTCATGCTGCCCCTGGAACTTGCCGACCGCCGCGATGCCCGGGGAGTCGCCACTGAAATGTTGACTCGTGTCGGTTTGGCTGAGCGGCTCAACAGTTACCCCAAGGTCTTGAGCGGTGGCGAGCAGCAGCGCGTGGCCTTGGCGCGGGCCTTTGTGGTCAAGCCGGCGGTGCTGCTGGCTGATGAGCCCACGGGGAGCCTTGACTTTGCCACGGGCGAGAAGGTCATGGAACTCATGTTTGACCTGAACCGCGAGCTCGGCACGACCCTGGTGTTGGTCACTCATGACCGAGCCATCGCCTCGCGCTGCAGTCGAAGCATCACTATTGAGGCCGGTTGCGTGGTCGAAGTGCCTGCATAAATTTATACGATTTCAGCCTCTTGGGTTCTATTGATGTGCTTGATCAGCTATTTATTTAATAGCGGCTCACAAGCTACGATAATTGAGTCATGTCTTCAAATAAAGTTCTATTCGGCTTTCATGCCGTGGGTGTGCGTCTTAAAACAGCCCCTAAATCCATCATCGAAATCTATTTCGAACCCACACGCCGCGATGCGCGCATGCGCCAGTTCATTGACAAAGCCAAAGAGTTTGGCGTCAAGCTGATCGAGTCTGACAGCGACCGTTTAGCCAAACTCTGCGGCGGCCACGGCCACCAAGGCGTGGCGGCACGCGTACAAGAGCTGCAGCAAGTGCATTCGCTCGATGAGTTGCTGGAAAATCTGGAGGCGGCCCAAGCGGATAAACCTATGTCGGAGCGCGAGCAGCCCCTTATTTTGGTGCTGGATGGCGTGACTGATCCGCACAACCTGGGCGCTTGCCTGAGGGTGGCTGACGGCGCGGGTGTCCACGCGGTCATTGCCCCCAAAGACCATGCAGCCGGCATCAACGCCACGGTCGCTAAAGTGGCCAGCGGGGCGGCTGAGACCGTGCCGTATTTCATGGTGACCAACCTGGCGCGCACCTTGAACGAACTGAAAGAGCGCAGCATCTGGATTATTGGGACCAGCGACGTGGCGACCAAAACCATTTACCAGGCCGATCTCAAAGGCCCTGTGGCCTTGGTCTTGGGCGCTGAAGGCGATGGCATGCGTCAACTCACCGCCAAAACCTGTGACGAGTTGGTCAGCATTCCGATGCGCGGTGCCGTTGAAAGTCTGAACGTCTCGGTGGCCAGTGGCGTGTGCTTGTTTGAGGCCGTTCGCCAACGCAGTTAATTCAGGCGCGGCGTGGTTTTGTTTTAACCAG
>Ga0114974_10001939_pt1 | contig 16144 bp, 10 predicted proteins | sample S_130206_EF_Meta_FD_87318 | JGI IMG/M metagenome (GOLD analysis project Ga0114974, IMG submission 87318) | Freshwater microbial communities from Lake Simoncouche, Canada to study carbon cycling - S_130206_EF_MetaG | ecosystem: Environmental > Aquatic > Freshwater > Lake | place: Lake...
AAACTGCTTCGGGCCTACCTCGCTCTGCCCGAAAAGAGCCCCCTTCGAGTTCGCTTCGAGCGTCTCATGGTTGAAGAGGATAACGGCGAGCAGCAGGTTGAAACCCCTGATACTCCTTCGGGTAAGTTTGAGGCTATGGGTGACGAAGAGGACATGGGCGAATCCGAAGACATGGGTGACGAAGAGGACATGGGTGAATCCGAAGATATGGGCGAAAGCTGCGCTAAATGCGGAGGGGATCGCAGCAAGTGTGACTGCGGTTCGTGCGGCATGAAGGACGACGAGGAAGACTCTTCAGGCAAACCCGTGCTGGTGGTGGTATCTGCCAACAAAAAGATGCCCGAGAAGGGTATGCCCTTGAATAAAAACTCAAAGCGTTACTAATTTTCTCATGTCTCTCTACTCTGACGATCCAGTCACACCAACGAATCCATCTGATGCGTTCAGTCTGAGTAGCGACGGCTCTCTCCCGCTAGACAGCATCGACCGCAGGATCAGTCGCCCGTCTCTACCTTCTTCGATTGTTATCCCTTCGACTCGTAAGGACACCCGGGATAACGCTGTAATGCGTATGCTGCGTCCCACGGACCCCACGTATGCTGCCCCTACGGATACGGTGGTAGACATCGACCCCGCTATACTTGTCCGCGACAAAGAGCTTCGTAGTGCCGAGCTGGCCTTGGACAACGAAGAGGCGCGTATCAAGAATGTAACTACAACCCGCACTCGGCTCAAGTCGGCCATCGGTTCTCTGGACGCAGAAGAGAAGAGTATGCTCACCAAGTCGGTGCAGCCCGCGTTCAAAGCGGCTATGGACTACGACCTAGGGTCTGGAGCCACTCTCGATGACTACATCACCACTCTAAACACCGAGTCGGAGCGACTCACCAAGACCGCTTCCGAAGTCGAGTCTGGTATGTTCGCCGGAGACAAGCGCGGTAAACCCACGGCCAAGGCGTTGGACGCGCAGACACGTTTGGATTCAATAAAGCCTGCACTCGATGCTGTGTCTACCCGCCGGGCAGCTCTCACCCGCCGTCGCACCCAGTTGTCTGACACGCTATCAACCTACGATAACGAGTTTCAGCGTATCGTCGCCCGTCAATCCGGCACTCTCCTCGATACCCCCGAGAAACTTTCCACTGAGTCCGGCGTCCCCGTAGCCGAAGCTGTAAAAGTTGCGACCGAGATTATTACGCCGACCCGCTCCGGGTCGATTCTTGCTGACGTTAACGGCGATGTGTCTGGCGTAGCCTTGTCGGATGCGTCGAAGCTCGACGGAGAGACTTCAGGCACCGGAGATCGCACCCACTACCTGTCCGCTATCGGGTCGCTGAAGGAGAAGGGGGCCAAGTCGGTTGACGGGCGTCCTATTGACGATGTTATCACGAGCTTGGGTGGCGAGAGCAAGGTGTCTGAAGCGACCACAGTCCTTTCGCTCGGCCAGACCGCTGCTAAACTTGCGGATACCGCATATAAGTTGTCCAAGGATACCTCGAACAAAGCACTCCAAGATCAACGCAGCGTTCTCCAGACCATCGCACGCGACAAACTCGCTTCATGGATTTCCAAAAACCCTGACGCTCTCCCTGCTGATGTGATGGAGCGGGCCAAAGCCTCCGCTACCGACCCAACGGATGTGCGTCTGGTGGCTCGTGAGCTTGCTCAGTCCGCTATTTCGGATACCCCCTCGGCAGACCTAATAGTGGCTCTGCCCACCAACCTACGTCGCTTGGTTAATCAAGCCAACACCGTGGAAGGTGGCTCTGATGCGTTCCGTGGATTCAAAGTAGCTCTAGGCCAGACACCGACTTTGGCTAAAGGCGTAGTCGCGCTGTTTGCAGACACGGCGGAGCGTGTAGTCGGCAAGGGTGGCGTCGCAACCGCAGTTAAAAACTGGGGCGTTGATGGCTATCTCAGGGGTATGGCCGAAGACGAGCCCATGTCTAAGCCCAACGACGATATTTCTACTGTCTGGAAACGTGTTAACGAGGGCGACCTCGGGTCTTTTGTAGATTTCGCCCAGTATGCCGTCGGGTATATGGTCGGTAACATAGGTGAGAGCGCAGCAATGGCTGCTTTGGGTGGAGCTATCGGCTCTGCCGCCACTCCTGCGGGAACTGTAGCGGGTGCCGCCGCAGGTGTGGTCGCCAAAGGAACGGTAAAGGCTATGGCTCGCGAGATGGTGCTGAAGATGGTATCCAAAGAGGCTACCAAACTAGCGGGTGAGTCTTTGGTTAAAGAGGGAGCGCAGGTCACGGCGGAAGCACTTCTTAAAAGGTCAGCCGAGCAAGTCATTCTTAAAGCCGCTACGAAGAACCTTGCCCGCAATACCACCATCGTCCTCAACGGCGTGGGTCAGGAGCTTGGGTCTACCTACGGAATGGCTGTGGAAGAGGCTAGAGCCAACGGAACAGAAATCTCCGGTGGACGGCTCGCTGCTGTCTGGGCAGCGGGAACTGCGGCAGGCTTGCTCGAAAGTGTTGCGGACAAGGCCGCTTTAGACACTGTGTTCGGACGCAAGGTTACTGGTCTCCCCAATGCGGCTAAAGCCGCTCCCGGACTTATTTCGCGAGTAACTACCGGGGCTCTCAAGAGCGGTGGTGTTGAAGCCGGGACTGAAATCGCCCAGACCTTCTTGGAGCGTGCGGGTGCAGGTATGGAGGTCACTGGTTCGGAAGCCATAGGTGACTACCTCAACGCCGCAGCTCTTGCTTTCGTAGGCGGAGGTGCAATCGGCGGCGTGTCTGGCGGACTACGTCCCGCCCAGCCTGCTCCCCCCGCCCCGCCCGCCCCGCCCGCTGCTCCCGCTGGAACTACCACCGCTGGTGGAACTCCTCCCGCTGGAACTACCACCGCTAGCGTGACTCCCCCTGCCGGAACCCCTCCTGCTGGCGGAGCACCCGCTTCCGTAAGCCAGCCGCAGCGTTTCGAGATCAAGTATACGGACGCTGCTGGAACTGCACAGACAACTACCGTAGATTCTACCGACGCACCCTCCGCTGTAGTTGAGTTCACCAAGACCACGGGGTTGGACTACAAAGCTGCGAAAGGAGCCATCCGCAACATAGGGGTCGCTCCCGTCACTCCTACGACTCCTACGACTCCTACGGCCCCCGTCACTCCTACGGCCCCCGTCACTCCTACGGCCCCCGTCACTCCTACGGCCCCCGTCACTCCTACGACTCCTGCCGCAGTTGGGAAGTCGGTAGACATACCTTACGAATCAAAAAGACAGGACGCTGCTGGAGGCCCAGTCATAGTAAGCACCGGAACGTCTCCGATAATTGATATGGGGAATCGTAAAATGGTTATCCGAGAGATAAACGGCGTTCGAGTTCCGTTTTACCTAAGCACGGGCCGTGGAGGAAAGAAGAAGGTTCCTGCGGGAAAGTGGTATCCGTTTTTTGGTTTAGGTTCAGATGGGTGGCTTAACAAAACCACCGAGAAAGAAATAAACAACTACTACGGTAGCGATATTCTGCGAGCTGAAGCTCAGCGACTAGACGCTGAGATTGGGGATGTGCGTTTAGATAAGTCCTATCCAAAGGTATCTGGAGTATCCGGTAAGCACCTAGCGGCCATCAACCAAGGACTTACGCCAATAGAGTATGAGGCGGAGGGTGCGCTAGCCAAGCTACGAAAGAATATCGACGGAGTATTGGCCCGTCTTAACGCTACTGCTCCTACAACTCCTACGGCTGCCGCTACCGCTCCTACCGCTCCCGTCACTCCTACGGCTCCTACGGCTCCTACGGCTCCTACGGCCCCCGTCGCTTCTACGACTCCTACGACCCCCGTCGCTCCAGCCGCTACACCAGTCTCCGCCAAATCAGCGGACTTTGAGTTAAAGCCTGTCGAGACGGGCAGCTTCGTGACGTATCAGGGCTCAGTGTTCCCTGATGGCAGTCAGCCGAAGGGTTCCACCGTCACAGTCGTCAATGAGCCCGTCTACAACGTAAAGGGACAGTTCTTTACCGAGTCCCAGCTCCCCAACGTGCGGTTCTTCGAGTCGTCCGGGCGTCCTATTTTGCTTACGGGTGAGTATACTGGAGCAGGAGCCGCTGAAGCGGGCGGTGTGTATAACGCTGTCTATGTAGGAGATGACGGTGAACGCAAGGTCGTAAAGGTTCCCAAGAGCACCCCCCTTACATCCATCCCCGGCACCGAATCCATCGAGCCGGGCACTGATGCTGGTATTGTTGAGGCACCTAAGACAGCGGAGGAAGCTACCAAAGCTCGCCTCGCGCTCCTCGAAAGCAAGTTAGCCCTCGGCACTATCACCATCGAAGAGGACGCGGAGCGTAAGGAAATCGCCTCAGGCACCCGCGTTGTCCAGCCCACCGACCTCGCCACCAACGCTCGTCTCGCGTTTCTCGAAAGCAAGTTTGCCTACGGAACCATTACCGAAGAGGAAAACACAGAACGTCAGGAAATTACCGCAGGCACTCGCGTCGTCCAGCCCACCGACCTTCCCGCCGAGTCCATTCGGCCACCTTCCTTACAGCGCAGCCGCTACGCCGTTCCGGTTGCTGAAGACAGCGAGGAGTTAACACCCGCTGAAACGCCCGCTTCTGCTCCGCTGCTTACGGAAAGCGAGGAGACCACGGGCACTGATGTAGTTGAGAAAAAAGCAGTAGCTCTGCCCGATTCCCCGCTCAAGACGCTGGTCATGGAGAAGCTGCGGGCCGCTCGTAACGAGCTCCGCGATTTCTTTAGGTTCCCAGACACGCAAAGAACTGACCGACTGACAGCTTACCGTCAAAACGTAGACGGAGCCCACACTCTTGCGGACCTAGCCGCTCTACCTACGGTAGACAATCGCATATCGTTCCCTTCTAGGTTTACGATGAACGAGTTCCTGTCTTCAGCGGTGCTTCCTACGAACGCTCCGGGAGAGTTCTCTACGCTGTCCAAAGAGACTACCGCAGATAACGAGAAAGTCTACGCCACCTTCGGAACCAAGACCTACTCTTTCACCAAGCAGGCCGACGGATCACTTGTTTCCGACACAGACATAGCCGGACTGTTTCTCTACACGCCCAACCCTTCGGCCCCGGTTGAATCAACCCCGCCCTCGGCTAAGGCTGCTCCTGTTCGTAACGAAGTGCTTAACGCAGGAATAACCATAGGTGGATTTGAGAAAGAGGAAGTAGTTTCGATGCCCACTGGTAAATATCGGGCTCACCGCTTTAAGACAGTCGCGGATACCGTTCGTGGCATCACCCAGAACCTAGGAAACACCGATAAGAATGTAGACAAAGCCGTAGCGGCTCTTTTGAAGGTCGTTGCCAAAGCGTCCCCGGCGGCTTTTGCAAACCTACGAATCGTGTTTACCAAGGGTAACCTCCCCACAAAAGACCCGAACGTGGGTGGCGCGTATAACTCAACGGACAACATTCTTTTCTTAAACACCGATCTTCGGAATAGAACCGAAACCAGCAATCAAGGCGGGATCGTCGGTTCCCTTGTTCACGAAATGGGTCACTTCGTAGAAGTATTTTACCTTAATCAGGTTGATCCTACGTTAGTTACTAACTCGTGGTTAGCTTTGTCTGACCAGAAGCGATCCGATGCACACTTTCAGTATTCAGGGGAGCGGGTAGAGGGGGCTAAGCTAAAAAATCGAGTCGCGTCTAGGTCGGAGTGGGTGGCTATGTCTTTTGCTCGTGTAGCGGCGGGTGATGTTGGGGGCTCGCTACCCAAGAAAATGGTGTCTGCGTTCCGTAAAGCTATCATTGAGATTCGCTCCGTGCTCCGTGCGTGGTTGGGGACCGCTGATGTCGCTAACGCTGATCTCGACAAGATTCTGGTGCGTATTCTCCAAGGCAAAGCGGAACCCGTCACCGGATTACCGAACGCCCCCACCGAAACCAAGACCCGTAAAGCTGCTGCCGGATCGACTATGGTTACGACCCGCCCCGTGTCTACCATGACGGGGGGTGTTACGTCTGAGACACCGGAAGCGGCCTTGCTTCGCAATTCGTTAAACCGAATCGCGTCTGCAACTAGTCCCGAGGTAAAGATAGAGGTGATGCTGAGAATTACTGATGGTCTGCGTAAAGCGGGCGGGGACTCGAATATACGGGTAGCGCAGCAGATCGACGAAGCTGTGCAGGACAACGGTATATCTGGCATCAAAGCCAACCTAGCACCCGGAGCAACTACCACCACCCGTCAAGAATCTACCTCTCGCCAACCCACCACAGCTGTGCTTCCGCGTTCCGGTGCCGCTGTTAACTTATTCGGTCCGCCTAAGGCTCCCCTGTCTAAAGCTCAGGCTAACTACCAGCCGCCCTTAACTACCCCTCAAAAACCAGTGTTCTTGTCGGGCGCAGACGAGTTGCCTGATGTGGAGGTATCCTTTCAAAACCGATACGATCAATACGCTTACGAGTTTATCGTAGGTAAGGGTGTTGGTCGGGCGGCTACCAAAGGAGGTAAGCGGGCAAGCACATCTCCACTACTGACGCACGGTATGCGCGTTTACGCTGCGGCAAAACAAGCGGCTTACGCTGCGTGGAACCGCGACGAAACCAAAGTTCTTGTAGGCGTAGTCCCAGACCTTAGCGGTGCCCCCAACATATTGTCGGCTCCTACGGCACCAAAGACTGCCCAGTTTGAAGTGTGGTTCGGTGACTCCGTTGTTGTCGATAGCGCGGGTAACCCTCTTCCGATGTATCACGGAACCTCGCTGGCGTTTGAATACTTCGACCCAAATACGCTAGAGGATAAATCAGACTGGGGCTCCCACTTCACCCCCTCGCCTGTCGTCGCGGAATTGTTTACCGCAAATGCTGGCGTTCAGCCTTTCAAGATCGGCAACAAGTTTAAGGAAGGGGCTAACATAATGCCTGTTTTCGTTCGTATCGAAAACCCATACCGTTTTTCTAAAGATACTTTCGGAAGCTCCCCCGAAGCCGCGTTGGCAACTCTAGCTCAGATAGTTAAGAGCGATAGCAAAACACCAACCGACCTTCAGATAACCGATGTTGGGTTTGAGGAGACGTGGGCAGATAAACTCGCGGAAGCTAAGCGTAAGTTGGAAGATGGCGACTACACAAGCCCCCGCGAGGTGCGCGACATAGTCAGGGAGTTCTACGCCCAGCTGACGGAGAAGTTCAAGGACGCCGGATACGACGGATACTCATACCCAATCGGTGTTACTTCTAAAATGGGAACAGGGCCGCTTAAAGGCGTCAACAAACTCGCCTTCGCTACTTTCGACGCACAGCAGGTCAAGTCTGCGTATAACGAAAGACCTACCGAGGGGCCGCTTATTTCTTCCGCTCCTTCCTCGGCCAGTTCACCCAAGCTAGACCCGCAGGTTCAGCGTGACGTAGAAATGACGCAAGGAACGCGAGCCTCATCCAGTAAGGTATTGGATGGATCGCTGGCTGAGTTCCTCAACCGAGTTCAAGAGAAGTATATTCCGCAGGTAGTCCAAGGCGTGTTCGACAAGTTCTATTCCTTACGTCTGGCGGAGATTAAAACCTTCGGTGAAGGTGTGCTTGATGCGTCTGTCTCCGCGTGGAAAGCCGCTCTTTTCACCCAGAACATAAAAGGCGTGATGAGCTCGGTTCTTAACTTCGGTCCCCTCCGCTACATCAGCGGAGGCGTCGAGATGGTTCCTGCCGGGAATACGGTAGACATAACCGTTCAGACAGGAACGGACGCCGCAGGCAACGCCGTCTACGGTAAGAAGACGCTGTCCGCCGACAAGGGTTTGGTAGACATCGTTCAAGTGCTGTTCGACAACGACCTAGTGGATGAGTTCGGTTTGTTCGCCACCGCCAACCGTTCCAAGCGTCTTCTAACCGAAGGTCGCGAGAAGCTCATGGATGCCGACATGGTGGATCGCACTCTGACCCGCCTTGAGAACCAAGACGCTGGAGACGGTCGCACCTTCCGCCAAGTGTTCGAGGAGTATCAAGCGTTCAACACCGCCATCCTCAACTTCGCTGAAAGCATGGGCGTAATCGACCCAGAGAAGCGTAAGGTCTGGGAAGCCTACGGTGACTACGTCCCATTCTATCGCGTGGCTGAAGAAGCTGGCGTTAAGGGTCTGTCTGGAGCGGGTGGCTTGAACTTCCAAGTCCCCGGTTCCCGTCGGTTAAAAGGCGGCTCCGAGAAGGTGTCCATCATCGAGAACATGGTTCTGAACGCGCATCACTTGGTAGACGCTTCGTTCAAGAATCTGGCGAAACTACGCACCGCAGACCTCCTCAAGAACAACCCCGACTATCTTACCCCTATCCCGCGCAGCACCGTTCCGTTCTCGACCACCGTCAAGAACGTAAACGCCGCACTCGATAAGCTCGGGCTCGCGTTCACTTCCTCAATAACCCCGGAGAACAAGAACGAGATCGTGACGATGTTTCAGTCCGAGGCTCCTAGCGGCCCCGATGTTATGACCGTATTGCGTAACGGTAAGCCGGAGTATTACCGCATAAACGACCCCTTGCTGGTCCGCTCCATAAACGGTCTCGGCCCCCGCCAGACAAACTTAGTTCTCAGCCTCATGACTGGAGCCAAGAGTCTGTTTACGAAGACGATCACCCTCGATCCGGTGTTCATGGCGGCTAACTCCCTCCGTGACTCGCTATCAGCGTGGGTAGTGTCCGATACCAAGCTGAGCTTCAGTATGCTTCGGACATCCGAGTTCATGCGCTCAATGCGTAATGATCCGGCCCAGCTCGCTATCATCGCTCAAGGGGGCGGAGCAGGTGGCTTCTACTCATCCAACCAAGCGGAGCTTCGGTCGATGCTTAGGACCATGACGCGGGGTAAAGACAAGGCCAAGCTGGTCGGTCTCTGGAAGACTATGCAAGAAGACGGCTTCAAGCAGACGATCATCGACAGTAAAAACTACACGATGGAGCTGATTCACAGGCTCGGCAGAGCGTCTGAAATGATGAACCGCATAGCTATTTACGATTCAGTCCTAGCCAAGGGTGGGACCAACGCTGAAGCCGTGTCTCAAGCTCAAGACCTGCTTAACTTCTCGATGCGCGGGGATCACGCTTTTGTGTCCGCCCTAGTAGACGTTCTTCCGTTCTTCAACGCCCGTCTTCAGGGTCTGTATAAGTTGGCCCGCTCCTCGGATTTCAAAGTCTGGTCGGAGACTCCCGAAGGTAAGCGTAAGCTCGTCAGTATGCGTAAAGATTTTGCGGTGCATGGCTCCATGCTCATGTTCGCCACTCTCGGACTCTACGCCATGAACAAGCGGGACAAGCGGTATGACGAACTTCCCGAGTGGGATCGCGATACCTACTTCCACGTTTTCCTAGACAACATGATACCCGAGGACATTCGCCTCAAAACAGGTATCCCCGCACATATCCGCATTCCTAAGCCGTTCGAGATCGGTCTTCTTTTCTCGACTGTCCCGGAACGTCTCGTCGGTTCTTCAATGGGTGATGAAGATTGGACCCGCACTTGGGATGCCATAACACGCGGAATGCGAGACACGCTCGCGTTCGACTGGCGTCCACAAATCCTCAAGCCTGCGTTTGAATCGGGTGGTCTCCGTAGCGTTCTACCCGGTTCCGCTCAAGAAGGTGGCTTTGACAGCTTCCGTGGAATACCCGTCGAGTCTCAAGCCGACCTTAACGTCGATCCCGAGCAACGCTACGACGCTTTCACAGCCCAGACATTCATTCGGGCGGCTGAAGCTATGCCCAATTCCGCGCCTGAGTTCATGCGGTCTCCCAAACAACTTGAGTTCCTGACCCGTGGATATTTCGGAACCCTAGGCGTCTACGCTACGGACATTTCCGATATGCTTATCAACGCTACCCTCGGTAAATCAGGTGGCCCCACCACCCCGTCCAAGGGTGTCCGCGATGTTCCCATTTTGGGAACCGCTCTTAATCGGTTTGCTCCCGACTACGCAGGTAAGAACAGTCGCTTCATAAGCGAGTTCTACGAACTCTACTCAGAGGTAGATCAGACATACCGCACAGCGGCGGAACTGACTGATCGCGGTCAGCGGGAGAAGGTGCTGGCCGATCCAGCTCTGTCCGATGCCTACGTGGTGCAACCCGTCCTCTACCAGATCAAAAAATCTATGGCCGACCTACGCAAGCAGAGTCAGGAAGTGATGAAGTCCGACGCTCCCGACACAGAACGTCGGGCTAAGCTCGACGCCCTCGCTCAACGCCGCAATGAACTAGCCCGTAGCGCAGTCGAACGCTTCGGCAACCTGTAAGCGTTCGATAATTACCAACCCACCGCTTGCTTTAGCGTTATACACCCCGCACAAATCTATAAGACATGAAGTCCACGAATCTACACCTCACCGAATTGCAGGAGACGCAGCTGTCCGACTACCTAGTGAGTCGCTTGGCTACCTTAAAGACGGATAACGACGAGCGAATCAAAGCCGACAAGGAGTCGTGGGACCGCTACAGCAACCAGTATGCGTTCCGCAAGAAAGCCGGGACCATCTTCACGAAGTCCAATTTTTCTATCCCGATGACCTCACTCATCGTGGACTACTTCGTCACCCGTTCAGAGGACGACCTTCTTGGGACTTCTCCATACCTTACGTTCAACGCGCAAGGCGGCTCAGACACGAAGAAAGCCGTGGACTACGACCGTTATTTCCGGTGGAAGCTGGAGACGAACGGCAAGACACGCTCCAGACTTGAGCTCGCGAACCTGCACGCTTTCGTGCAACGAGCCGCTATCCTCAAGGCGACGTATATCGAGAACTCTACAACGTGGAGTGAGGACGGAGGAGAAATCCTATTCGATACCGAACTCGATCTTCCCGTTCAGACCTCCAAAGGTCTCATCATCAAAGGCGTCACCCAGATTGTTTCGGGAATTGACGAAGTTACGGGTGAGCCCACCGCATACCCCAAGGATGACCCGCTGTTCAACCTGAACAATCCTGTCTACGCTTGGAAGAAGGTGAACGGGTTGGAGTTTAAGGAAATGCTGGACCGTGGTCCTCGCTCAGTCCTCGTTGACTACAACGCTTTTTACTGCCCCAGCAACGCAACCTCCACCGACGACGCGGACATAACCTGCGAGAACTACGATAAGCCGCTGTCTTGGGTTAAGCAGATGTGGCTGGATGCTCGTCCTTGGGCCAAGTGGGAAGACTTCCAGTTCTCCCGCCAGCACGGTGACGCCACCGCTAAAACCGAGAAAGCCTCCGCCGTTAAGAAGGAGTCGCTGACCTTTGATGACCTCGACCCGCTCATCCCGATCCACGAGTTCTGGGTGCGCCGCGACATCTTAGGAACCGGGGTTCCTCAGGACTTCTGTGTCTTCACCGACGCAGACACCAACAAGGTTATCTGGTATGAACACGCAGCGAAGATCACCCCCGATATGCGCCGCCCATACACCGCCATCGCGGTTGGTCGCACTTCGACCTGCTGGTGGGGACCGTCGTTGGTAGAGCGTATAGCCGAGTGTCAGGACTACATCGACCGTCAGTTCAACGGCGTGTCGTTCCGAAACGAGCTGTCGTCTAACCCGATCACGGGCATAAACCCGCAAGCTCTACAGGAAGAGCCTGACGACATCGAAGTCGTCCCCGGCAAAGCCTACGAGACGAAGCCGGGCAAGACCATTAACGACTTCGTGTCTTTCGCGGTAATGCCTTCGGTAGACAATCGCACCAAGGAGCTCATGGACTTCGTAATCTATATGCTTCAGCTGTGGCTAGGCGTGTCTAACCTCGCTCAAGGTGACTACGCCAAAACGCCGATGAACTCCACAGCTACGGGAGTCGAGGCTTCGCTTAGGGAGTCGTCCAAGATGGGTCGTCGCTGGATGCGTCGAGTCATCGAGGGATTCGAGGTTCACCTCACCAAGCTGACCAAGCTAGCCATAGTCACGATGGACTCGAAAGAGACCTATGACTTCATGGAAGGAGACGTAAAGACATTCGCAGACATGACGGCGGACGACGTGCGCCACCTCGACGTGAACGTCCAGCTCGTCCTGTCTCAGAACCAATCCCAGCGTCAGATCGAAACTGCCGATGCCGCGCTCAAGGTTCAGGAGCGTTACCTCAACACGCCTGCACCGCTACGTCCGGTCCTTCGCCCTCTGCTCATCCAGTTGCTGCAAGGTCTCGGCTTCAAAAACGTGGAAGACCTGCTGCCCCCTCCCGAAAAGCTCGCTCAAATCGAGCAAGAGATGATGGCTATGCAGCAAGCCCAGATGGCCGCTCAGCAGGGGGCTGCTCCTGTGGCTCCCGGCCAGATGACTCCTCCTGTCTAAAATGCTCAACCTCACACCCGGAGAAAAACTGTCTCACATAGCCGCCCTGTCTAGGACCGAAGGGTGGGGCATACTGGTAGAGCGTTATCGGCGTAACCGGAATACGGTTTTGCAGAAGCTGCTAGACGGAGCTACCTCTGACGCGGACACCATCGCCTTGAAGCGGGCCTACGTGTTCATGGAGGAAAATGACCCTCAAAAATTGGTGGACTTGCTGGCTCGGGAGTTTCGCGCTAAAGACAAAAGCGACACGGGTTTGGGTGCCTAACCCAACCGCTTGAAGAACTCATCCATTCCTAGACGGTTACCTCATGCCCACCCGTCTAAAAGTTTTACGCCCTCAGTCGGCGTTCTCGCCCGTTATACGGCGGCTCAGCATCGGAGCCACCGTCACCGTTAACGACGATGATGCTGTCGCGTTGGTTAACGACGGTGTCTGCGTCCGGTATGTCGAGGGTCTGGACGACAACGTAGTTAACTGGGTTGACGTAGCTGGGGGTGACGCAGCCGTAGCCGCTGCAATCGCTGCTTCTGGTGGCCTCCAACCCGTCGCGGTTGACTATCGCGGAGCGTATAACAACGGTGACGGAACCTACGCAGTTGGGTCTGTCGTGTTGTTCAACGGCTTACTTTACAAAAAGATAAGCAACCCCGGCAATCCCGGATATCCCCCCGGTGGAACCGACTGGCAGCTGTTTAAGCCGTTGATTGGTTCCCCTGCTTACGATTTGTGGGTTCAGACTTCGTTCGATAACGTGAGAAATCCGTTGCTGGATGCGGTCGGAACACCCAGCGTGGATTTTTACGATAGAAACTTGCTAGCCACGACCGGCATAGTGACAGTTGATTGGGAAAACTGCTATCTGAACGATCCCGACGATGTGCAAGCAGTTGATTGGTATTATCGTTATATGTTAGACAGCTCCGCAAGGTCATCAATTAACTGGGACGAGCGTAAATTGTATAACGATTCTGAGAATAACACTATCAATTGGAACATCAGCCAACTGCTTAGTTATGATGGTTACTCAAATTACCTTTCAATCGACTGGTTTAATCGACTCATGTATGACGCCACTGGAACCCAAACACTCAATTGGGCGGCGCGTGTATTATATGATTCAAATGTTTATGAAGCAGTCAATTGGAACAGCGGGACATTGTCCTCCTCTGAAGTGGTTCGTGTGGATTGGTCCAATGGTGTGTTGTCCGATATTGATGGCTTTCCAATGTTGAATTGGGAAACAGGCGAAGTAAGCGATACTCTGCATGACCCAACATTAAATTGGACTGAGCGTTATCTGTATAAACAATGGCAAACCGTTGGGGGTGCCAAAGTGGCTGGCAACGTGATGAGCAACGCCCAGTATCTGCCCACCACCAATACTGGCGGCACTTACAACATGGCTGCCCCCGCCAACGCAGGCATGGTAATCCTCCACCAAGCCGCTAGCGGCGGACTGATCGCCTCGATGACTTTGCAACTCCACGGTGCAACATCCGCCCTTGATTCCGTTCCTGTCGGAGGCGATATGTCTTTCACCTCGCGCTATGGCGTAACGGGCTTGACCGTGACATACGGCACAGGCAATGTTTTATTGGGAACTCCTGTCACCACTTGCGCTGCCGGTGCCACAATCACTTGGCGTAAACTTGCCGTAATTGGCACCACCACTTACATCGCCCGTCTAACTTAATTTCCTGTCCGCACAACTAAACTGAACTCCAATACCATGACCAACAAATCACCCGCCCTCGTAAAAATTGAAGCTCTTGCCCAACTCGGCAATCGCTTAGAAAACCTCCCCCGCATGATCGCGTTCGCCAAGGTCGCCCTTGATGCTGGCGTCCCCGCCAACGAGAGCCAGAACACGCCCGCGCTCACTGCTCTTGAGGTGCGCTCGGTGCTGTCCGCCGAGACCATTGCACTCATCGAGTCCCTACCCGCTTAACAATGGACTCCCTCGCAAACCTCATCGGCAACATCTCCACCGGGGGTATCCTCGGCCTCGTGGGTTCTATTGGCTCTGGCGTCTTGAACTATTTCCAGACAAAACAGGCTCATGGATTCAAAATTGAGGAGATGAAGTTGGGGGCTTCGCTGGAGCAAGTTAAGACGGCGGGGCAGCTTGCCGTGGCTCGTGAAGATAACGCAGGCAAAGCGTTTACAGCCTCACAGCAGGCAGACGCCGCGATCAAGGGGGCGTCCGGTTGGGTAGCCAACCTCCGTGGGTCCACGCGACCGCTCCTTACGTGGACTTTTTGCATGGGCACTTTCATCATCATCGCCATGTCTGCCTTTCTACCACAGTGGCTGGTCAACGCGCCTCCGCTCGTCGAGTTGGGTATCTCGATGGTCGTAGACATGACCGGAATGATGATCGCTTGGTGGTTCGGTTCCCGCCAGCTGGAGAAATGCCAGACCCGCTGGGGCAACAAAGATGCTAGCGCATCTGTAAACTAAATCTCATGAACTCCGACCGTCACTTTTATTTGTTCGGCCAGATTGCGGGCTACTCCGCTGGCCTCGCCGCGTGGTTGAATGTGGCTAAAGACATCATCGGTTTTATCGGCATAGCGGCGGGTGCGGCACTCTCTGTCTGGGCTCTTTGGGATCGCTACAAAAATAGAAAAACCAAAACATCTCGAACATCTCGTGAAAAATAAGCCGCTTCGTTTTGTCGTTGTGTCGGATAACCACGGTGACATGGCCGATGCTACTGCAACAAAAGCGTTGTTTGCGTTTCTGGAAGACTACCAGCCGGAGATAAGAATACACGCTGGGGATAACTGGGATTTTAGAAACCTAAGAAAAGGCGCGAGCGACGAAGAAAAAGCGGCGAGCTTGGAAGACGATTGGAGATGCGGAACACGTTTCCTAAGGAAGTTTTTCAAGGGTGGCTTGACCAAGATTTTTCTTCGGGGGAATCACGACGAGCGGCTTTGGGATTTCAGCGAGTCCGCCACCGGACTTCTTCGCGATTACGCGAATGACGGTATACAGCGTATAGAGGATTTGATGAAAAACTTAGGCGTCACCATGTTGCCCTACGACGCAGAACTAGGCGTCTACGAACTCGGTAAACTTAGCGTTTTGCATGGCTACCACTGCGGCGTCGGGGCGACTCGTCAGCACGCCAACATTTACGGTAACTCCCTGTTCGGGCACGTTCACACAATCGAGTCTGCGCCAGTCACTAGCCGCGAACCTGCCGAGGCTCGCTCCATCGGGTGTCTGTGTCGCAGAGACATGGGGTATATCAATCGCAAGACAGCTAAACTTAGGTGGGCGCAAGGTTGGGCCTACGGCGTTCTTTTTGAGGACGGCACCTATCAGCTTTTTCAAACTCGCAACATTGGAGGTAATTTCTATGCAGCCACAGAAGTCAAAAGCTACTAGTTGGGCCGCGATGTTTGCCGCAGAACTTAAAGGCCGGGAGACCGTGTTCCCTGCGGATTCCAAGTCTAAGGAGGAAATTATGGCCATGCGGAAGGAAATGGGGATATGCTGTTCTCCGTGTCAGACGCATCGGTTTCTAAAAAAAGAAATGGAAGCGGGGAGGCTTAAAATGCTTACGGGGCGGACGCTAAACAAAGACGGAAAACTGCAACACGCCGCCCGCTACGTCATCGCCTCCTGATGCGTGTCGAACTTACAGTCGAGACGCGCAACGGCGAGACTGGCAGCGAACGCAACTACGTCTATGCCTGTGATCTTTCCGACAAAACTACATTTGAAACTGTGGAAGCTCATGTGTCGAACATTGCGCGACTTCTGGATCGTCAAGCAAGCGATGCGTTGGATGAGGATGACGACGGAGACGAAAAGTGGAAGACCGCTAATCCCTAATTTTGGAAAACAAAACGCCGGACTCTCGCGAAGTCCGGCGTTTCCAGTGCG
>Ga0114974_10001941_pt1 | contig 16137 bp, 14 predicted proteins | sample S_130206_EF_Meta_FD_87318 | JGI IMG/M metagenome (GOLD analysis project Ga0114974, IMG submission 87318) | Freshwater microbial communities from Lake Simoncouche, Canada to study carbon cycling - S_130206_EF_MetaG | ecosystem: Environmental > Aquatic > Freshwater > Lake | place: Lake...
AAAACATTGGTAGTTGGAATGTTGCAAAAGTGACCGACATGAATTCAATGTTTTCAAGCACAACTCTTTTTAATCAAAATATAGGGAACTGGAACGTTGGAGCTGTTACTAACATGACAAACATGTTTTTAAACAATCCCATTTTCAATCAAAATATTGGAAGTTGGAACGTAGCCAATGTAACAAATATGGGTTCAATGTTCCAATCGGCATTAATGTTTAATCAAAATATTGGTAGCTGGAACGTTGCTAAAGTAACAAACATGACAAGTATGTTTTATGCCAACCCAGTTTTTAATCAAAGTTTAAATTCATGGAATGTAAATAAAGTTACTGCCTTTACCAATATGTTCTACAGTACTACTCTTTTTAACGGAGACATTTCGGCATGGCAAATTGGAACCACTTCGGCTGTAGGTATGCAAAATATGTTTTATAACGCAGCTAAGTTCAATCAAAACATTGGAGCTTGGAATGTTTCAAAAGTGAATAATATGATCTCCATGTTTCAAAGCTGTGTCTCCTTTAGTCAAGATTTAGGAAATTGGAATATATCTTCATTAACAGGTAATAATGCTGCTAATATTTTTTATGGTGTTAATTTATGTAGGGCAAATTACAATTCAATTTTGTTAGGTTGGTCGACATTGTCAGCAGGCGAAACAGTTGTGCCTTCAAACTTAACAAATATGAATTTTGGTACCTCTAAATATTCTAATACCACGGCAGTAGTAGCAGCTAGATTAGTTTTAACAGGAACAAAAATATGGGGAATTACTGATGGTGGTGTAGAATCAGACTATACGCCGCCTGTTATTTCTAGTTCAAATAATTTGGCACCTAACAATACAACAATAGCCGTTACATTTGATTCAAGAGTATATAATAATTGTAATGGTGCAGGAAATATAGATGTTAATGATTTTGTACTTAGTGTTTCAGGAGGGGCTGCTGTTTTGGCATCGCCAACTCCCATAAGCATCACCACTGCAAACAACACTACTTTTACAATTGGAATTAGTTATTCTACTGTAGCCAATGGAAGTGAAACATTAACAATTAGTCCAGCAGGAAATGCTATATTTGATTTACAAGGTAATGACATGGCTACTGTTCAAACTTCCAATACCGCAAGACTTAATGACGTTACACCGCCTGTAATTACTGGCCCAGGACCTTCGGTGGCAAGTACTAGTAGTATATCATTAGATGAAAACATTTTAAATGTGACCACATTTACAGCAAATGAAACCGTTACTTGGTCAAAAGCAAATACTAATGACGGGGCTCTTTTTTCGATAAACGCTTCGGGTGTGTTAACATTTATTACCCGTCCAGATTATGAAATACCAACAGATACAGACTCAAATAACACCTATATAGTCAATGTAATTGCAACTGATGCTGCTGGATTAACAACTACTCAAATTCTTTCAATTACAATCAATAACGTGTTCGATTTGCCGGCAACATTCGGTAATTTTGACAATGTTACAAAAACAGTTTTTGATGTATCGTATACAATTTCAGTGCCCACTTCAAATAATACTACGGGGGCATTCACCTTTACTTCTAGCAATACAAACGTTGCTACGATATCTGGGACAACCGTTACTATTCTATCTCCGGGCACAACAACAATTACAGCTACACAAGCAACCGATGGATATTATATTGAAACAGCTACAACAGCTACCTTAACAGTTTCAAATATTACAGTAGTAAATAGCCTTGGACAACTATCCAATTTAGATTTTAATTATGTAAATACGGATGGTAAGATAGGTAGTGGGGGTGGAATAACCACAGAGGGAAATGCGATTTACGTAAGAAATTTATTAAAAATTGGCGATACTTATCAGGGAGGAATAATTGGTTATATTTTGCAAAGAGGGGATCCAGGTTTTGATTATGGTGTACAACACGGATTAATTGTAGCCCCATCTGATCAAAGTATAAGTGTAAATTTAGGAACATATGGGTCAGGTATTCAATATGTAACTCCTGATAATATAGGAGCTGGACAAAGTAATACTGCCTTAGTGGCCCCAAATGTTTCAATGGGTGGAATCTATATTTGTGATAACTTGGTTTTAAATTCAAAAACGGATTGGTTCTTACCAAGTAAAAATGAACTTATGAAACTCTATGAGAATAGAGTGCTTATAGGTGGATTCATTACTACAGGTAACAAAAGATATTGGACTTCAAGTTTCGATCCTACCAATTCAAATTTTTCGTATTCTTTAGATTTTACATCTGGAATAGTTGATAGAACAATAAGAACCAATAATACCAATCAAGCCGTTAGAGCAATTAGGTATTTTTAATCTAAATTTTATCTTTCATGTTGGGGGTGGAATGTTCGATCAAAAACGTAATAGTAATATTGCAACGTGCATGGTTTATAATAGTGCCTTGTCATCACCTGAAGTAACAAATAACTTTATTGCTCTAAAATCAAAATTTGGTTTATAAAAATATAAAATGAAACAACTTCTCACAATCGTTCTCTTTTTCTTCGCATTAAATACTAATGCGCAACATTCTTTCTTTCGTGGGAATAATAATTATGTAGCGCCAACAGCTGTAGCAACATCACAGGCCAATGCATTGAATTTCAGTACCAATTTGCAAAATTACGCCTCCTTACCTTCTGGAACTTATTTTTCGGGTAATTTTACTATTGAGTGCTGGGTGAAAATAGCTACCTACACCAATTGGAGTAGGGTAATTGATTTTGGTAATGGGGCTGGAAGTAATAATGTATTGCTTGGAACTTCGGTTGGAACTTCGGGAAAACCAGGTTTTTATGTTGGTGGTTCGCAATTTCAGGCAAACGATCAAATTCCATTAAATCAATGGACACATTTAGCGGCTACATTATCTGGAAATACCGCTACAATTTACATTAATGGTGTAGCATCTGGGACGGCTACTTTTCCAATTCCTGCTAATGTAACTAGGAATAATAATTATATTGGTCGTAGTAATTGGGGATGGGGTGATCCTGCTCCGAATGCAAGTTTTGATGATTTAAGAATTTGGAGCGTGGCAAAAACAGGTACAGAAATTCAAGCCTCAATGAACAATGAGTTAGTAGTTAATGAAAGTGGACTTGTTGCTTATTTTAAATTCAACGAAGGGGTTTCTTGTGGAAATAATACAGCCATTACTACTTTAGTAAATAGTGCAACAGCAACTGGAAGTTCCTACAATGCCACCTTATCTGGATTTACATTAAATGGAACTTGTGTTTCAAATTTTGTGGATGGTAAAGTGAATCTAAATAGTGGATTAACATCTGTACCTACAGTAACATCAGCAGGTGGGAGAATCTGGATGGATAGAAATTTAGGTGCTACACAAGTGGCAATAAGCGTTACAGATGCTTCGGCTTACGGTGATTTATACCAATGGGGGCGTGGTAACGATAACCATCAATTAAGAACTTCTGGAAATACAACTACTCAATCAGTTACAGATACCCCAGGTAATAATTTGTTTATTTATGGTTCTACAGATTGGCGTAGCACAAGTAATGTCAATTTGTGGCAGGGTATAACTGGAACCAATAATCCTTGCCCTACTGGATTTAGATTGCCAACAAAAGTGGAGTGGGAAACTGAAATTGCAAGTTGGAGTATTCAAAGTAAAGATGGTGCTTTTGCATCTCCTTTAAAATTACCTACACCAGGCTTCCGACATTATCCAAATGGAAGCGTAATGAATGAAGGTCTCAATGGGGACTATTGGTCAAGTACTGTTGATGGAGTTAATAGTTTCATAATGTATATTCATGTTGGTGCTGGTACTGTCGCATTTCCACGTGCCTATGGATTCACCTGTCGTTGCATCAAGGACTAAAGAATAATAAGGTGTCGGTTAGTTAAATAAATAATAATTAAACACATAAGATGAAAAAACTCCTCGTCATATTCTTACTCTTTTTCGAATTAATATCAAATGCGCAACATTCCTTTTTTCGTGGTAATAATAATTATGTAGCGCCAGCTGTTTCTGTACCTGCAGTGGTAATAGGTGGAGGAAGTAATGGATTGGATTTTGATGGGGTTGATGATTATGTTAATTGTGGTATAAATACAAGTTTAAACCTTATTAGTTCAATGACTATTGAATTGTGGATAAAACCTAATCAGAACATAGGTAATGGCAAGTGGGATAGGATAGTTCATAGGGATTGGCCTACAGGATATTTTTTTGGAGGTAAAAGTGGTGCGACTAATGCACTTGCAGTTGTATTGTCTGGAGATTTGAATGCGGCCGTAACGCCCAATAATACTATTGAAGTGGGTGTTTGGCAACATGTTGGTTTCGTATTTGACGACCATGCAAATACTATAAAAATTTATAAAAACGGAACATTAATTTCTACTTCCACTTGGAATGGAACTATAAATGGCAATCCAAATAGTTTGCTTACTTTAAGTCAATCTTCAGAAACATTTAATGGTGCAATGGACGACGTTAGAATATGGAATATATCCCGTACTCAATCCGAAATCCAATCCAATATGAATATAGAATTGGCTGGAACTGAAACGGGCTTAGTAGCTTATTATCCCTTAAATCAAGGAATTGCTGCGGGAGATAATGCTGCAATAAGTTCAGTTACAGATAAAACTGCAAATGCCCTAAACGGAACCTTAAACAATTTTGCTAAAACAGGTACAACCAGTAATTTTGTAATTGGGAAAGTTAGTGGTAGCATAGTCACGAGTGGCTTGGTTTTAAATTTAGATGCAAGTAATCCTTCAAGTTATTCAGGTACGGGCACTACTTGGACAGATTTAAGCGGTAGCGGTAATAATGGAACTTTAACAAATGGTGCAACTTTCAATAGTACTGCTGGAGGCACCTTGCAATTTGACGGAATTGACGACAGAGTTCAAACAAGTTTCAATCCGACTTTCACAGACTTTACAGTTTGTGTTTGGTATAAAGACAACGGCTCCTCTACATACGGGCGTTTAGTTGATAATAATTATGTAAATGGTTTTTGGTTAGGAAAAAATGGTACTACTCCTAATCAATGGGGTGGTGGAATAAAAGAAACTCCCTCACCGTTTGGTATCTATTTAACTTTACAAGACAGCCAGTGGCATTTTTTAACTTCCGTTAGGTCAGGCACAACGCATACTATTTTTGGTGACGGTATAACCAATAAAATTTCTAATACCGTTTCTGCAGCTGCTCTAAGTGGTACTTCTATATCCATAGGTGAATGGAGTGGTGGCGGAATTGGTCAAATATTCAAAGGAAGTATTCCTCAAGTTCTTATCTACAGTAGAGCATTAACTGAAGCTGAAATCATGCAAATTTTTAATGCTACTAAAGGAAAGTATGGTTTATAATAATTAAAAGCAATAAAAGTCCTGTTAAACCAATAGCAACTGCGCTATTTATAGTAGATTTTTTTTTACTAACTCCTTTTTCTATTTGTAAAGGAACTATTTATTCTTCCCTCAGTACCCATAAATTGCCCTGTCAGTATAGATTTTTAAATTTGTCCTTTACAATATTTAAAAACATATAGATGTTTTTTATAAAAGATATACATTTTTAGGGGATAAAGATGTATATCTTTTAGATAAAACATGTACAAGTTAAACTATATTTGTATTGACGAATCATAAAACCACTCAAGGTGCATCCTAAATGAAGTAAGCATCGGTTTAAATTTGGCTTTAGGGTTGTGATAAATAGCAAGTAAACGATACAATTATGGCAATTAACTTTAAAATGGTACCCAAGAAAAACGTCTTGGTTTCACCACCTCAAGTGAAATATTATCCGTGCGCTCTTCATGATGGGGAAGATGATTTGGAAAGTCTTGCCGAAATTGTAGCCTCGCGTTCTTCCATGAGCAAAGCCGATTGCTATGGAGTAATCATTGGGCTAACTAGCGTGATTTCCGAATCCTTGGCAGCAGGTCGAATTGTGCGCATTGATAGTTTGGGCTCGTTTCAGATTACGGTGCAGGGCACCCCGGCAGATACGTTGGATGAATTGGGAAAGGCCAATATCAAAGGCGCTAAGATAAAATTCAATCCGTCCAAAAGCATGAAAATAAAACTCAAAGGACTCACTTATAAAAGAGTGCGGTAGTTCTATTATTTGTAAGTCAGTAAGTTGCAGTTTTTTTTGGATTCAATATATAGTTTTAAACTATGCACTTTAAAAGCATCTAACTAAGCTTCAAAAAATGTCCTTGTCGCTGATACACAGATTTAAATATCATTTCTAATTTGTGAATCTGTGGCTAATTTTTACCTATAGGATATTTAATTTGCAGGCTTTAAGTTAGTCAATCAAACGAAGGACTTCAAGTCTTTAGCGGTTTAATTAAATGGGTTAATACTAATTGAGAGAATATTTAACTCTTGTTGAACTATAAATATTTCCCATTTATAATTTGAGTCGATTCTTTTTAAGTAATTTTATAAAAAAATAAACAATGAAACAAAGTATCTTTTTATTCGCAGTCACTTTATTAATGACAATAACTATGGAAGCACAGACAAAACAATCGATTCACCAATTTAAAGTGAAAGATTTGTACGGAAAAACATTCGATTTCGCCTCGCTAAAAGGGAAGAAAATCTTAGTGGTAAACACCGCTTCAAAATGTGGTTATACGCCACAGTATGAACAATTAGAAGCTATTTACAAAAAATACAAAGGCGAAAACTTCGTAATTGTAGGTTTTCCAGCTAATAATTTTGGATCACAAGAACCAGGAACCAACGCTGAAATTGCCACTTTTTGTAAAGCAAATTATGGTGTGACTTTCCCAATGATGAGCAAAATTTCGGTTAAAGGAAGCGATATGAATGAAGTGTATCAATTTCTTACTAAAAAAGCCAAGAATGGTTTGAAGGATTCTAGCGTAGAATGGAATTTTCAAAAATACCTTTTGAACGAAAAAGGAGAATTAGAACAAGTGTACCTTTCGGGTGTTGAACCTACGGATGCTAAAATTGTAAATTGGATTAAAGGATAATTGAAAGGGGCATATTTATAATAAATGAGATTCTCTGTTTAAGGGAATCTCATTTTTTTTTTAGGTGTAAATGTTCGATTGATCTAAAACTTCTCGCTTTTGAAGATTTCGGCAACGGCAAGTTCATAATTCCGAATGCTTTGGGCCTTTTTTATTTTCTTCAAAACCTTATGTGGATTGGAAAAAGTAACGGCAAAATATTCCCATAAATGGTACATCTTCAGTAAAAGGTGTGTGGAACCCGACAATGATTCACTATAAATACCATACAAAGTATCGTGAAACGCACTGAATAATTCCATTTTGTTCTTTGGATATTCCAAGGTGTTTTGCCGAATCATACTTGGTAAAAACGGATCAGAAATTAATCCTCTACCAATCATCCAATGGTCAATTGTAGGGAAACGTTCCTGCATTTCACGAAATTTAGCCACCGATTTTATATCGCCATTGTAATATAATTTGTGTTTGGTGTTGTCAATACACTGTTGGAACGCATCCAAATGCACGCCTCCTTTATACAATTGTTTTCCAATACGGGCGTGAATCGCTATATTTTTAATAGGATACGTATCTAAAATGGGCAAAACATCCAGTATTTCTTCGGTAGTATCATAACCCAAACGCATTTTCATCGATACAATTATGTCCGATTCCGAGTGCACTCTGTCAAGAATATGATTGATTTTTTCGGGGTTACAAATAAGTCCAGAACCCATACCAGATTTGGTAACCATTGGATAAGGGCAACCTAAATTCCAATTTAATTCTTTGTAACCGAGGTCTTTTACATACTTGGCAACAAATAAAAACTCATCTGCATCGTTGGTAATAATTTGTGGAATTACTTCTAAACCTGCATTGTTTTCAGGAAGCAAATCGCGTTCGTAGGAGGGTTTAATCACCAACTTTCCGTTCAAACGAATGTAAGGAGAATAATAGGTGTCAATTCCTCCAAAGTAGTTGTTGATGGCATTTCTAAAGCGAAAATCTGTAAATCCTTGCAAGGGCGATGAAAGTAAGGTAAAGCTCATAAATTATTTAGTTGCGCAAATATACGGTTCTTTGCACAGTTCTCATTTTAAAAGTAACTGCATAAAAACAGAATCCAACCATCGGTCAAATTTATAACCTGATTCTTTGATGATTCCCACCGTTTTAAATCCAAATTGCTCGTGAAAATGAATACTTCCTTGGTTTTCGGAATCAATTACGCCAATCATGGTGTGCAATCCTTGGGCTTTCGCCAATAGAATTAATTCGGATAAAAGCGTTTTCCCAATACCTTTTCCAATGTATTTTTCAGAAACATAAACCGAATGTTCGACGGTGAATTTATACGCTTCTCGAAAACGGAATTCGCTATACATGCCAAATCCAACAACAATTCCATTTATTTCAGCGATAATTACAGGAAAACCTTTGTTGGTTTTGTCTTCCAAAATCGCTTTTTGTTGCTCGAAGTTCCGAATGGTATAATCGTATAAAGCGGTAGAATGAAGAATATTATAATTAATAACATCCAAAATAGCTTGGGTATCTTCGGTTTGGTAAGCTCTAATTTGGATTTCCATTTGGTATAAATTGTTTCCCAAAAGTAATAAAACTATTTAAAGAACGTAGTAAAAACCTTTGCAACTTTGTACCTTTGTTACTTAATAACTTTGTACCACAAATTGCAATGATTTACCCAAAAATACCTTTAGCACAAAGCATCATCGAAATTTGTCTCGCCAAAGGAGTCACCAACATTGTAATTTCGCCAGGTTCAAGAAATGCGCCTTTGATTATTGGGTTTGTCAATAACCCGAAATTCACCTGCTACAGTATTGCCGATGAACGAAGTGCTGCTTTTTTTGCGTTGGGAATAGCACAGCAAATTAAGAAACCTGTTGCCGTAATTTGCACGTCGGGTTCTGCACTTTTAAATTATTATCCTGCCTTTGCAGAAGCATTTTACAGTCAAATTCCATTGCTAGTTATTAGCGCCGATAGACCTTTAGATAAAATTGATATTGGCGATGGACAAACCATTCGTCAAGAAAATGTATTCGAAAATCATTCGTTATACAATGCAAATTTGGTCGATGGAGCCTCTACAGAAAACGATTCGAAAATTAGGGAAGCTATTACCATTTCTATTGCTAAAAAAGGCCCTGTTCACATCAATGCGCCTTTTGAAGAGCCTTTATATGAAACGGTTACTGAACTTTCCATTGAAGTAAATGGTTTCGCTAATGCAAATGCTACTCCGATAGTTCCAACCGATAATTGGAATGAATTTGCATCCATTTGGAACTCAACAAAAAAGAAATTAGTACTTGTAGGTGTCAATGAACCTGATGCGATTGCTACTTCAGTAGTCGATTTTTTAGCAAATAATGCTTCGGTTGTAGTGATGACTGAAACCACATCTAATTTGCATCATCCTTCCTTTATAAATAATATTGACACCATAATCACCCCATTTTCATCTGATGATTTTGAGGTGTTTCAACCAGAAATTCTAGTAACTTTCGGAGGAATGGTCGTATCAAAACGCATCAAAGCAGCGTTACGAAAATACCAACCAAAACACCATTGGCACATAGATTCTTTGCGAGCTTACAATACTTTTGGTTGTTTGACCAAGCATTTTGAAACCGACCCAAATACTTTTTTTAAGGCATTGATTCCTCTATTGCAACCGATTGAAAGTAATTATTTCGAAACATTTGAGGCGATAAACGCACTCAGAAAAGAGAAACACAAAGCCTATTTGTCAAAAATCCCTTTTTCAGATTTCAAGGTTTTTGAAAAAGTAATTCAGAGTTTGCCAATAAACAGTCACTTGCAAATCAGCAACAGTTCTGCCATTCGATATGCGCAGTTAATTGATATTCATCCGTCAATTGAAGTTTATTGTAACCGAGGCACAAGCGGAATTGATGGAAGTACTTCTACAGCTATTGGTGCGGCTGTTGCCAATGAAAAACAGACTGTTTTAATAACAGGAGATATTAGTTTTCTATACGATTCGAATGCGTTATGGAACAATTACATTCCGAAAAATCTCAAGATTGTACTCATTAACAATGGAGGGGGAGGCATTTTCAGAATTTTACCAGGACATGATGAAACACCGGTTTTCAATACGTTTTTTGAGACATCACATTGCTTAACTGCAGAGCATTTGGCAAAAATGTATGGTTTTGAATATGCAATTGCTAGCAACAAAACTACTTTGACTAATGGACTTGAACAAATGTATTCACAAAATAACAAACCTTATATATTTGAAATTTTTACGCCTACGCGTGAGAATGACGCTATATTGTTACAGTATTTCAGAGAGTTAATTTAGGTTCTAAACTTAACTTTGGTGAGTAGGTGTATTGAAAACAGTATTAAGGAAATTTGTTTTTTAACCCGCCCTAATAGCTCTTTAAAAGACTATATTTTCCTTATAAATTGTTTTTTATTCTTATGTTTTTTTGTTGTCGCTGATGTTTAGTTAGTTAGCTTTTTTTGACTAAAATAAAAGCTGTTAGAAGATGAATTACGGTCTGTAATATGAAATAAAACCTATAGTTTTGTTGTCATATAAACACTTACATGCCATATCCAATAAATATCATTCAAAACTTATTATTAGAAAAAAATTTTTTAATAATACACCTAGGATTTGGTAAAAAAGAACAGATTGAAATATCAAATTTAGATAATCTTTATATTAAGTTTCCAAAGAAAAGAGTTCTTTTATATTATGGATCAATGGCAATTGTTATTGGTTTTGGAGTTTTTGGATGTATGTATTTTACTCAAAAGTTGATTGTATTGTTTGTGGCTTTATCCTTTGGAGTATTGTTAATTAAATTGAATACAAGTACTATTTATGAAATGCATTTTTTTTTAAAGAATGGAAAAGTAATAAAAGTTTATTTGCCATGTAATTTAAAACCAGATGCCATTTTAGTTATTCAAAATATTAGAAAAAAAATAAATAGCAATCAAATACAATAAAGCCATTTTAAAGTAACTTTCAAGTTTATATAATACTGACTTCTGTTCATTTACAAAATTGAATTCCATAAATTTCCAATTCCAATTCGTATCTTTGCACTTCAGAAAAGATGAAAAATGATTGAAATAGGAAAATACAATACGCTTACTATATTAAGAGATACCAAAGTGGGTCTGTTTTTGGGAAATCCCGTCGAAGATCCAGAAGGAATAAACGACATACTTTTGCCTAATAAATATGTACCCAATGCATTTGATATTGGCGAAGAATTAATAGTATTTGTATATCTAGATCATGAGGAACGCCCAGTTGCAACTTCGCTAGAACCTTATATTTTACTGAATGAATTTGCACTTTTACGTGTAAACTATGTCAACCAAATTGGTGCTTTTATGGATTGGGGAATGGAGAAAGATATTCTAGTCCCGTTCAAAGAACAGGCTCGTCCAATGGAAAAAGGCAAACGTTATTTGGTTTATCTGTATATGGATGAAAAAACCAATCGTTTGGTCGCTTCAAGTAAAACCAATCAGTTTTTGAACAACGACAATCTTACTGTTGAAAAAGGTGAAGAAGTTGATTTAATTGTATCCCATATTACCGAAATTGGTATTAATGTTATTATTAATGAGCAACACAAAGGGCTCGTTTATAAAGACGAGGTTTTTGATGATGCGATTCGAACGGGTGACAGATTGCGTGGTTACATAAAGACCATTCGTCCGGATAATAAAATTGATGTTGCGTTGCAAATTCAAGGTTACCAAAGTATCGAACCTAATTCGCAGTTGATTTTGGAAGAATTGAAAGCCAGTCGTGGTTTTTTAAGGCTTACAGATAATTCTCATCCTGAGGATATCAAAACGGTACTCAAAATGAGTAAGAAGACTTTCAAAAAAGCCATTGGTGCCCTTTACAGAGAAAAACTTATTGAAATTAAAGAAGACGGTATTTACTTAGTATAATAATTTTTGCTGTTAATGTTGTCTAAATAGTAGTGTCTTACGTAATTCGTTCACTATATTTGTATATACAAATGTTTTATGAAAAGATTGGGTTTTTTATAAACAATACTAGTAGGAGCAACTATGGCATCATTAAATCCGTTTTACAATTGGACTCAAGATTTAAAAGAAGAAGGATATAAGCATCCCGTTTTATTTATTGGTCACGGTTCCCCGATGAATGGAATTGAGGACAATGAATTTTCGCAAACGTGGGCAAAATTCGGTAGAGAAATTCCAAAACCAAAAGCGGTACTAGTAATTTCAGCACATTGGTTGACTTCTGGAACGCATATTACAGCGATGGAAAATCCTAAGACAATTCATGATTTTGGTGGTTTTCCTAAAGCATTATTTGATGTCAACTATCCAGCCAAAGGAAGTCCAGAACTAGCCGAAGCAACTTCAAAATTAATTACTTCTACAAAGGTTGGACTTGATCATGATTGGGGATTAGACCACGGAACTTGGACCGTTGTGCGTCACATGTATCCCAATGCAGATATTCCGGTTTTGCAGTTAAGTATCGACATTAACAAACCAGCACAATACCATTTTGATTTAGCGAAACAATTAATATCCCTTAGGAATAAAGGGGTTTTGATAATTGGTAGTGGCAATATGGTTCATAATTTGAGAATGATTGCTTGGGACAAAATGCAAGAACCCGAATTTGGTTTTGATTGGGCTATTGAAATGAATTCTATTTTTAAAGATAAAATTGCAAATAGCGACTTTCAATCCTTAATTGATTATGAAAAATTTGGTTCGGCTGCCAAATTAGCGATTCCCACTCCAGATCACTATTATCCCTTAATTTATAGTATCGCATTGCAAGAAAAGCAAGATGAAATTAGTTTTTTTAATGACAAATTGGTTGGTGGTTCTTTGAATATGACTTCGGTGAAATTTGGGTAATTTCTAAACTACCTCAATATCTGGATTAACTTTCAGTAACTCTTCAAGGAACAAATCCTCTTGTTTTGGAGAAATATAAATATCGTCAAAACTATTGTAATGAATAATGAGTCCTTTGGTATTTAAAGCGGGTTTAAAAGTTACAGGAACAATCAATCCCGAATGACGCTCTATTTTTCTAATACTTTCAATGGCAATAGTACCTCGGAATGGCCCGGAATTATAAAAGATTTTATTTTCTTTCAAGATGTATTTCGTGTCCAATAAAATCCAAACCAACGCTAGGACGATTGTAATCATAATAGCATTAAAAATATAAATCGAAGGTTCTTGAGCATCCGGTTTTTTAATGAAGATTACTATAAAAAATCCCGACACAATTATCCACATTATAGCAGTCGAAAAACTATTTTTAGAGGAAACAAACGTTTTCAAATTAGAAAGATTTCGTCATAGATAAAGCAATTCCTGTACTAGGAGGCACAAATCGGCAAACACCACCCGCGCAAACTAAACCACCACGTTGGCGTCCGTAGCTCAAAGCAATTCGAGTACTTCCCTTGGTGTAAGCGCTTCCAATATTGTAAAAGTGAATTTTAAATTTGTCGGTTACATCATCAATTAAATTAGAAGTAGGGTCATATCCATAATTATACATGTCTGAAACATAAAAAGACCATTTGGCATTAGGACTGTATTCGGCTAATAAAGCCGCCCAATTTTTCCTGTCTGAATCAGACCACATGTGTTCGGCAGCAATTCGTATTGATTGGTTTCCAGTTAATTTATAAGTGATTTCGGGAGCAATAATATAAGTATTTACTTGAATATTGAATGAAGCGGCAATTAATTTATGATTGTAATATTGATTGATAAAAACAACGCTTCCTTGCAAATTCGAATTGAATTTCTTGGAGATTTCAACATTGTAATCAGAAAAGTATTTTTTACCAGTTGCTAAAAAATCAGTTTTGTAATCGGGAGGAAAAATAGTATAATCTCCTTTTAAATTGAACCAATTAGAAGCGTTAAGCGCAATTTTAGTTCCGTTTTTACCTCCTAGTACAGACCCTTTTTTAAACTCATAGAAAAAATCCATTTGACCGCCAATTTCTCCGGCCTTTGCAATACCATTATCGGCAACAATACTCACGCTTTTTTGAGCTTGAAATACATAAATATTCGCCAAATTAGAATGATGTTGTTTGGTTAAGCTTGGCACAAAATTCATCATACGGTCATTAAAGGCCAAGCTACTTTGCTCTGGCGAAAAATATTCGGGATTTCTTTCGGATAAGAAATTCATATTTTCAATTCTTCTAAGGGAAACATCCAAACCAACTCCTTTTTTGGTATAACCAAAATTCATCAGCAAGGCACTTCCAGGTTTCACGAAAGTATTGATAACTTCATTTGGGTATAAAATGGCATCGTCTGATTTGTAATTGTATTCTGTAGAAAAATAAAAGGTGTTGCGACTGTAGTTCAATCTTCCGGAAAAAGCGTTGGTAAGTTCCTTAAAATTTGGATTTACAAAAGTAGTTTTTTCGTCTCTTCCAACATAAGAAAAGCCAACAGAGACTTCAGAGTTTTCAATTTTGAACAACCCTGATAAATTTAGATCCGAATTGAATCCATAAATTGTTCCATTGCTCACTTCAAATCCCGTTCGGTGTTTTCCATACAAACCCGTAAATGTTAAATTTTGATTTGGGTGGTACGTAATTTTACCACCACGAATAGCATTGTTGATACCCAAAGCACGGTCTTCCCAACTTCTTAATAACAATCCACTTCCAAATTGCTCGTAAAAATGACCTGCAGTAATGTCTAATTTATCTGATTTATAATTGAGATAAAAAGTTCCAATGTTTGTGTTTTCGTATTTCGGATTGTAATTTAATAGAGCTTTAGGGGCATACGATTCAGCCTGAATTCCTGCCGTCCATTTCCCATAATTATAATTTACCAAAAGATAATTATTTGATCTTACAGGTTTGTCTGGATGTTCAATTTCTCTATTAACATCATTCAAATACCATTGCGAATTGGACTCAAAACCGCCAAACAATCGCCCTTTAATTTTTTCTGCTTTTGTATCTGTTTGAGAAAATAATGTTATGGAAGTGCTAATTGCAATAAATAGTATAATTTTTTTCATTTTATAAACTTTTTAATTTTTCAAAGAATTCCGTTTCGCCACCTGCAGCATGCCCATTTTGTATATGAACAATTTCATTGTTTTTTACAACTACAATATACGGTACGTTTGCAATTGATAAACTTCTTTTAAGTTCTTGATTGGTGTCAAAAAGAATTGTGTATTCCCATCCTTTTCCGTTTACTAAAGGTTTTACTCTTTTTTCGGTTCTTGCATCGTCTACAGTAACAGCGATAACCTCGATATTTATTTTACTTTTCCAATCACCATAAACATCACTAATTGCATCTAATTCTTGTACACAAGGTGCACACCATGTTGCCCAAAATGAATAGACATACAATACATCCTTTTTTTGAAAATCTAAATTAGAATTAACGATTTCTCCTTTTAGATTTTTCAATGCTACATTTGGCATTTGATGTTGTGCAAAAATGGAGGTTCCAAAAGTAAGAATTAATAGTAAAATTAGTTTTTTCATTATTGAATGCTTTAAATTGATAATAATTTACAAATAAAGAATAAATATTACATTTAATACGAAAATAATCATTTTATTTGTAATAACTAATTCCCAATATCTAACTATTTTTTATGAAAAAACTACACTTATTTTTAGCATTCCTAGCTTTTGGAATGTCAATTTCATGCAGCAATCCTGACTCTGATAACGGCGGTTCAGGAGTTCAATCCATCTCAATCTCATCTGACTTCCAAGACAGATTTACAGGAGAAACCTTTACTTTTACAGTTTTAACCAATGCAGGAACTAATGTCTCTTCAGAGGCTGTTATTATTGTTAACAATGTACCAATTACAGGGTATGTTTTTACTCCAACTACAGCAGGTCAATATTCAGTTAAAGCAACTTTTTCTGGAAAAACATCTCAAATTATTGTTTTAAATGTTGCTACTGCACCAATTCCATTGGCAAGTATTACATTAACTTCAAACACACTTGCCGCAATGACAGGCGATGTTTTAAATTTCAATGTAACTGGAAATAATACAAGCGATTTGACTGCAA
>Ga0114974_10001946_pt1 | contig 16129 bp, 11 predicted proteins | sample S_130206_EF_Meta_FD_87318 | JGI IMG/M metagenome (GOLD analysis project Ga0114974, IMG submission 87318) | Freshwater microbial communities from Lake Simoncouche, Canada to study carbon cycling - S_130206_EF_MetaG | ecosystem: Environmental > Aquatic > Freshwater > Lake | place: Lake...
GTTTTATTTGTGCTTAATGGTCCATAAACAGGCGTAACAACAATGTTGGAGTACTGTGTCATATATACTTTGCACATTATCTTTTACCCATTCTTCTATCATTCTTTACCCATTCTTCTATCATTCTTTACCCGGTCCTCCCATTTTACGCAGTGCGGTTTTGCATGCTTCTGCAAATATTTGACACCATATATGCTGTCACATTTTGAGACAATGCAAAAAGGTCGCTTAAGCCGGCAACCAAAACCCGGTTTGGTGAAATGGAGCGTGACCGAAAAATAGAATGCATTTTCTTAAGAAAATGGTGAAAACCTGGAAAACGCCGGTTTAAACAACCCGTTTGATGTGAGCGCGAATGCAGTGGAAAAATAAGGTTAAGGCCGGTTTTGAAAAGTCAGTAAGGCCGGTTTTTAGGCCCTTTTTGAACGATGGATCCCCTATTGATATTTGGACATTTTATAAATGTCTGTTTTCAGATTCCCTTTTACAGATTTGGAAAATACATCAATTTACTCTTCCTTACCATAACTTTTTTACTTTTTTTAAAAAAACAAAAAAATGAGACCATAATTTTTTTCGCGATTTTTGCATTTTTTTATTTTTTTCATTTTTTTATTTTTTCATTTAATACAAATAATACAATTCGGATACGCGGTCGATTTTCACATTTTTCAATAATATTTGTTACCATATATGCATTTGCGTTATTTTATAAACCAACGCAAACGAGACCATAAAAACGCGTCGTATTAGGGATTAATACATAAATCCCCAAAATCCCCAAAAAAATCCCCAAAAAAAATTCAAAAATGTGTTAAAAACTGGTTAAAACAACAAATTCTTATTTTTTCATTAAAAACGAGTGTTCCCGTGCATTTCGCGCACAAAATTGTAAAAATTTGGCTTGGTATATCGTGCGCATATTTTTACACTTTAACGCGCAATTTTTAAATTAAAAATCATGATAGAGGGTATACGAAAATAACGCGTTTTACAAATGTCCCTCAAATAAATGTCCAAATAAATGTCCAATGTTCAGTAACAAAATAAAAAGCGTGTTTTTAAAACGTGTTACCGTATATGCTCACGTTTTTTGTAAATGCAAAAATCCCCCAAAAAATACATAAAAATGTCTAAAGTTCAGTAACAAATTGCAAAGAATGTTTTAAACATTGCGTTACCAAATATGCAGGTAATAATTGTCAAACGCAACGGTTTTATTTTTTTGTATAAAAATGTCTAAAATAAATGTCCGGGTTTCAGTAACATTTTACAACGCGCGTTTTAAAAATGTGTTACCAATTATGCGGTCGATAAATAATTTTGTTAATATTTTATTTTTTGAGGAAAAAACTGTACAAAAATCCCCGCACTGAATAAATATTTAGACATTTATTATAATTTTTACCACATCATATATGTCGCGAAATATATATATGGCGTGTTTAATATTTAAAAAATACATGTATAATAATAAATCCCTAATATTTAGACATTTATTTCATAATTCATATGTAGTGTAAACAACATAAAAATATAATGTTTATTGATTATATATTTATCTTATGCAAAATCCTGAAACTAAACCATCCAACCAATTTAAAATATACAATTGCGCTGCGTGTGATTACAATGTGCGCAATAGAAAAGATTTTAAAAAACATTTAGAGACCAACAAGCATAACAAAAACGCAATGGCTTACAATCTAACACAAGTTATTGGTCCAACAATTAATCCAGTTATTAGCACATCTGTTGGCACAACTGTTGGCACATCTGTTGGTCCAATTGAACAACATGTTAAACCATATTTATGTAAATGTGGTAAAACATATACCGGTCGAGCTGGATTATGGAACCATAAAAAAAGTTGCAGTGCGTTGGAAGTATGTCCCAAATTAATAAATGAAAATCAAACAGTGACGAAATTTTTAAATAATAACATGATAGATAACAGCGTTATGAATGCATTCATAACATTAATTAAACAGAACCAAGAGTTCAAAGAATTAATGGTGGAACAAACAAAGGAGCTTAAGGACATTAAAAAAAAATTAAAAAAGGTTTCCAAAACAAAGAATATAATATGCAATAATAATAGTAATAATAGTAATAATAGTAATAATAATACTACAAACAATAGCTTTAATATAAACGTGTTTTTAAATGAAACGTGCAAAGATGCAGTCAACATGGTGGACTTTGTTAATTCGCTCCGCGTTCAATTGAGCGACCTAGAAGAAACCGGCAAACTCGGCTACTCCAATGGGATGTCCCGCATATTTGTCAACGGATTAAAGGATATGGATGTGCATAAACGCCCCATACATTGCAGCGACCTAAAGCGCGAAGTGCTCTACATAAAGGATGACAATGTCTGGGAAAAAGATAACGAAGAAAAAGACATGATTAAACAGGCCATTCGCAAGATTGAACAAAAAAACATACAGCAAATTCCTGTTTGGGTCAAAGCGCACCCGAATTGCATCAAGAGCCATGACCGCGAGAATACGCGCTACTTAACTATGGTGATGCAATCCACTGGTGGGCTAAACCCAGATGATGAATCAAATGTCACCAAAATAATTACAAATATTGCTAAAGAAACGGTTATCCCAAAAAAATGTGCTATTGGTAGTTAATAGCATATTATACAGTAGTTATGTTAAAGTTTCTTCCTTTTTACAGAATACCAATCTAATATCTGCGAATAGCCCGGATTGCATGTTGAGCTGCAGAAGAGTTATCACCTCCAAATGAAGTATCGTTATAATTGCGGTTCTCTGCGCGCTGCTTAAGATACGTAGTGTAGTTAGAGCTATCATATACATATTTAACATTGCACGCCGCGGCAGGAACATTGGTGCCGTCGCACAAGCTATGGATTGCGCCCATACGTTGCTTCAGGCCTTTAAGACCGGGGCGGCTTTGAGGCGTCTGGCAAGCGCCACCGCAAGAGTAGTTCTTGCGGCTCAATAAGTCGCCTGAATTCGTGACCGCTCTAAACGGGGTAATCGCGAGTTTGTTGTCGCCGAGTTGCTTGACATACTTTGTGTTCCAGGCGTCTCTTAATACAAAACGGGTTTGCGAATATTCAGTGGCATTGTCGTGATTTTTTACTGGACGAGGCATTATTATATATTAGAATTATAAAAAATAAAATAATAAACAATAGACATAACACTAAATAGATAATTATTAAGTTAAAGATATGTTAGAATATATGTTAGAATATATGTTAGAATATATGTTAGAATATATGTTAGAATATTAATATAATTAATGGTCCGTGATAACTCGCATCGCAACATTCATTGTGATTAACTCCTGGCTCAGCAATTTGTATGCATACGGGATTTCCACATAGGAGAACTCCGTCTTGTTGTCGCATGTCTTGCAATGATGAATATGCACTTCGTCATTGTACGCCGCAATCATTCCACACCGTTTGCACACGTGCACTTGGAACTTGTCTGACGCGTCATACAATCTTCCTCTCGTAAACCTGGACGCGCCATGCGACACCATGCAATTATGCGACACTATTCCATTCGCCAAGAACGAATGCACATCATCCACCTGAATGTCGTAGACCTGTTTAGGACCCACGGGACGCCTGTCAATGATTTTGAGGTTCATGGCAGGGATGGCATCGCAGCCGCGGTTCACGCCATATGTAACGCCTGCTGACTTTGCATTAAGGTCCTCCTCTACAAGCTCCTCCTCTACAAAGTCTTCTGCGCCATCATCTGCCATGACATGTGATTTTGCAGGAGGCTCATCCATGAACCAACTTAGCGCGCCAATGTTTCTAAAGAACTCTTCCGCAGTGGGGAACGATTTTGTGCTAAACTTGCCAAAGGTTGTTCCTTTGATTAGGTGGTCTGTAATGTCGTGCGCGGTTGGAACGGCATACTCGTGAATGAGCGGTTCTGTTGCTTGTAAGTCTTGAACTGCTTGCAAAATCGCTTTTTTGGTGGGAACTGTTTTGTCGGGGTGGTCCGCTTTGATTTTGCTAAAATTCGTCAGCTCATCTACGCGAGCCACTAACCAGTTGTGCTGCCGGCACACTTCATTGCGGAGACGCTTGTATGAGACGCCGGCTTCCAACCGTTGAGATTTGTGGCAGCAATACCGGAAGCCGATTTTCTCGGAGAAGGGGATAAGCTCATTGATATCGAGATGGAGAACCAGTTCTACACGTTTGTTAGTCTTATCCGCGCATTTTTTAGAGGCGGTTATTTCTTTGAAGTTTTGGATAGTGGTTTTATGAATGCCGCATTTGTGCAGCAGCTGTTGTATTTGCTGCATCATAGTAGTAAGGCTTTCACATTTGTCTACTGTCTTTGATTTGGAAATAGATATAGAGGTCACCATGTCACGTTTTCCGCGGTGTAATGGTAGGACGCAGGTGTGACCGTCGCCGCCGAAAACTCCGCCGAGGAATTCGCGAACAATGGGTTCAGGGCAGTTCTCATCAAGGATGAACGCAGGCAATTCAGAAAGTTTATTAATTTTTGCGCCAGTTGTAATGCCTTCAAGCTGCACAATATTGGATATAAATGCGCGTTCAAGGTCTAAGTGGTATGTATTTTTAGTTTTTTTCAATTTGTCAGAAACTTTAGAGAACAATTTTAAGTTTTCATTGAATGCTTTTACATCAATGGGGTGGCCCAAATATACAACGCCTGTAATATTTTTTTCTGTTGTACGTATGTGACCGTCTGTAATTAAATAACCGAGAATGCTTGCGAACGCGAGTGTTTTCAAATATTCTTGGGGAGTGTTTGTGGTGAGCAATAATGTCCCCACTTGTAAGCTCCATCCGGCGCATTGTTGCATTTCTTCATTGATATTAATGGTAGGACAAGTTACACTGGTTTTAATGGCAGTTTCGTTAATAACCAAGTCTTTTACGCGGACCCATTCTTTAGTAGAAGTTAACAATGGATGATTGTCAGTGCAAGTAACTTTTCGTCCATCTTCAAATGTGATTTCAACGCATTCTTTTACACCTTTGTCCATAAATCCAGACTGCAATGCAGGGACAAGTCCATTTTTTTCATCGCTCCATCCAAGAACAGTGAACCCACAATTTGCCATATCTTGGATTTTTATGCTTAACCCACAATTTAGGGTAATTGGAGCGTGACTAAAACAGTCACGCTCCATTTCACCGAACCTCAGTCCCCCATCGCGGCTTCTGCCCTCGGCGGGCTGTCTTGTCAAATTGACCATCGGTCCAATCGAGCGGCTGTGCTGCTTGTCGCGCACCATATGTTTGAGGCGCTGGTAAAACACCGGCCCCATAAATATGTCGCTCTCAAACTGCTCGCCGGTTAACCCGTTATACAAGATTTCGTTGCAGTTTGACTCAAACCCGAGCTCGGCAAGTTTTTCGGAAATGGAGCTTACAGCCAGGTCGCCGAAACTGGTGCCGTCACCGAATAGGCCCAGCTCAACGAGCACGCGCCCCAACAACATTTCCTTAAGCTGACCAATTGTCATGCGAGATGGGATAGCATGCGGGTTAATAATGATGTCGGGGCGAACACCGTCTTTGGTGAATGGCATGTCTTCTTCGGGGATGATATTACCGCAAGTGCCCTTCTGGCCGGCGCGCGAGCTGAACTTGTCGCCAATCGCGGGTTTGCATACAGTGCGCACCCGGACTTTGGCAAAACTGTAGCCGTTTCCATTGCGGTCAATGTAGTTCTTATCAATGTAGGCGGGCTCATTGGTGCGGTACATTTTGCTCTGGTCTTCATACTTAATGACTTTAGTATGGTCATTGCGGTTGTCCTTGATGGGCGTGACTTTGGCGATGATGATGTCGCGATTTTCCACGAGCGTGTTCTCAGGGACCACCCCCTTGCTGGTGACTTTGTTGTAATTGCCGAACTTCATTCCTTTCGTTTTGGAAGGGTCGGGTTTGCACCGGATTTCTTCGTCGCCGTTGATTTTTTGTTTGTCCTCGTCTTTTTCAGTATGATAAATGGTTGCTTGAAACAACCCTCTATCAATAGAGCCTTTGTTAATGAGGAGCGAGTCTTCTTGGTTGTATCCGGTGTGTGTCATAATCGCCACGGTAATGTTGCAACCGGACGGAATATCATTCAGTCTAATCATATTCATAATACGCGTCTCCACGAGTGGACGAGTTGGATTATTCAACACGTAGGCGGTCTTGTCCATTCGCTCATTATAGTTTGTCGCATATATGCCCAACGCTTGCTTGGACTGCGCGCACTGGTATGTGTTTCTTGGCGACTGGTTATGGTCAGGGAATGGAATACACGAGGCGACCACTCCGAAAATTGTGCTCGGGTGGATTTCGCAATGCGTGAACTTTTTGAGCTCGGCGTTTGCGGTGAGCAGTTCTTTAGGCGTGGTGGCAATGAGCGAGTGGCTCTGCTCTTCTGGGTCAATGTATTCTAGCGCGGCTTCTGGGATTTTGCAATTGGTGAAGAGGTCGTTCCAGACGAGGTCGCCGGATTTCAGTTTTTCAATGATGTCGTTATCAATGACCAACTTGTTCTTTTTTACGCGCAATAATGGGCGCATAATTCTGCCGCTGTCATTGCACACGCGGATCTCTTTCAGTTTATAGTTGAATATGATGGAGGTGTAAATGTTGATGATGCCTTTGTGCTTTTTCTCTTTGATGGATACGTATAATTCAAACGGCGAGAAGGTGAAGCCGACGCAGGTGCCATTAATGAACACTTTCACAAAGTCGTGAGAAGTGATAGGGAACAGCTCTTCAATCGGGGTGACATGCGGTAAGATGTATTCGTATAATGAAGCGCTGTGTGTGTGTATGGAGATGTGGGCCATGACACTCAAGTTTTTCACGATGCCGACAGATTGCCCTTCTGGCGTTTCGGCGGGGCAAATAAATCCCCAGGTGGTGTTGTGTAATTTGCGCGGGGGTACGAGCTTGCCGCTCTTATCGGCGGGGGTGGAAATTCTGCGCAGATGGCTCAAGCTAGATGGGTAGGTGAGGCGATTAAGCACTTGCGCGACGCCGACTTTATTACTGTTGTTGTGTTTAATGCCGAAGTCGCCGGTTGCGAGGGCGCGGTTAATGCCGTTTTCAATGGTGGTGGGTTTGATGATTTTGTAGAGGTTGGTCAAGGTGACGATGTTTTCGTAGTCGTCAGTGGAGCGCCAAGAGCCGGTATTGATTTCTTTTTTGATTTGTTTCTCCATGTCTTTGACCATTTTGTTGAAATAGTTGCGAAACTGGTTGTTAAGCAAGGTGCCGGTTAAATCAATGCGTTTGTTTACGTATGAGTCGCGGTCGTCCAGTTTAATCCATTCTAGACTGGCCTGCAGCAACTTATTGGCGGAGTAGCCGAGCATAAACAATTTTTGCGGAATGGTTTGGCAATGGGGGTAGAGGTCGTTTTTCAGTATTTCTTTGGCAAACTCGCGCTTCTTTAATGCGCCGGTTTCTTTGTCCATATTGATGGGTGTGAACATTACATTGCTGGTGAGAAGTTTCATGGCGTCTTCTTGTGTCATGCATTTGTTGGACTCGATAATGGAGGCTTGCAGGCACTCAAGCATAGTGCTATATTGGGACGGGTCAATGTCCATCAAAATGCGGTCGCATATTTCTTTATCCGTCAGCACACCTAGTGCGCGAAATATGGTGAACAATGGCAACGGGTTTTTGACGCGCGGGATTTGGATGTATATGGGGAAACCGAAGCCGTTATTTTTGGAGGACATCATCATATTGATTTGTTTTGGCGATATGCATTTGGTGTCGGGTACGGATTTCATTTCCGCGGTGTAAGTATACTTGGTGCTGTTTTTGGAGATGTTGAAGCAGTAGACGCGGTTTTCTGCGGCGCGTTCTTGTGCGAGAACGGTTTTTTCGGAGCCGTTAATAATGAAGTAGCCGCCGGCGTCCATTCGGCATTCGCCGGTCTGCGTGTTCTCTACATGTTTGTATTGGCTGAGAACGCAATTGGTGCTCTTTAACATGATGGGAAGTTTGCCGATGTGGATTTTTTGGAAGGTTTTGTTGAATATTTGCATATTCTGGAGGTGTTCGCCGTTGCGCACGATGTATTTGAAGGAGATGTCGACGGTCATGGCGGAGGCGTAGGTGAAGTTGCGAAGGCGCGCTTCTTGCGGGAACATCAGTTTGATCGCGCCGTTGTTTTCGTGGATTTGTGGGCGGTAGATGTTGAAATTTTCAAACGTGGCGATGACTTCCAGAGAGTATAGACCGGTGGCGGGGTCTAGGTCTTCTTCGGAGACAATGCGCATGGGGTTGAACATGTCAATGGTTTTATTGAGTTGGTAGTTGGTTAAATTATTATAAGATTCTAATTGATGACGCACGAGGCGCTCCAAATATTGGCCCTTAAAGTAAGAGTCAATAATAGCCCAAGGTTCTTCAATGTATTTAGAATAATCTATTGATGATGTGTCTTTATCAGAGCTAGCCGCCGCATCTGGTCCCATCATTTTATTAGTGGCAGATTTAATGTCCGCGCTATTAATGGAAGGATTAGATTGGCTAGTTTGCATGTTTGATTAGTGTGGTTAGTTTGATTAGTTTGATTAGTTTGGTTAGTTTGATTTAACGTGTAGTTATTTTACTCATCATTATCCTTTTAAATTGTTTTCAATTTTATTGTTTCCATGTCTTTCATTTCATGCCTTCATTTGTTTTTTTGACATGTTTTTATAATAGCGAGTGTAATGCTGCGGGTCAGATTCTAAATTTGCCAGGTTGGTTTCTACGATTTGCCCCACATTGTTGGAATAGTATATGCTTTTAAGTTTGTATCCTTTGCTCTCTGGTATATAACGCATTTTTTGAATACAATCATTGCATGGTTTGCTGCCTTGCAATTTATTTTTTACGGACACGCGAATAACCAATAAATTAATACTTTCAAGTTGTTTTTTATTTTTGGAAGGCGGTAATTTTAACAAGGCGTCATGCTCGGCGTGAATGCTAGGCATAAAATCATTGCTGTCTGGCATTTTGTTTACGCCGTAGCAGAGAACTTTAGTTTTTTTCATAGTAGCGATCTTTCCCTTTCAAAACGCACGCGATGTGATTATAATTTCCGCAAATGCAATGCGATATATTTTGATTGCCAAGTTTATAGGTTTCAATGTCAATATTGGAGGGCAAACAAAAGCGCTTGATGAACATATTGTCTAGTAAGGTTTCCATATTACATTTATACTTGCGTTAGCTCTAAGTTGTTTTCAATGGAAATGTATTACTCCTTTCTCATTTAACACGAACGCACATTTTATATGAGAAAAGGTGTAATTTATTTTATACGCATATGTTATAATGAGTAAAAAAGAAGTAAACTCAGATTTTAAAAATATAATAAAAGTTATTAATCACCAACTTAAAGATAAATTTTATACGAAAACAATAGAAACAACTCCAGATTCCAGGGTTGTGATTTTTGAAAAAGATTTTAGTCATAACGATGATGATGGTGAATACATAGACTTTGGAAATATAATAATAAAAATAGCATTTAATAAAGGAGAACATAATAAAGGAACTGATACTCATGGTGGTAGTAGAAAAAGAATTATAAAACGTAAAAAGACTACACGAAGAAATAGGAAAACGAAGAAATAGGAAAAAACATTTTTCCTAATAAATGGCGTTTCGTTTTAAAGAAAAGGTGTAAAAGGAAGAAATCATCAATAAATAATATTGATAGGTTTAGAGAATATACTGACCTGACCCGGCATTGCACAACAGAATGGCATTGCACAACAGAATGGCATGGCACAACAGGATGGCATTGCGCAACAAAATAATAATTTTAATATTTTAGATTATTATTATGTCAAATTCCAGTTTAAAGCAGATTGTGATTAGTCCGGAATTATTTAAAATGAAAAACAATAAAACGAGAAAAGCCGGCCAAAAAAGTGCGCCTGTGCCAATCATTAATCCCAATGTGGTTAAAAATAAGTTATTGACGCGTATCAAAGAGCATAAAAAGGCGGAGCACAGCATTAACCCCAACAAACCACATAATGCGAACACCACAGGATTAGCTACATCCACGTCTAAAAATCCAAATGGACGGGTCAAAAACTCGCGGTTCAACCCTATTATTGCGTCACAAGGCGCTAAAAAGCCCAAAGACGAGTTTAACGATTCGCTCAATTATTTCAGTCAATTGAAACAGAATGACATTATACAGCGCAAAACAGTGAAACGATATCCAGACGTATCTCAACAAGCAAGTCAACCGATAGTGCATCTGGAATTACCGTCAGAATTGCAAAATATTGCGCCATTTGTTCCACCGCCACCTCCAGTTTCTTCCTTACCCATGAATATTAAATATAATGTAGACCAATCGGTGCCTTATGGTTGCTTAAAAGGTGGCGTTAAGCCCACCTATAAAAACTTGTATACGCGCCGAAACATGCCAGGACAACACGCGACAGTAACAATGCAACCACAACAGCAACATAATGAATTAGCGCGTCAACAAAAATTAGCGGAGCTTCAGCAAAGAATGCAACAAAAGCCAGCAATAAGCGCGAGTTCAGCGCCTTTAACTCCTCCACCTTTACCATCCACGCCTTTACCATCAGTTCCTTTACCACCAGTTCCTTTACCACCAGCGCCTTTAACTCCTCCACCTTTACCACCAGCGCCTTTACCACCGTCAGTTCCTAAAATGAATGAAATCGCCTTGCCAGATTCATTGATGGAACTATTCCCTGAGTTAAACAATGGAACAAATGAAGTGAATGAAAAACGAATGGAACAAACTAAAAAGGAAGAAAAAATGAAGAAGGTTTTGGATGATGTAGCGAATGCGGAGCCATTCACCATTGAGGATATATTGCCTCCAAATAAGAAGAAACAAAAGGTGCAAAAGACGATAAAGCGTAGATATACGGTTGGACGCAATCTGAAAACAAATACAGTGGGCGTGCTTATCAAAGACAACTATACTCGCAAGATGGTAATGAATGCGCATAAAGAGATGAAAAAAAAGACGATACACGAGTTAAAGAAGGAACTAAGAGGGCATAATTTAATTAAAGCGGGCTGTAGTGCGCCGAATGATGTGCTGAGGTCAATCTATGAGCATTCTAAATTAGCGGGCGATATAGTGAATACAAACGCGGATATGTTGATGCATAATTTTGTCAACGCGGAACAAACGTAGTGGAAAACGTAGTGGAAAACGTAGTGGAAAACGTAGTGGAAAACGTAATAATAACATTTATTTATGTCCAGCGTACATTTTTTTGCGCAAATTGCGCACACCGGCGCGCCCCTTATCCAAGCAAGGCTTCTCGTTATTACGAAATAGCCCTCCAGTAATGTGCTGAAACTTTGACAATAGCCACCCGCCCATTAGAAACCAGCAGGTGTTAATACAGATGCCACCGTTGTATATAGCCCAGCGTAAGAGCTGGCAATGAGGCGCGAGAGTTAAGAAGGGGGACAGCATAAAACCTTTGAACCCATACGGCACACACCAATTAATGTATAAGTGTGATGCGGCATAGTGGGTGGTTATAAATATAAAATACATTGCGATGCAACGTAGAATATAGGAGGTAAAGTTAGAAGTGAACATGTTAGCGACTTGTTAATTGTTTTAATTTAAATTCAAAATATTGAACAAGCGATTAAAACAATCAATTTTTTATTTTATAGGTTTTACATGGTTTCATTCAAATATGTGTCGCGTCTCTTCAAGATACTACCGCGTGTTATTTTCTATGGTTACTGTAATATGGAAACGACCAAGCACCCCATACCTGAAAATGCGAAACGGTTTTTCAATAATTTAAGCGATTATTTAGAAATCAAGCTGCTCTATTTTGGCAGCATCCAGCGCCACGATTATTTTCCAGGCCGCAGCGACATTGATGTAGATGTGTTTACCTCTAATATTGAGAGCACGATTGTGAAAATGCAGCAGTATATGAATACACCAAAGGAGAAGTTTAAAAAGATAATTTGGAAACTGGCATACAATGACCGCATTGTGTATGGGTACAAGATGGCTTATAAAACGGATGAGTTCATGGCGGAGTTTTCAATATATGATGAGAAGGATAAGGAAGATGTTATTATTGAGCATATGAATAAAACTGTTCTTCCTTTTTACATCACATGGATGCTTTTAATTCTTAAGGTCTTGCACTATAACTTTGAAATAGTAGACAGGGAATGGTTCGCGTATTTTAAGCAAAAAATCCTGAATGTATGTTTAGGAACAAAAGAGGTGTTTATTATTTTGTAACAGATGTTTTGTAACAGATGGTTTACAGCTATAAATTTATACCAAATACACGGATTGTTTGAAGCAATATAACTTCAACAAAATGACTTAAAGGTTGGACGATATTAAATATAATATAAGTGTAATATAATTTAAATGGCTTTAATCGCTGACTATTTTGCAAAGACGAAGCAATACCAAGATGAGTATGGGAAAAGAACAATATTATTAATGCAAGTGGGCGCCTTCTTTGAAGTATATGGCAAGCAAGACCCAAAATCAAGAGCAATACATGGGAGCGAAATTATTGAATTCTCGCAAGTATGTGACCTAAACGTTGTGGAAAAAAAAGCGCATGTCGGTAGTGATGAAGTGGTGATGGCTGGTTTTAAGGACATTTACATTGAGAAATATGTAAAACGCTTACAAGACGCCGGATTTACTATACCTGTTCATGTGCAAGATGATAACTGCAAAGACACCGAACGAAGTTTATATCAAATTTATTCGCCAGGAACCTATTTTAATGAAGACACGGCAAAAATCACCAACATCATCACGTGCGTTTGGTTTAATGTAGTGGAGCAAAACTCATTGTTTTCAAAAATCATGAACAAAAAAGGAAGAAAACCCAAAGAGGCGCGACTAAATAAATGGGGCGAGACACAAGAGACGACAAACAGCATTAACGCGTTTTTGAAATTTGCGTTGAAGGACGACAATAGCAGTGGCAAAGGGAACACGCCGTTTAGACAAAGGGTTAATAAGTTATCGCCAGATAGCGATATCTCAAGCAATAGTGAGAATTCATATTATGATGATGCGTCATCTATCGCATCTTTACAAGAGATGCTGAGCGGGCGCGGTAGCAACAGTTCTGCAAGTCACAGTAATAGCACCACAAGTAATAGCACCACAAGTAATAGCACCACAAGTAACAATAAATACATCAATGCTTCAAAAGTGAACAAGATGATATACATCGGTGTAGCAAATGTGGACATTTATACGGGGACCTCTAGCATTTTTGAATATAGCGAGCAATACATTAATAACAACCCAACCACGTTTGATGAGCTGGAGCGGATATTTTCTATCAATAGTCCAAGCGAGGTGATACTTATCGGGAACATCACTTTAAGCGAGATGGACAATATTATTGGGTATTCAAATATACAATGCGACCTTATTCATAAAGTTCCGTTAGAAAGCGACGAGCTTACCGGACAAATGGCGCAAAAAATCCGCGCGCAAAATTGCGAAAAACAGATTTATCAAAAGGCCATTCTTGAAAAGTTCTATGAAATCACGGACTTCAGCAGTTTTGTATTCAACTTTAATGAAAGCACCTTTGCCACGCAGGCGTTTTGTTATTTATTAGATTTTATTTACCAGCACAACCCCAACCTTTTGAAAAAAATCAGTGAACCCGTCTTTGAGAGCAATAGTAATAAATTAATCCTTGCAAACCACACCTTAAAACAGCTGAATATTATTGATGACAGCAATTACACCGGCAAGCATTCATCCGTCGTAAAAATGTTGAACACAGCTATCACTTCTATGGGAAAACGCAAGTTCACGCATAACTTGTTGTCCCCCATAATTGACGAGGGACAGCTAAATGCAGAGTATAATATTACAGAATATTTATTGAGCAAAGAATGCAGTGGAGACACGATTTCATATGAAACGATTAAAGGCATATTAATGGATATTAAAGATATTTCTAAATGCATGCGTCAAATCATCATTAAACGGATTAGCCCCAAGACGATGTATCAGTTGTATAATAATATTCAATCCATTGTTGTATTATATAATAATGTAATGTTTGACGAAACAATTACTCAATATTTATCAAAACATAATATTGTTTGCGCGCGAATATTGGCGAATTGTGAGTTATTATTGGCGTTTTTGAAGAAACGGTTCGATTTAGACACTTGCAAAACTATGGACGGATACCATAATTTTGATTGCAATATTATCAATGCAAATATTAGTCAAGAGCTAGACGACAAAACAAAAACACTCGCGGATACGAATGACCGGTTGATCGCTACTCGCGATTTTTTCAATGACATAATGCAATCATATGAAAAGAACGCCAAAAACACGGAATTCATTAAAATCCATGAAACTGAAAAAACAAATTTCACTCTTGTATCCACCAAGCGCCGTTGCAAACTGCTACAAACTGCGTTAAAACAGCGTGCCACAAATTCTACCACTATTAAATATGTTTCTTCCTTTAATTATACTCCTTGCCAATTTGAATTGTCCACCGATGTAGACATTGTGGATGGCACTGCGTCCAACGACTGCATTGTTAACACTCAAATTAAAGATATGTGCAAGAATATCACTATTATTAAACTGTCTCTAAAGGACACTGTGAATAAGGTCTATAATGAGATTGTAGATAATATGGAGGCGCATCTACCCCAGTTGGAGGAGTTGTCCAATTTTGTGGCGACGATAGATGTGATTTATGCGAAGGCGCATATTGCTCGGAAATACAATTTTTGCAAACCGACCATTGATAGCAGTGCGCCGAAATCGTTCGTGAATATCAAAGGATTGCGCCACTGTTTGATTGAGCAGCTGAACCACAATGAGTTATATGTATCCAATGACATTTTGCTGGGCAATGTTTGCGACGGGGTTCTCTTATATGGCACAAATGCCGTGGGCAAGACGAGCTTTATTCGCGCAATTGGAATAGCCGTTATTTTGGCGCAAGCGGGGCTATACGTGCCTGCGTCCGCGTTCACATTTAAACCATATCACTGCTTATTCTCGCGCATTATTGGGAATGACAATATTTTCAAAGGGCTGTCCACGTTTGCGGTGGAGATGACGGAGCTGCGCAATATTTTGCGACTGATGAATGAGAACAGCTTGATATTAGGGGATGAACTATGCTCAGGAACGGAGAGTATTTCGGCGGTGAGTATTTTTGTGGCGGGGATACAGCGGATGCATATGGCCAAAAGCAGTTTTATATTTGCGACACACTTGCACGAAATTGTGAACTTTGATGAGATCGTGGAGATGACCACGGTGCATATGAAACATATGGAGGTGATATATGATAAGGCGAAAGATGTGTTGGTGTATGACAGAAAGTTAAAGGATGGTCCGGGGCAAAATATGTATGGTCTAGAAGTATGCAAATCGTTGAATTTACCGGACGATTTTTTGCAAAGTGCGTATAACATTCGCATCAAGTATCATCCGGAATGCAGTGGAGTGTTGGCGACCAAGACAACGCATTTTAATGCGCGCAAGATTAAGAGCGCCATTTGCGAGCTTTGCAAGAAAGAGGTGGGGGCGGAAATTCATCATTTGCAGCACCAGCAGGATGCAAATAGTGATAATTTAATCATTCGGGATGGCTACAGCTTTAACAAGAACCATGTGGCGAATTTGATTACAGTGTGCGAGAAATGTCACGAGCATTTTCATAATACAGGGAAGCAGCATAAGAAGGTCATGACGAGTGCAGGAGTAATTATTACAGAAATATAATTATTTACGCGTTTTAATGAGTTTCATGCTGCGTTCTACGCCATAATCAATGGCATTTAGTGTTTTTTTTGCGCCGGTTTCAATGGCAGGTACAATGCGGGAGTAGGCGATATTTGTGAGTTTTATTGCGCGGGAGCGGATGGCGGGGATGGATTGTTTAGTGCGAGTGTAAATGGTGGAGCCGACTTTTTCTAAGCCATTAACAATTTGCCTTTTAATCCGATTTTTACGCGTGTTAAGCCGTGTTCGTTTTCTGGTATGTTTTGCCATTATATAATAATCAAATATTAAATATTAAATATTAAATATTAAATGAATAATATTTTTCAATA
>Ga0114974_10001947_pt1 | contig 16128 bp, 20 predicted proteins | sample S_130206_EF_Meta_FD_87318 | JGI IMG/M metagenome (GOLD analysis project Ga0114974, IMG submission 87318) | Freshwater microbial communities from Lake Simoncouche, Canada to study carbon cycling - S_130206_EF_MetaG | ecosystem: Environmental > Aquatic > Freshwater > Lake | place: Lake...
GCGAGGATAGCGAGAAATACTAGCGCCATCAAATATATCTCCATTGGCAATAACGGCCTTTGGCTGAAACTCTTTAATCGCCCAAAGAAGACCCTTATACGCTGTTGTATGGATGCCTGGCCAAAAGTGAGCATCGCTAAAAACCAAAACAACGCCATTTTCAATCCCCAATTCTTTGCGAGCTGAATTATTGGGCTTTGCAACCATCTTAACTACGTTTGATTTTTGATGCAAAGTGATGCCATATCTAGCTTCTAAATTGCTTTTGCGTCTGAGAATATTACGCAAGTCCATGCCAACGGCTTTTGCCATTGCAGCACCTGATTCATACGTATTCCAAAGCTCGACAAACTCTTGATCGCTGTAAACAGGTTTTCCTGACATGACAACTCCAATAAAGTTGCCTAAAATTAAACTATATCAATGACAACAGCATGAATCTTAATGTAATTTGTTTGCAGTTTAATAAATAATGTTGTATTTATCTTGTTTTTTCTCTAGTTTGATGTCCATATCTATACAAATTGCTTCAACCGTATTGCCCAAATTAATAATTTCAATTTTTTGTTGAGCAATTTCTTGTTCGCACTTTTGCTTGTCTAGGGTGTAAATCTCGGATTGAAAAAACTTACATTCCATTGCTATACAAATATAAAGCAATGGAATATAGATGGTCATTTCATGTTCCTCATTTCGTTGTATTGGTCAATACAGGCGTTAAGGCTGCGGATGGCTTGGTCGCCTCGGCTGGTGAGATCGATAAGAGATTCAGCAATTCTTGGGTCAAGCTCGGCTCTTGTTTCTGTATTTCCAACGGCAGGGGTGGCATCTGTGGGGGCTTGTAGGGGGCAGTCGGGGGCTTGGACAGGAACGAACAACCTGAACTTGCCAGAGACAATATCATTACGCAGCTTGTTTTCTTTAACTTTTGCAACATCGTTGGCTTTCCTTAAAGTTTGGGCGTATGTTTGGGCAACTTCCCCCATACGCTGTTCCGTTTCCCGTGCCTTAGTATTCAAGGCGGCGATCTCAATTTGCTGACGCTCGTACTCATCTTGTTTGCCCTTGTAGTACCCGCTACCAAAACTGCCAAGCAGGGCGAGGACAACGCCAAGCAAGATGTACGGGTTAAAAATACTCATGGCTTATTGATCTCTTCATCATCATGGGACAACTTGATGCCAGCCAATAAACCAATGAACCCGCCAACCACCGTTTGGAATGCAGGGCTGATGAGCTTGAAGATTTCGGCATTGTCCACAAGAGGGTCAAACAACCCTATCATTAGGGTAAACACCATACCGCACACAACAATACATAGAGTTGAGGCAACCATCAGAGTTACCTTGTAAGTTAGCTTGCCTCGCAATGTCTGCTCCATGTCTGCTCCTTATGGCTTGGGTGTTTCATCGTTTTTCATCATGGCATCGGTCTTATCTTTGCTGGACTTACTCGACCCATAGAAAAACGAAATAATGGTGGCGACTGCTGTACCCAACAAGAAACCCAAAATTATGTTGGCAAAGTCTCTGCCGCCCTCGGGCAACAAAATAAAGGTTACGCAAAAAAAGTAAAGAACAGAGGTTGATGCCCAAAACCACGCATAGTAGTAAATAAAATGCTTGGCTGTTTTGTCATTTGGATCTGTTGCGGGTTGCATTTTACAGCCCCAAGACTTTTTTAACAAACTCGCCAGCAACGCCTGGGCCAAACAAGACGCACATCATTACAGCGTAAAGCAAGTATTCAATTTTGTTCATGCGCTTATCGCCGTCTTTCAACGCTACTTGAATAGCCTCGTACCTTTGGGCGCAAATTGCTTCATGCACAGCAAAGTCTTTTTCTAAGTCGCTCATGATTCATCCGCTGGCAATGGTGTATTGCCCTCTGCCACCCACTTTAGGTAGGCTTGGTAGTCAGAGTTGGCAAGGTCAAAGGGGATAACTGCACCATCGAATAGACGAGTTACGCTTTGTGGTGGGTTTCCTTGGTATTCGGGGCATTGTTTATACATTTTATAACTCCGCAGTAAAATCTATATAACTTGTGTCAGCACTACATCTCAAAACAACGCCTTGCCCAACAGTTAAAGGGCTTCCTGTTACAGTTTGAGCGTTATATAAAGCCGAAGTGGTAGACGCAAATAAAGATGAAGAACCAAATGTTGCCGTGGTATTGGCATAATCTATCACCAAAGTGACTTGAGTTGATGTAGGAGTTGCCCTCATTGGTACTGGGTATGCAATATAAAAGTTAGCATCTGATGTGCTATTACATTTTCCACTAGCTACGGCTGACACAGATTTCAAGCCACCTTTCCAATAGTATCTTTGTGCAAGGGCAAGCTCGGTTTGATATGGTCTGTAATCAAAGCTAGTTGCAATGGACGATTCTTCTAACTGCACATTGCCAATAACCCAAGTGCCTGAAGTTTGTGCGCCAACAGTAAAGACAATTTCAATACCTGTTGTAGCGGCGGCAGGGATGCTGATTTGGGCGCTGTAGTTTGTCAATGTTGCCGTTACAGTAAACGTACCTGTTGCAATCTGAGTGCGTGTAGGGCTTGCCAATGTGCCAAATGTGTCTGCTGTGGTTGCATAGTATGCAGTCCATGTAACTGTGGTCAGCAAGCTGTTTGAAAGATTGACAGACAACGTGGCTGTAGAGCCAGCCATGTCATAGCTATTCAATTGTTCAATACGTTGACCAACGCCAATTGCCGTGACTGACGCTGCGCCAGTAATCTGCAAATTATTTTTTATTGCGCCTGAACCAGCTACTTGTGCCGCCGTGACGTTTGCACCTGTACAGTAGACATAAAAGCGGTCAACAGTTGAATAGCCAGCCGCAATGGTTGAGCCAGCGGTAATGGTTGCAGACGTTGCTCTTTGTGCAATTTGCATCTGACCATTAATAATGCGGTTTTTGAATCCAAAAGAAGATGCAGAGTCAAACTGCCCAGCTAATGAAACGCCTGATGTGCCGTTGATGGTTACGCTCATGTTAATTGCTCCTCTGTAGGTCTAGCCAATGTTGGGTGTTCCCACTTTGCGATGTAGTCACCCTTGCCATCAGAATCGTTTTGCAAAACAATAGCGCCATTTGCAAAATCGTATGTTGCAAGTTTTGGATAAATTGTTAAGATTTTTTGAATTAGTGTCATTATGCGGCTCTCACTAAACATCCGTTAAAATAAGATTGTGTTCCTGAGTTAGCTCCAAAACTTGGGCTTCCTGTACCAGTTACCAACCCCCACAATTCAACATAATCAGTTGAGCCGTTAAAATATATAACCGCACTTACAACAGAGTAAAAAGCCGCCCCGCCGCTGGATGCGCCTTGTAAAACTCCATCTTTATACCTTGTGCCATTTTTATATATTGTGGACAACGTATTGCCGTTTATTAGCGTTGCATTAAAAGCAATATTTCCGTTTATCTGATAATAGCCAGCAACAGTTGGAGTAAATCTATAGTTTGTGGCGTTATCAAAGTTACTGTTAGTATCAAACTCTTCAGTATTTAGCTGAACTTTTGTAAATGTCGCAGTTGTAACGTTTTGTAAAGCACTTAAATAAGCACTAAACGCAGGGCCAGTACCCCCAAAAGTAGACGATGTACTTATCAATGTGCCTGTGTTTGCTGGCAACGTCAGCGTGAAGTCGCTGTTTGTATTAGGTGCAGCAATGGTCAGCGTACCTGTACCGCTTGCATTGCCTGAAACTTTTACTATGCTCATGGTGTACCTTTCAATGCCGCTACATCGGCTTGCAGTTGTGTGATGAAAGCTTGTTGTTCTTGGATTGCTTTGATGAGCATGGGGACAAACACGCTGTACTTAACAGACTTTGTAACTGTACTCAAATTACCGCTTTCACCATCTCTATCGGGTGACTCATCAATCATTGCAGGAAATACAGTTTCCAGTTCTTGAGCAACAACACCAATTTGTTTTGTAGTGTCACCAATAAGGTTGTAGTTACGAATCTTGACCAGCATTAAGTCTGCAAGTTTGGGCGTTGCATCAACAATGTTTTCTTTTAACTTTATATCTGAAAGAGCGCCATAAGAATTGTTTACGTTTGCAATATTACCATTGCCGTACATTTCTAGTTTCTGCGCCCCACCAGTAGTTATGATTAAAGGATAAGATGAGGTATTGTTACAGTTAGAACCTAGCACCAAGCGTAAATTTTCATCGCCGCTTACATTTCTTGTGTTTTCAAAATGAACAACTCGTTGGGCTGAATCTGCTTGGTATACATTTAATTTAGCAGAAGAACTTACTGTTGTTGCACCGATACTTACATCGCCGCTAGAGTCGATGCGGGCGCTTTCAACACCTGCGTTAGCAAACGCAATGGTACTGGCTGCTGGAAACCACACACCTGTTGTAGCCCCTCCAGTTGCGCCTACTAACGCTGGTGCAGCCGCAGAACCAGCGGCAATGGTTGTAACACCTGTAACCGCTAAAGTTGTTGCAATAGTTTCAGCCGCCGTGTTAACCACGCCAGGTGTGTTAATTCCGCTTGTTCCATTAATAGTGACTGCCATGATTTATCCTTAAAGAACAACCCAGTTGCTACCGCTGGGAATGGTGACTGTGATGCCTGAGTTTATGCTGATTGGCCCTGTACTCATAGCGTTGTAATTTGTTGTGATGGTGTAGTTTGTGGTTACGGTCTGCTGATTCTGCACAAATATTTGGTCAGAGCCACCACCAGTAGCGCCACCACCTACCGCCGTCCATGCTGTGCCGTTGTATCCCTCAAACGTATTTGTGTCTGTGTTAAATCTTAAAGAACCAGCCACACCCGCTGGCTGTTGTGCTGTTGTTCCTTTTGACAACAAAACAGCGCCTGTGCTTGTAAAACTTGCATTACCAGCAACATTTAGCGTTGTGCCAACATAGACCGCTTTTGCCACTCCAAGACCGCCATCAGTCTGAATTGAGCCTGTGGTGGTACTGCTTGAATCGGTAACGCTATCAACAGCAATTGCGCCAGTAAATGTACTTGCACCGCCTACATTTAAGGTTGTGCCAACATAAGCCGCCTTTGCAATACCTACACCACCAGCCGTAAGAATTGATCCTGTAGAGACGCTAGAGGAGTCTGTGGTCAAGGTGGAGTTGATACCCTGTGCAAACGGTATGCGAGCCGTTGCGGTGGTCTGACCGTCCTTTGTGATAGCCGTAGACAGACCTGTCGCCAAGTCCGCTGTGAGGGCGTTAAAGGCGGTTGAGGATATAACCGTGCCTGCGACTACAGGTTGCCCTGAGGTGTTTATTTGGAATGTGCCTGAACCGTTGTAACTCATTGCTGTCCCCCAAGTGCGTATGGATTAGATTGTGACCCTAAAAGAGCCGCTAATCTAGCTTGTTTTGCTGTCATAGGTATGGCTTTAGAAGCCGCTTGTTTACCTTGTGTTAATGCGTTTGCAAGTTGACCATATTTATATGATGCCTCGCCTACCAATTTAGGCGATGATGCCAACAGATCAAGTGTTGCCAATGCTGGACCACCAGTTCCATACGCCAAAAGAGCAGATGGAATATTGGTTGCGCTTTGTAAGCCTCTAGGCAATTTACTGCTTAAAGCCTGACCAGCCAAAGCAGGCATTAAATCTCTGCCGCCAGCGCTTTCTAACTGTTGGGCAAGGTTAAGTCGCTGACCGTAGTTTGTGTTTACGTTGTTACGCATCAACGATTGAAGTTTACGCATTGCCGTGTCAGCAGATGCGGTTTGTCCAAGCGATAAAGCTCTTTCAATTTCTTTGGTCAGCTCGCTTGCATCGCTGTATTCTTTCATCACCTTTGCATAAGTTGGCGCTTGCTTGCCAATTTCGTTTTTTACAGAATCATAGATTTGTTTGCCAACGGAATAAGCTAATTTTTCGTCTTTGCCTAGCTTGCCAAAATCTTCCCAAAGGCTTTGCTTTAGGTAATCAAGACCCTCAGGCGTATGGTATTCAGCGGGATCAAGATTTTTCCATTTATCTACTTTTGCTTTTATATTTTTTAAAACTTCGACAGCTTTTGCATCTTTAGGTATACCTGATTGCTTAAAACCAATTGTGTTTTCTGCATTTATCAAAGCATTTTCAACATTAGAAAGATCAAGCACAGATTTGTCGTTCTTAATGTTAACCATGCCTGAACGATAATCTTTTTGCTTGTTTAAATTCATTTGAGCAAGATTGGCTTGTGCGTCATCAAGCACATTTGTGATCGGTACATCACCGCGCAAATTTTCAAGGAATGTTGTATTTCCTTGGCGACCTGCTTGAGCCGCTTGCTCAATTGCTTCTATTCCTACACCTGTCTTCATTCCAAGCCCTGATTTAACCAATCCGCTTGTCAGGTCATAAGTTTTGCCTGCAGTTTTGCCTGCCAAATATAATGGATCAGTTATGTTTGCCGCTTTTCTTAATACAGGCGCAGTTTTTGTCAGCATAGGCGTTCTAGCCGCTAAACCGCCACCACCACTCAACAATAAAGACAAATCACCAGCCGCACCAACAGGGTCTGTGGCTAATGTGTTTTTTAAACCCTCTTCACTTCCATAGCGATCTTTTAACATTCCACCTGCCGCATTTGCCGCTTGCACAGCACGTTGCGCCGCTTGTGGATTAGTCTCAAATTGATTTATAAAATTAACCACAGGCTTTGGTAAGGCGTTTTGTAAGCCACCTGCGGCAACATCCATAATTCCCGAAACGGTTTGCACAGGATTGGTAACAGCTTGATATAAGCCAGTCGCCATAGTTTTTGCGCTTGGGTAAATGTTAACAAAAGCCTCGCCAGGCACATCTTTCCATGAACGCTTTTTAGGCGCAAATGGGTCAAACTCAACCGCCTTGGGTTGAGGTGCAAATGGGTCAAAATCAACAGGTGTGCCAGCCATTTCAATCCTTTTAATATTGTAAGTATTTGCCAGGTCTAGCAGGATCAGGCGCATACCATTTGCCATCAGGTGCTTGTTTGGCGGTAGGAGGTGCGCCTACTGGTGCTTGGTTGCCAGCTTTTACTTCAGGTACAAGTTTCGCGCCTCGACCAGCGGCAATTTTTGCTGCCTCCACAATATTAGCTAATCGAGCTTCTTTGTCTTTGATTGTCTTTGGAGAATCTCCAATTTTTGGAAAGTATGATGCGCTATAACCTTTTAATTGCTCTTTTGTGTAGGACGCACCTGTTCCTAAAGTTAAGGCAGCATCCAACAAATCCATTTGCGCTGTTTCTATTTGTTGGCGAGGCTCTGACCTTATTAAATTAGCGCCAGTTTCACTAATTCCCTCAATAAAAGTTGGCAAATATTCGGGTTTAGCAGCATCAGGGTTTGTTTTTAATACGTCATTTAATTGTTGTTGAGAAAATTGCAATCTTTGAAGCAAAGTAGCAGCTTTGCGCTCGCCCTCAGTCATTGATGCCATTGGGTTTGCTTCTTTGCGTTTTTCTTCTTCTAATTTTGCGGTTGCAGCACGTTTCTCTTCTTCTATTTTTTTTGCAACAGATCGATTTTCTTCCCGAATTTTTGCTTTTTCATCTTCTTTTCTTTTTGCCTCTGCCAAGTCAAACGATCTTTGATCTTGAGGCGCTAAACCGCCTGCTGGTTGTGGCACTAACGCTTTTACCAATCCAGAGCTGACCGCAGGTTTAACTTTACCTTGCGGAGTTTCGTAAATTACTTCACCAGTATATTCAGCCATTTAGTCCCCCACATATTTTTTGCCGTTTAATTCATAAACGTCTTTGCCATTTGTAGTTTTGCCACCAGTTAGTTTTGCGCCTACTGGTACACCCTTAGGTAACCGCGTAAATACATTGGGTGCGCGACCTACGTCTCTAGCTTTTTCTGCCTCAACTTCAGTTCCAAAAAGTTTTAACTCAGCATCAAGACGTTGTGCTTCAGTCATTGAGGGTTTAGTTGCGCCTTTTACAAATGAAGCAGGAATGTCAGGCGCATTGGTATTTACCCAACCTGTTATTTCTTGCCCATTGGCATCAAACTGGCTTGATTTTTCCCATTTAGGTTGTTTAACACCTTGAACAATTGGCACAAACTTACCGTTCACAATTCTGCCTGCGGTATCTTCAGGGCCAAATTTCACAATTGCTTGTTCTGCTTCTTGTTTTCTCAAAGCCGCAGCCTGTTCTTGTGCTCTTTGTTGCATCAGAGCTTGCGCCAACATCATGCGACCTGCGCTTGTTTTTGTAAAGTTGGGGTCGTTCAACATATCAGCTCTAAGCGCGGAAACTTGTTGGCTAGGCGCTCTTACTTCGTCTTGAGCCTCTGTCATGGTGGGTAGAGTTTTGATCTGTTCCGCATTGGCTAATATTGGATTTCTACCATAAGCGGCTTTTGCTTCAAAGAGAGCTTTGGGTTGACTTAATCTTTCTAATTCTGCTTGCTGTGCAATATTTTCAGGAATAGGCGCAGATGGCACGGCAGCAGAAGTTACAGCGCCTGGGACGGTTTGAGTTCGACCCGCAAGATCAAAAACCTTGGCAAAGTCTGACATTGTGTTAGCTTCAAGTTCTTTTTGCTGAGTGTCGGCTCGTTCTAAACCTTTACCAGCAATGTAACCTTGCAATAGCTTGGCAAGACCTTGGTATGGGCTAACTTTTGCGCCTGCCACGTTTGGCATATCAATGGGCAAAATAGCCTGTTGTTGCATAGCCTCTGCCATTCTGCGGCGGCGGTCTATTGCCGATTGCTCGGCGGTTAAGGGGCTTAAATTAATATCAGGCATTCAAGTCTCCTATTTTCCTGTAAATGTGCCTTTAGGCGCACCCAAAGCCGCACCACCCAAGGAATACATACCAGCCGTTTGTGCATTAGCTTGCGAAACCTCTTGGTTATATTTGTTGGCATCAAATTGACCTTGCGCTTGTGTGCCTGCAAATAATGGCGCAGGTTGCACCGTAGCGCCCGAATACGCCCCAAACTGTGGGTTTTGAATCTGTGAGCCTGACATAAGCGCCGTAATCTCGTTCAATGGCAATTGACGCAATTGGATAGCCTCTGCCAACGCTTGTTGTTGAGCTGTATTGCCAAACTTACCCGCCTCAAGCTGCTGACCAAACCCTTGTTGATTTGCGCCAATGTCAAGGTTAAGACCCTGTAAAACCGCCTGCGTTCTTGCATCTGTCTCTTGCTCACCAAGCGATCTGATGGCGTTGTCATAAGCCTCTGAGCCAGGCCGCAATCCCTGATTAATCAAGTTGGTCTCGGTGGTTGTTCTTTGTCTTGCCAATGATGGATTAAGGCGAGACATGATTGCCTCTTGCCCTGTCATGCCTGCATTAACTGGCATTTTGGCTATACCACTTAAATCAAGCGAGGTTTGCACATTAGGCCCACCAAAACTAAAGGGCTTATCCAATACGCCCGAGGCTGTTTGCGCCCCCTTAGACCCAAGGTTAGCTAATGATAATTCGACCCCTTGTTGAGCCTCTAATGTCTTTTGTGCAGTAGGTGTAAGGGTTTGGCGAATGGTGGGGATGTCGCCCTCGTAGCTTACCAATTGTGTGCCGTAAGGCGTATACGTATTAGGGTTAGAAAGTCTTGCCGTAGCTCTTGCGGCTTCTAAGTTAGCCGCGCCTTGTTCAACGGCTGCGCCCCTGTAATCAGGCGTTGCTGGTGCGGCTGGTGTCTTTTTTCCCATATCGTTCCCCCAAATATTTGCAATTCTCTTTTGCCAATGTGTAGATAATTAAATCCCCATCAGCCATACCGTCTTTGATGCGAGCCTCTTCTGTGAAACCCATCTTTTCTACCAAGACAATACTTTTTGAATTTGTTGCATCTACTGGAACAATGATCTTTTTGACATCGCAAACCACAAAAGGATAGTCAAAAATCACCGCTAAGTAGCGCGGTGTCAACCGACCAAAAATGGCAATATGGCAAGTGATTGATCGCCTATTCCAATTTTCGTAAATGACACCAGCAACAAACTCGCCGTTTTTTTTTAATCCGATGGATCGACTTCTTGCCTCGTAATAACCACCTTCCAGCTTTTCGGCAGTCCAATGACCAGCCGAATGATCGGAAGTTATCTCAAAGCACACCGCCACCCTCGAATACTAGATCGGTTGCGACCCATTGCAATTGTATGCCTTGTGTGGCGGTTTTTATCAGCGGAGCAAACGTATATCCGATATTTGTTGCCCCCTGCCAATCAGCGCTTGGCACTAATCCTGACCCCCACTCAGCCGCATCCCACAAACCCGAATCCCAAACACCGTAATTTGACACGCTAAAGTTAAGCTGTGCCGCTTCATCAGCTAAGTTGTAGTCAACATTCACGTTGCCAAATATAGATGGTGTACCGTCTGTTTGGAGGTGATAGCGAATCATCTTGCATTGCTTTTGCAAGGCAGTGCCATAGGATTGAAAGCTCTGTAGACTAAATCCCTCAATATTAGAAGTGTCATCGGCATTTCCATTCCATGCCTTGGCAACATACCCATTGCCGCCAAAATAGGGATCGTCTAAATGTAATTCCCAACAATTTGCCGCCCAGCCTGTAAAGTTACACCAGCTCTTTGTGATGTTGTTCATTACGTATTGCTGTTGAGAACCCTCACTAATTGGCACGTTTAGGATCAATTGATTCTCTTTTGGGTAATACAGCAAAGACCACCCAAAATTAGCCCCATAAGTCGATATTGCCGCACTCATGGCATATTGAATCTTGTTGGTAATAGATACCCTTGGATCAAGCCTAGAGCTTTGCAATGCCCCACTCATAGGCACTACGCCGTCTTGAGTAATGACAAGCAAGTCACCGCCAAACTTTGTATAGCAACGTCTACCAATAGGTGCGCCAATTTTATAAAGCCCGATCTGAGAAATACCTGTTGGCGTTGTTGGGTCTGTTAAGCGCCAAACAAGAGCCTCGCCATTGCTTGTAATAAAAACTAAGTAATCATCTACGCCATAACCAGCGTCTAACGTCCAAGTCATTCCCGCCATGATGTAGCCACCAAGCTGGAAAATACTGGTCATGTCTAACGCAACAGCCGCACCGCCAATGGAGTTAACAGGCAAGTACCAAACTTTTAAAGTGTTATTGGTTGTGAGCCAAATGCGGTTTTTAAACAACGTAATATTAGAAACCGTTGCCGTGTCAATATTTGTAATGTTGTAAGGCGACCCATCGCCATCGGTGTGCCAAGTTGAACCATCAAAGGTGCGGAGCTTGTCTGCGCCATTAACCGCCATCAAATAAGACGCTGCCGGTGTGGTGATGTTTACATACTGAAATTTTGAGTTTGTAAGACCGCTTACTGCCGCCGCACCCACCGCGCCCGAGCTAGTGGCATCGTAAATCTTGCCATCAGATACAGCAAATAATTTGTTTGACGTTCCCGAGCTATACGCCATCAACGTTTGCACTTGAGCTGGCAAGCCTATGGCGTGTTTGGTGTAGCCGTTCCTCAAGATGACTGAGTTAGTGCCAGGCCAAAAGTTCTGCAACGTCACCGCATCCAACGGATCCATCGCACCCAAAGCATCTCTAGCATTCCATCCACCAATAGGCGCGGCAACCGTCACCGTTTGGGCAGACTGTTGGCGCGGTATCTTGGCAAATGAATTTAGCATTTATTTCTTTTTTTCGGGCTTTGCGGTCTTGGCAGCTTGTTTGAAATCCTTGGCTGATGGTGCGCCCTCTGTGCCTGGCTTTCTCATCTTCTCGCCCGAGCCTGCGGCGATCCTTGCCCTCTTTGCCTGAATATTTGCATACAAACCATCTAATTTCATGTCATCTCCTTAAACGCTAGGCCAATTGCCATCTTGCACACTCCAAGGCCCAACCAATTGATTCATTCCAACAGGTGCAAGGGACATGGCAGAAACTGGTTGATCTTGAGCTTTGCAGTAAGAAAGCGCTCTCATGAACTCGCCCAACTCAATGGCATAGTCCAACTTTTTAGCTTTCAAGAAATAAAACTTTAATCCAGCAAGCATCAGGTCATCAGGGAATATTGAGGTGTCTGTGTCTGCTGTATAAGCCGATTTTGAGCCTTGATCTGAGCCTGTAGCGCATACCCAATAGTTAGACACATACTCAAAAGAAAAGTTGTAAACCGTGGTTAGGGCTTGGAAAATCCTGAATTTGTTGTTATATATCCGGTAGCGCTCGCGTGGGCCGATCGAGATAATGCCGCCTTGCAAGAATTGCCAATCTTGTGATGACTTTGGCCCAAGGTTGCGCCAATGGTCTGTCCTGTCCCAATTGGTGTCAGAGATCATGCGGTCATAGCCATCAGGTAAGTCATAGTCCTGTTTGGCAAACGTCATTGATACCGAGGCGGTGGAAGTCGTTACAGGCGCATTTAGCGTCACTTGCGTGGAGCTGTCAATCGTCAAAATCTCAGCATACGGTGTTTGACCTGTGCCTGTAATCACATTCCCCACTTGCAAAGCCGCCGTGCTTGGAATGTTAGTGATTACTTTAGAGTTTGCCGTTATGTTGCCTGTGGTGCTTACAGCGTTTTGGGTCTGCCAAATGTAGGCTTGCACCAAGCGCTGCCATTCGTAATCCCTTACCAAATCCTTACCCAAGCGATTAGCCAAAGCAAGGATTTGAATGGTTTGGTTATTAGATGAGCCGATTACCGCCGCTGGCTGAGTCAAGCCCAACTCTGCGGACATTTGGTCAACCAATTGCAGTAATGTGTAGCTCATATCACTCCTCTACGGTTTCTTTTTTAGGTCTTCCAGCTCTTTTGTTGATCATCGCACGGAGTTCAGCTAATTCAGCCTCTTGAGCTTCCATTTTCTTATCCATCTCAGCGCGGATTTTGTCCATCATCTGCGAATCTTGTGCCGCCATGATGAAAGCCCGAGCCTTTGATCTCAAGTCGTTGAAGCCCATGATCTTGTCGCCAGCCACATCGGGCAAGTTGGCAAATTGATCAATGGTGAAAATGTTAAGCGCCTTAAACTCTGCCTTTTGTGTTTCAGAGATTGCCATCCATGCGTCAATGGGTGTGCCAGCTACTTTTTGTTCTTTCTTCTGCTCGTATCTTGCCCATTCAATTGGGTGATCTTCCATGTCTTGCTCGCGCATGGGGCGGTCAACAACCAAGGTCGAATCGCCTGGCACTAACTTCTTGATAAAGATGCGCTCCTCAAAAATTGGGCGCTTTTCAGCATCTGATTTAAAGTTGTTCCGCACCTGCACCGCATGGAAAAACACCGCCATCTTGCCACGGTTATCTTCCATGAAGCTCTCGTTTGTCCAACCCGCTACTTCGTTTTTCATGCTAATTCCTTGAGTTTGAAAGCAGTTTCCTGCATTAGACCATCGCCATAAAACACCACTTCAGCATCCTGCGTTTCTATGAATTTCTCCATTTCAATCGCCGCTTGGAGCATCTGCTGTGTCGTTTGGAAAGTTCTCAAACCAACATTGACCATGATTTTAACTTGATCTTTGCCAGTATGAGCACCTGCGTGGCGGTTATTTATGTAAGAACAATCCATGCCATGAATGTCAAATCGGCGAAACCCTAAAGCCGCCGATACGTTCATAGCCCTCATGCCCACACTTGAACCGCCCCCTATCAGGCTTCCCATTCCCTCGGGGTGGTGCTGGGCAACCCATGCCACCGTCTCAAAATCGTCCCCATTCACCAAATGCCATACCTTAACATTTTTTCCTTTGAGGGTCTCCCAAAAGTTTGGATGGCATACCGAGGCCATCAGGTACTTGGTTTCTTTCTGTGGCTTCCTTAACATTTCAGCTTTGTGCGGTCTTGGGTCGCAGTCCACATGAAAATCAGGAATAACCCCTCTTTCCACCAAATAATCATGCGCCCCTGAGACCGTCATGATTGGGTGCTTGAGTTGCCGCCAAGTGTCTGCAAGGCTTGGGCCATAACACGCAATGGTCATACGCCTATCGTTGAATTTGCCCTTTTTTTTAAGTAAGGGTAAGTGCATTGACTTTGCCATTTGTTCATGGCGCTCGGCGTTGGTTAAGACCCCTTTAAGCATTCGACCCTCATGTCACGAAATGGGAAATGGTATCTAGGCTCGCAGAATGTAATGTTCTGCATACCTACCAATTGCAACATATCATGCAAAGGACGCTGAAACCAACCCCAACGGTGGCACATTGCCTCGGCTTTGTACTTAGGGTCACCCCACAGAGCAAAGGTTGTCATAAAGGGCTGCAATGGCTCTTTGCTGACTACGCAATTGTGAACGTAGGCAAACACCTTATCCATACAGGGAAGCTCTAGGATCATTTTGCCGCCTGGCTTTAATACCCGCTTCCATTCGGTCAGCAGGTCGTAAACTTCCCATTCGTAAAAGTGCTCTAAAACGTGGATTGCCGCCACCGCATCGGCTGAGTCGCTTGCAATCTCTAGTTTTCTAAGGTCGCATTTGATGTCTGAAATATCAGAATGCAGGTCTACGTTTATCCAACCGTCCCATTTCTTTTTTCCGCATCCAAGGTTGTAGGCCGTCTCGTAGCGGTCTTCCACTTGTCTATCAATATTGCTGGCGAGAATTCTGCCGTCACGAACTTCTGCGCCTTGGAAATGAGTTCGTTCATGTTCTGTTGTTTTGTCCATTCGATGCCCTCTTTGATGTTGCCGATGTAAATGGGAAAACCCTCTAAGGCTGGGTGTGGCTCTGCAACCACAAAACAACCTTGTCGAATTGCCTCAATTGCCCTGTTTGCGCTCTTGTAAGGAGCTGTGGCAGGGATCACCACTATATCGGCTTGGGCAAACTCTTCTAGCATGGTCTCATGCGACCAAGGAATTGCCCCATCAAAGTTAGACACCACCCGCAAGGGATAACCCTCAAGGTCAGGCAGTATGCGTTTTAGGCTATCACGGTTGACATGATGCCCATACCATAGCAAATTAACCCCATTGCAATGCGGAGGCATCTCGGGGTATTCATAAGGGTCAGGAATGACAGTAGCATCCCGCCCTAGCTCTTTAATTCTTCTTGCCATTTCGTTAGTTGAGCAAGTCACCGCATCCGCAAGGCGCAAAGCCTCTTGGTAGTGCATCCAATCAAAATGGTCATCACAGAAGTCCACCACCACCCAAGCGCCTCGGGCTTTGGCTCTCGCCATCACCATCAACTCATTGGCTTGTGGCTTGGCAAATATCAATGTGTCAGCAGCTAGGTCGTTTTGGCTTGCCCAATCCCCCGCGGGTATCTTAGCTCGGTAGCGCCAGCTCGCCGCATTCTTGTCGCCCCAATGAATAAATGATGTCCTATTGTTTAGCTCTTTCTTGTCGTCAATGATGCCGCCCAACTCCATCATGTTTTGTTCGCGCTTCTTAATAATGGCTTGGATCAGCCCATGCCCATGCCCATTAAATGTGGCATCAGGCAAATAATCGTAGTACGTTTGGAAGTGCTCGGCTTGCAACGCCATTGCTGTATTGCAATAAAAGGTCTCTCCTTGTGGGTCAATCTTGACCTCAATCAGCTTGTCGCCATCCTTTAGCCCCTCGCCGTTAACTCTTAGCAAATTGCCGTCATTGCATGAGTCAAAGCCAAACAACTCAAACTGGCGGTAGCCAAGGACGTAAAACAACGATATAGCCCTTAATCCCGAAGTTGTACCCCCACCTATGAGCATGGAGTTTTTAGGGCGGTCTTGCCCCTTTTTAACGTATGGATGCCATAGCGTAACCTGACACCCATCAAGGTTGTCAAACATTGCTGGATGACATTGGCTTGCAATCATGTAATGCACAGACGGCTGCGGTTTGTAAAACGCTATCCTGTGCTCTTGCGGGTCAATAGCTAATGCGTAATCAGGTATTACGCCGTTATCGATTAACCAATCATGTGCGCCCTTGATTGCCACAATAGGCGACCCTGCAGCTTTCATCTTTTTAATAAGCTCTAGCTGACCTTTAACACTTGGGGCGCTTGCCACCAACAGGATTGCACCGGTCTTGGCTGACTGTGCTTCTTTGACCTGTGGATAACCTCTAGCAATCGCCGCATCCATGTTGGCAAATAGCGTCTCATCTTCTGCGACACATTTACCAGTAATTTTTAAAGGCAAAGAACTCATTAAAAAGACACCCCACCTTTTGAGTGGGGCATCGTTTCTGATTAGCCTGCGCCAACCATGA